>CENP01449877.1_pt1 | contig 14711 bp, 12 predicted proteins | sample 361281 | NCBI WGS metagenome assembly CENP01 (sample SAMEA2591122, study PRJEB7988) | marine metagenome | biome: marine biome (ENVO:00000447); feature: deep chlorophyll maximum layer (ENVO:xxxxxxxx); material: saline water (ENVO:00002010), including plankton (ENVO:xxxxxxxx) | depth 70 m
TGACTGCCTTTATGATTTACACATGCGTTGGTCTGTACCAATCAAATATTAAGCATGAGTCACATGGATTTATAACTTTCATATTGCATCTATGTGTTCTTAGTAGGCTAATTAAAGCTATCTTGTTTTTGTTCGTAACTATTACAAGCTTTTAAGTCATGAAAAAAATATTTACCCTAATAATTATTATGATTTCTTTAAATTCCTATTCTTATGCAAAAGAATATAAGGCATTCTTATGTAATTATTACGTGTCTTCAACCTTGGCAGGCGATAACTGCCAAGGAAGCAATAGTTGGTATAAAATTTATTTTCCAGATCTTTATAAGACAAAGGATATTTGTAATTCTCAAAGTGAAGTAATATTCAACAATAGTTTGATATTAGAAATATTTCCTGATTATCAATCTTCTGGTGATGAGGTTAAGTCTTGGGTATCCGGATGCGATAATTCCTGGTTGTATTAAAAAAAACTAACTTAAATTTTTATATATATCTGTTACTGTTAAAAAAATGGTAACAAAGTTTAGATTTCTATCATTCTTTATAATTAGTCTGTTTTTTTTAAATGGAACATTTACAAATTTAAAGGCCAGTGAAATTTGTAATAATCTTATAAATGAAAGTTATTTTTTTTCAGATCGATATATTGAAAAATATGATCATGGAATAGGCCTTGAAGATTATGATGACCCAGATTCTAATAAAATATTTATTCTCTCAATTGAAAACTTTTCTCCAGCAAAAGAAATTGGCCTTGAAAAGTTTTTAGAAATTCATTCAATTGATAATGTGAAAATTAACGATGATATAAAAGAAAATTTTGATGACACTATTGATTATATTTATGATCTTATGGATAAAGATAACTTTTCTATTAAGGTAATTAATGAAAATTCTGAAATTATAAATTATGACATAACTAAATTCACTTATAAATCTGAACCGGAGGTTATTAGTAATTATTATATTGATAAAATTCAAATTATTAATTTAAACCGTGAGGCAAAAGCAAGATTCAGAATTTGGACTGACTGGCAAAATCCAAAATTTTTGAATTATATAAAAAAATCTTTTAATAATAATAATGATTTTTTCTGTTATTACACAAATCAAGATAATATAGAAAAAATTTTACAAAAATTTTGGTATCCAATTAGTAGGGTTGACCAAACAGGAAGCACATACTCCCTCGTAGATGTTCTTGGAGTTGGTATAGACACAAGTCTTGAAGATCCCTTTTCTATTACTTACGACATAGAAAGCTCTGTACCTACTGATGCAAATTTAAAACAGTTTCCTTTTGACACAATGTCATTTTATTTTGATTTTAGCTATTTTTCAGGAGGAGATTTATATCTTGCTGATCAATGGTTAGAACAACTGGAAGACGGTGTTGATAGAACTAATCAATACCTTTATGAATGGCAAATTGTAGATGCTGATTTGACTTACGATGAAGATACATATGAATATGGAGGAGAGCTTGTTTACCCACTTCATTATCTAGAATTTGAATTAGAGAGAAATACACTTTATTATTTTATGAAGATAATTTTTCCTGTCATATTTATAGTTTTAATTTCTTTTTCAGTCTTTTGGATTAAAAATCAGGAAATTGAGGCTAAACTTAATGTGTCTATAGTCAGTTTACTTGCACTTATTGCATACAACTTTGTATATAATTCAGAATTACCTAAATTAAACTTCATTACAATTATTGATGCATTTGTTTTTATCTCATATTTGTACTCTGGAGCAGCAACAATTGTTTCCATATACTCATACTACGATTATAGAAGGGATGGCCAAAAAGGAGAATTTAACTCATTAGATATAAGATTAAGGTATATTGCCCCAATATCCTATTTTTTTATAATTCTTATTTCTTCTTTATTTATATATAATAATTAGTAATTACGTTTTAATTGGGAAGATTTTATGAACACCGCCCTTTACTTATCTCTTAACTCATTACCAGCTATATTTATTTTAGGTCTTTTTTTGCTAAGAGAAAAAAAAAAAGAGCCTTTATCAATTGTATTATCTGCTTTTGCCTTAACCTATATCATAGTAATACCATTAGACATATTAATCAGTATTGTAGATCCTTTTCTTGATGCAAATTTCCAAGACAAAGAGGCAAATCCTTTTTTAACAGAAGAGATTTTTTATAAACATTATTACTCAATTTTTGCTTTTTTTAGAGCAGCCTTTCTTGAAGAGTTTTTAAAATTTTCTGTTTTATTTTTATTTATATATAAAAATACACATTTTGATGAACTTTCTGATGGAGTAATTTACGGAGCTGCAGTTGGCTTAGGCTATGCAGTAGTTGAAAACTACAGTTATCTTCTTAACTATTATTTATATGACGCTCCTATGATTGACTTTATTAAATACAGATGGTGGGCATTAATTGGACACGTATCTTTAGGTATTGTTATGGGAATATTTTTAGCAAAGTCCAGACTGGTTAATTTTAATAAATTCTATTTGTTATCTCTCTCATTATGTATTCCAATTTTTTTACATGGTCTTCATAATTACACTCTTGATAGCAATCTACTTTATGATAATAATGTCCATTATTTTATATTAGTATTTGATTTACTAATTATTCTTCTATCCTTAGTTTTTTTACCAAAATTAGAGACATATAAATTTAAATATGAAAAAAATTTAATATATAGTGATTATATTAAACTTACATTTATTGGCTTAATTTTTTCATTGATATTATCAATAATTTTTGGTTACATTTAGATATGAATTTTATTAGATACTTAATTTATATAGTTTTTTTATTTAATATATCTTCATATGCTACTGCAAGCAGTAAAGATGATCCTATTTTTTATGATGAAGTAGATGGCTGGGAAGTTGGTATTCTCCCATATCTGAATTTCGGTTGTTATACATCCTCACCAGTATATGAAGGAGGAGAAATACTTTCAGTTTATGTTGATAATAGACAAAATGCTGAAAATGTTTATTTGCATCTTGTGAACCCTTTATGGAGTAGTCTACAAGTTGGAGATATCCATGAAATGGGAGTTATTTTTGAACCATTTGCTGATAAGTGGATTGGTGAAGCAGAGGTTGTAAGCTACGGTGATCACAAAGGTATAGAGTTCATAGTCGGCACAGAATTTCTTGTTGCCTTTGCAGAGATGGACTCAATCCGATTCACTTATAATGATAGAGATTTATTAGGTTTAATTTTAGATGGTAGTTATAATGCTGCAGTGTCTCTTGCACAGTGTCAGGAACTCGTTGCTGATGCTGGGTCTTCAGGAAATAGTGTTAGCATGAAAAGGGAATTAAAAAAACCGTCTTCAAGAGACCCTTTCCGACAGTAATTATTTGAGATTAAGATTAGTTCATCTTAAAAATTCTATAAACTTTTTTGATTACTCAACTTTAAAAAGAGTTGTTGACCTTGCAATTTTTTTAACAGTTTTTGCACTGATCGCCTCAATAATCTCAATTAGCTATGAAATTAAAATAAATGATATTTCTTTACAAATCTCAAAAGAACAAACAAAACAAAGAATTTACAACCAATGGGTTCAGTTAATTAGTGAAAACCTTCATAAATCAGATAGGAGATTTACTCAAACTTCCGATATCATAAATATTACATATGAAACCTTTGAAAAAGATATAGATCGAGAGCAAACAATAACATTTAGAATTTTTCAAATTCTTAATCAAATGCCAACTCAGCTTAAAAACTCAGCAAGAGATATGAAATATAATTTTTCAGATAAGCAGTTATCTTCATACGATATTGATAAATTAGAGGAAGGGTACCATAAAGCAGTAGAAGTTTTAAAAAATACTGATTTTGAAAGTGAAGACCCTAATACTGACTTCAGATTGTTTCAAAGAAATTTAATAGACTCAATTTTTGAAACTCGAGGATTACTCAAAGATGCCTTGAATATTTTTCAATCAGCAAAAAAAGAAGTTGATAAAAGAATTTTAGAATTAAATTTTAAAAAAAATGAAATATCTCGATTATCAACAAATATCATTTTAATTTCATTTGTTTTACAATTATTAATTTTCATCGTAATTCAGTTTGTGGATATTAGAAGTAGTGAAGAAGTCTAGTAAAATAAGTAAAAGAGGTTTTATAATTTTAGTAATAGCTGGTGTCTTACAATTTGGATCTTTGGCAATTCAACAGTATGTGGTTCAAGCTGAGGGAAATATCAGAGATATGCAGGAAAGTATACCAGAGTTAAATAATAAATTTCAAAATATACAATCTTCTTATTTTTCTTTGACATCATTAAACAGTGAGTATTTAGAATCAATTCAAATGTCAATTAATTTTGGATTATATAGTGATAATTTATTATCTAATTTGAAATTTTACACTTCAAGTTTTATGGAAATAGTTATTTCTAACAGCTATGTAAAAGAATTTATTGATCAAACCTCCATCAATAATTTTAGAAATTTAAAAAAGAATATTGAGGCAATAGACGTTAAAGATTTAAATAGTTACTCACTTTTTGAGGTTTATTTATATGAGATAATGAATTTTTATAGAGTTTTACGAAAAGAAGCAGGTGCCACATTAGGAGAAATTGATAATCTAAATATTGAAATTAATAATGCGAACAATAAAAAACAAATTTATTTACTTTTTTCAATTGTTTTGGAAATTTTGTCTTTTTTATTAATCCTAATATTTTTTAGACTTTTCATTCAGAAAAACATATTTAAAAAAATATAACTAAATATCAAGTGCCCTTTTTAGGGGCACTTGATCCGGCTCATTAACAAACAGAAAGGAGTCAAAATGCTAAACAATAAACATAAAGACAATTCTAAAATACTTATTTTGTTATAATTATTTAGTGAAATGTTGAGCTTTTTTTTTCACTATAACTCATCTCCAAATTTTGTTTAAATATCAACATGATTAGCCTAAAAAGAAATAGTAAAGGTGAAATACAGTTGGCCAAGGGTATGCGTGTTCGACAGAGTTCTATGTACAAACCTGGACAAAACTCTCCATTTAAAATAAGCCGGTCAAAATTTTCAGATTTTATTGATTGTCCAAGGTGTTTTTACTTAGATAGAGTCAAAGGCCTTGACTCACCATCTGTGCCAGGTTGGTCACTAAATGTGGCAGTTGATGAATTATTAAAAAAAGAATTTGATATTTATCGTGATGAACAAAAACCTCATCCTATTTTTATTGATAACAATTTAAATTTTGTTCCTTTCAAACACCCTGATTTAGATAAATGGAGAGACTCTAGAACAGGAGGAATTTCATATGAAGACGAAAATACAAATTTGATTATTCAAGGCGGTGTTGATGATATTTGGTTTGATAATGATACAAACCAATTGGTTGTGGCCGATTATAAAGCTCAATCTAGTAGTGCAGCTTTAGAAAAAAATACTTATCTATCTAGCCCGTATCATCAATCATATAAAACTCAAATGGAGATTTATGTACATATTCTAAAAAAAATGGGATTTGAAGTATCTTCAAAAACATATTTTGTAGTTTGTAATGCACAAAAAAATTTAGAAAGATTTGATTCTGTAATGCAATTTGAGGTAAAATTAATTGAATATGAGGTAGATATATCTTGGGTGGAGGAAAAGATTATTGAAATGAAAAAAGTATTAGATACTGAAACATTACCTAACACTAATCCTTGTTGCATGAATTGTTCTTATTTAGAACAAGGAAATATTTTTATTTCCTCAAATATCGAAAAAGCAAATGTCTTATAACCCGATAATTCAAAATATTAGAAAATCAATTTATGATGAACAAAATAATGGAACTAACCTTGCAGAGATTGAAGCTAATTTAAAAAGTTATATTGCCAAAGAATATCATCAGATAATAGATGAATTAATTCTTGAAATAAAATCTGACATGGAGAACGTACATTCTATGATAGGACAAAGTTCTATCGTTGATCCTAATACTACTCAATGGTATTCACCTAAAACAAAAAATAATGAAAATTGGAAAAGATATGCCGAACATTTAAAAAATAAAAAAGACCCTCTACCAGATAGTGCCATTCAGAGTATTGACTATTGGACTAATAAGATAATTTCACGCTGCTCGGATCCTTATTCGCCAAATGTAAATTCTAAAGGTCTTGTTGTTGGCTATGTACAAAGTGGCAAAACAGCAAATTTTATAGGTTTATTAGCGAAAGCTGCTGATGTGGGTTATAATTTAATTATAGTTTTATCTGGTACAAAAGAAAAACTTAGAAAACAAACTCAAGAAAGAGTTGAGGATGATTTATGTTCATTAAATCCTGGCAAGTTAGTGCTTCGAACTTCAAAAAAACAAGATTTTATTACACCGACACATCATCCAGAGGCCTGGTTTACCACAGATCAAACATCAATTTTGATTATAAAAAAACAAAACAATCGTCTAGATAAATTTATTGATTGGATTACATATGACAAAAATAAATCGACTGAATTAAATAAAGTTGAAATTTCTGAAAGCACAAGATCACTAGCCAGAACGTTAATTATTGATGATGAAGCTGATGAGGCAAGTATTAATGTATCAAGGACCGCAGATATGAGTAGAATTTATGAAAAAATAGTTACGATTAGAAGAACACTTCCCAAGTTAGCATTTGTAGGCTACACCGCCACTCCTTTTGCAAATATGCTTATTGATCATACAAGCTTTGAAGGTAATAACCTTTATCCCTCCGATTTTATAATAAATTTGCCGAAACCAGATGGTTATTTTGGTGCTGAAGAAGTTTTTGGGAGAAGAAGGACCGAGTCAGAAATTAATCAAAGCGGATCAAGTGAGAATATTTCCGGTAAAGATATGGTTAGAATAATTGATAGTATCGAAGTTCCAGATCTTAAACCAGCTAGGAATAATCAAATAAAAGATTTTAAACCTAAAATGAACAAATCTCTTAAAGATGCTATCCATTACTATCTATTATCAACTTGTGTAAAAGTAGCTAGGATTGGAAAAAATGAACATACAACAATGTTTGTTCATACTCATGTCAGGGCTTCAGTTCAAATTTCAACAATTAATCTTATTAACACTTATATAAACGATATTAAAAAAAGTTTTAAAAAAGATAATTCTCAAATAATTAATTTGTTAAAGAATTGTTGGCAAAAAGAAATATACAAAGTCAAAAGAAAAGAAGATGAAAAAAAAATAGAATTTAACGAAGCTATCTTATTTTTAGACTATGTTATTGAAAATATAACTATTACACTAGTCAATACATCAAGACTTGCGAGAGACCTTCCACCATTGAATTATGAAAAAGAGGAAAATGAGCCAGGTAAAATCTATCTTGTTGTAGGGGGAAATATTCTATCTCGAGGACTTACTCTAAAAGGTTTAACAGTTAGTTATTTTTTAAGAACTAGTTCAATGTATGACACTCTTTTGCAAATGGGAAGATGGTTTGGATTTAGAAATGGATATAGTGACCTACCAAGAATTTGGACAACTACAGGATTAAGAGATAATTTTTTTCATTTAGCTCAAGTTGAACAAGAAATAAGAGAAGAGATGTTTTTATACAATAATTTAGGCATTACTCCTCTATCCTATAAAGTGAGGATTAGATTGATACCAAATTTGCAAGTTACTTCAAGATTGAAAATGCAGGATGCTGAAGTTAACAGGAGATATAACCTTAATACAAAAAGGTCTGAAGTAACAGTTTTTGAGCCAAAAAATACAAAGCTATTAGATCATAATATTAGTTCAGTAAAAAAATTATTTGAAAAAAACTCTTCTAAATTAAAATCTTATAAACATCAGTATATATTGAATGATGTTAGCAGTACAGACATCAAAACTTTCTTAGATGTACAAGATGATAATCATTTTATAATTAATCAAAGGGAACCAACTGTGAACCCAGTGCTTATAAATAAATATATTGACGATCTTACAGAAAGTAATCTTTTGACAAAATGGAATGTAGTTTTTGACTCTCTTAGCAATCCCTCAGATGAACTTGGATTTATTCAAATTGCTAGCAATTTAAATATTAATTGCAGAGAAAGATCCGAATTATTAGATAAATCTGACTTCATCTCTTTTAAGCATATTACTTCCGAAAAAGATTATTTTGCAGATATTGAGGATAATGTTCAAAAATCAATAAAAGATCAGAGCATAGTACATAAATTACATCAATTTAATGAGGCTAATGACTTTAGACTTAATCTTCACAATCCCAATAAGTTAAATAATAAAGATAAAGAGATTTATAGATTATTGTTTGCCAGAACAAATGGGATGATATTTATTTTACCTATTTCAAAATACTCAAAATCAGTTGAAGCAGTACAACATATTATTTCTTTTATGATTGTATTTCCCCCATTAACTCCAAGAAGGGATGCAAGTGAGTCCACAATGGCTCAGCCATTATTAAGATCAAATTATGTATCCGGAATTCCTGCTACTTTAGAAGATAATGAATTTGGAGAACTAGATGAAGAGTTAGAGGATGAATTTGAAGATGATGAGGATGTTTATGACTAAATTTGAAAAAAATACATTTGAACTTAAATGTAAATTAAATTGTGAAAAAAGATGGATGACATTACTTGCAAAAAAAAATGAAAATACCAACTTGCCTTTGCATTATATTCCATTTGATACAGATAAAATTAACATAGAAAGCTTTTTTGCAATAGATAATGAGGGGACAAGAAAAGTTTTCCTTTCTATGCCTCAAAATATAGATTTTAAACAAGATAAAAGATCAGCTAGTATTCAAGTTTTAAAGAGTGTTAACGAATTTTTAAAAGAAAAAAAGCAATATATAGAGATATGCTGTTTAAACCCTGATAAGTCAGAATTTATTTACAATAAATTCAATACCTTAATTTCAATGATATTTACAACTATAAAATATGACAATCTTGATAATTATACTGCTGTAAAAAAAACTATTCAGGAATGGAGAGATTTTCTAAGAATGGCAAAAAAAAGATTTCTTAAATTAGATGAAATAAGGGGCCTCATTGGAGAACTACATTTTTTGAATGATTTGTTAAATATAGATAAAAGTTTATTTGAGTCTTGGCATGGCCCTGAGTCTGAGAGACATGATTTCAGAAGAAATGACTTATCTATTGAGGTGAAAACTTCAAGTTCAAAAAATAAAAAAACTGCTGTAATTGGTTCGGTGGAACAGCTTGAAATGCCAGACAATTCAGAACTTTACTGCCAGTTTTATCAATTAGAGCAAGATGACAAAGGTTTCTCTATACCAGCTCTGATAGATAACATTAAAAACAATCATGATATTAGCGAAATTGACATTGAAAGAAAGTTGAATGATCTTAATTACGATTTCAATGATAGAAAGCATTACGAAGAGGAAAAAAATAAATTTAGAATTCTTAATAATAATTTTTTTACTGTGAATGATAATTTCCCAAGAGTAATTTCAAAATCATTCAAAGAAAATAAAATACCAAGAAGTGTAACAAATCTTTCTTATACAATAGATTTAAGTGGATTAGACGAAATTCAATTAGAAGAAAAAGAAAGAATTTTAACTAAGATGGTTAAATGATGAAGTGGCTTTCTCAAAGAAATGATCCAATGGGTGGAATGAGCTCTAGAGGCTATTTAAATATTTTAGGAAGGCCCTCTTTAGATCCTTTAATTGTGATGATACGTGAGTCTGTTCAAAATTCTTGGGATGCCAAAAAATCAAAATCTGATTTTATTGATTACACTCTTTATGTTAATCGATATACCAATGAAGAAAAAAATTTCTTAAAACAAAAAATATTTAACCAACCCCTAAAAGAAATTCCTAATTTAGAAAAAATTGATAATTTTAATAATTATTTTTTAATTGAAGATAAAAATACTGACGGTTTAACTGGACCGGTAATTGCTACAGAAAAAAAAATAGGACAAGACTCTGATTATGTAGATTTTATCTTAGATTTTGGCGCCCCGAGAGATAAGGATTTTGGAGGTGGTACCTATGGTTATGGCAAGACTGCTTTTCATAAAGTAAGTAAAATTCAAACTATATTTGTTTTCACCAAGACAATTTTTCAAGGAAAATTATCAACCAGGTTTATAGGTTATTGTATTGGCGAAGCCAACGAAACTAATAATGGTAGATGCTGGTTTGGAATGCCAGACCATACTAATAATTTAGTGTTACCTTTACTTGATAATGAAGCAAAGGAGGTAGCTAGAAAACTAGGGTTCAAAAATGTAGATGATGAAAGTACAGGCACATCAATCATGGTCCCTTTTCCTGAAATGGGTTCATTCAGTGAAAGGGATACTTTAAAAAACCGAAACGATTATGAATGTTTCATCTTTATGCTAAGTGCAATTTATTGGAATTTATGGCCTAAAATGATCAATTTTAATGATGAAAATCAACCACCTATAAATTTTAAAGCATTTTTTCATGATAAAAAATTTGATTTATTTCATCCAAATGAGCATCCTTTATTATCAAATTTTGTTCAATCATATTTTAATTATTTTGAACTAAGTAGAGATAAAAAAAAGGTAAAATCAGAAAAAAACTTAATTTCTGAGTTCATTAGGCACAATAGTCTTAAAAAAGATATTGGGATTTTATCTGCATTTGGTCATCCAGAAATAGATAAAAATTTATCAAAAGAAAATGATTTTAAATACGATTTGATGAAATCAATTTTTGAAACATCTCCTAATAAAAAAGATAATGATATTAAAAGTCATCACATAGCTCTAATGAGGTCCACTGAGCTTGTGATAAAATATCATGAGGGTCCTGAAAATGTAGAGTCAAATTACTCTGGAGTATTTATTGCTAACCGTTCTCAAGATATAGATGATGCTTTTGCAGAGTCTGAACCTCCTACACATGATGATTGGTCAATTGACCAATTACAAGGTGATCAGAAAAAAATTGTTCGACACACTTTTAATCAAATTAAAATTAAAATTAATGAAATGATTAATATAGATACTTTCGATGATAGTGCAGAAAATGAATTTGATACAGTATTAGATTTAGCATATCACTTTGGAAATATTTTAATGCCGCTCTCATCTGGGGTTGCTCCTTCCAAAGATATAAAAAATAAGCACCCTAAACAAACAAACAAAAAAAAATCAATTGACGGTTTTATCAATATATCTAAAAATCCATTAATTGAAAAAAATGGTGGTAAAAAAATATTTAAAATCTCTTTTACTCCAAATATCATAAATAAAAATAAAACTTTTAATCTTATAACCTCAGTAAATACATGCATTGAAAATAATTCTATTGAATTATCTGGTCCAAATAATTCTAAAGAGCCAAAATTTTTATTTTGGTTAAATGAAAATAACCAAAAAATTGAAAAAAAAGATTGTCCAATCGATCATCGTTCTTCAGGAAAAAATTGGATAGTAGCCTACGAGGTTCCAAATAATATCTCAATTAGTGTAGATGTTAATTTAATTTAAGATGGCAAGAGAATACTTTAAACCTTTTAAAACTTCTACAAATAATGCTTTTATAGAGATAAGTGAATGGGTAGATGAAGAAGATCACCCTATTATAGAAGAGGGTATTTTAACTAAAAGATGGTCACCGAATTCCGTTTTATCACTTCAGCGAAATATTTCTTTAAATAAAGAATCTTTTTTAGAGGAAACAGGTCTACAAAGTAATGATACAATAAGATTTACAAACAAATGTTTCTCTAATGGAACTGGTTTAAAAATTAGTGAAACAAATTCTAATAATAAAAATATAAGATTAAGCAATAAAGACAAAATAATTGATATTAAATCCTCAATAAATATTGATGGAACTAAAATTTCTGAAAATATTGATTTAATCTCAGAAATTGTTCTCATTGAGAAAAATTCTTCAAATGACATTAGTGCTGTTACTGCAGGATCAATTTTATGGCACGATAGTATGAAGATTAGTTTAGAAGGCTCTGATCCAATATTTCCAATTGAACAAAATATATTTCCTCAAAGTTTTTTTAACACTAATTGGTGTTTAGAAATTGATCATAATTTAGACTCAACAATAACAGGAGGTATCAAGCTCTTGTTTAATAAAGAAAAAAAAGTTTTCATTGAAAATATAAGATCTGATTTAAAATATAGAGAATTATTAACTTATGAAATTGCCAAACAAATCATTATTCATTGCTTGTTGGATGATGATTTTAAATCCATACAGTCTTTAGATAATTCGAATTATTCCGAGAACTCTGTCGGTCAAGCAGCCCTCAATCTTATTAAAAGGATAAAAAACTTTGCACCAAATAAATTATATAATTTATATAAAGATAATCCTTTGGAATTCGATAAGCTAATACAACATTATTTCATCTCAAATTAATGTTACAAAATTTTTCATATCCAAGACTATTACGATCTGAAGCAATAAAAAAAATTGATATAGTTACAAAATTATCTCACGATGAAATAAATAGTCACGTAGAAACTTTAGATTTTAATGAATACCACTACTCAGCAATTTTAGGATCAAAAATTAGTAAAGAAAAACTTTTAAATTTCAGGGCTGAAATGATTGAGCATTTAAAAGACTTAGGTTTCCCTGATAAACCCTCAGCTGAGTCTTTAAAAGTTTTCGACTCAAAGTTGACAATTTATCTATATGAAAATTTAAATATCATCCCAAATGAGGCTTCTAAAAACGAAGTTTGGAATTTCTTAACCTGCGAATTATTGCCAGACGTAGTTAAGTGGAGGTTTTTTTCTGACAATAAAGAACATACCAAAGAGGCATATATAGATAGATATTTGGGAGGTAGAAGAAATACCTTACAAAGACTTTGGTGGAGGGGCTTTACTTTTAAAAATTTAAATAGCAATAAGCCCTATTATTTTTTAGATCAATTATTTTCTGACGATATGAGAGAATTAGAGGAGAGAAGTAGTTTATATGGTAATCAAAAATTAGTTACTTCTATTGTTTCAAATTTTATTGAAGTAAAACAATTTAAGAAAAAAACTAAAGTACTTCCAAGAGATGTTTTAAGAGATGTTATTAAAAGAGTTCTTAGACAATTACCATGGTTATCTTTTGAAAGTTTAGATGTAACTGAAATTAATAATCATATAAGAGATTTATTTAAGTTATCTTTTCAAAGTTTTGATGAAGAAATAGCACAACCTATATTTACATTAAATGCTGACAATAACTTACCAAATGAAACAGAAGTATTCTCAATTTCAAATCAATATCAAAGTAAATTGAAAGTATTAGATTTAGTTTCCAAGAAATTCAAAAAAGAATTTATCTCTAAAAATCCAAATTTTTTAACTATAAATTCTGAAGATGAGAAAGTTTCTATCGCACTTTATATTTCTAAAAGATATCCTAGAACAAATCAAAAATATTGGTATAGCATCACTACAAAACATATTGAATTTTTAGAAAAAAATAAAAATAGCCACATAGTTTTAGGAATGGAAGATAAGGATTATTGCTTTATTCTTACCCATAAATGGTTTCAAGAAAGGAAAGATCTCTTTAATAGAAGCCTTACTAATTATGGGAGCAAGACACACATCTATATCGAAGATGAGACCGGTGAGAATTATATAGTCAGGTCAAAAGATAATGAGTATCCCTTAGAAAGTATCCAAGAATTTATTTACCCACCCCTTCAAAATGAGGATACGAATAATCAAAGCATAATAACTGAAGCAGAATTAATTGATCCCGCTATTAAAATAATTAAAGATTATGGAAAAAATGGAATTTCAACCTCAGACTTGATAAAAGAATTACGATTAATTCTTAAACCTTCTGGTGAGGATACAAAACAGCTAAAGAGAAGATCTGATGATAAATTTAGCCAAAAAGTTAGAAATTTAAAATCGCATAGAAAGCTTGAAAAACAATTTGAAAATATAAGTTTTATTAATGATAAATACTATTGGGTTCATAACATAACCAAAGAATTTACTGATAAAAAGTTTGAACTTCCATCGTCAATAGAGTGGAGAGAGGAGCATATTATCCAGGTTTTGAAAGAGAAACTCCCAATTAGTGGTGGACAAAAAGCAATAAATCAATGGGAAATTCTTAAAAATTTTAATAATAAACCAATATTAGAATTCACAGATGAGGCTTCTAAACAAACTTATTTAAGATCAAACAAGCACCAATTTCACTCTGAACGAAATGGAATGCCCTGGTGGGAGCAAGAATTACTGTATTGTATACAAAAAAAAATTATAAAAATAACCAATGAAAAAGGTAAACCATTTGTATTGAATTAAAAAAACTCGATGATCCTATGAAGTTTAAGATCGTGAAAAATAATCTAAATAATTTCACTAATTTAAATATTAATATTAAGTACATTACTGACATGTTCAATTCTATTAATTTCAAGTTATATAAATACCATGAGTGGAAAAATCAATATTATGACCACTTACTCGGATATCTTTATGAGGTTTGTAAAAAAGAGGGTCTTGAAAAATTATTAGAGAAAAAAATTTTAGAACTTACTTTTATCAGTGAAGAGGAACTAAAAGTTATTTTTGATAAGTTCGGAGAAATGTCTATTTTTCAATCCCAATTTAATTCTGTTGTTATTGGTAGTAAAATGTGGTGTGAATATTGTCCATTAAAAGAGTTAAGAAGGATAATTAAAGATAGATATTTTATCAAGATTTTAAAAAA
>CENP01223915.1_pt1 | contig 14700 bp, 14 predicted proteins | sample 361281 | NCBI WGS metagenome assembly CENP01 (sample SAMEA2591122, study PRJEB7988) | marine metagenome | biome: marine biome (ENVO:00000447); feature: deep chlorophyll maximum layer (ENVO:xxxxxxxx); material: saline water (ENVO:00002010), including plankton (ENVO:xxxxxxxx) | depth 70 m
AAATGCTTAATCTAAATATAAAAGGATCTATTTCCATAATTTTATTTAACTAAAGTTTTTTCAATTATTTCGTCTTCTAAATTAATGTTAATTTTATTGTTTTCTTTGTCTAACAAGTTTGAAACAAAATTAAAAACATTCTTTGCATACAAACTAGAAGCTGAAATGGGTAATTTGTTCAAAATATTTGTATCTCCCATAATTTTAACACCATTTTTTTCAGTAGTTTTATCTACTTCAGTAAATGCGGTGTTTCCTCCTTGAACTGCTGCTAAATCATATATAATAGAACCTGCTTGCATATTTTTTATCATACTTTCTTTGATTATTATTGGTGCTTTTTTTCCAGGAATAAGTGCTGTACAAATCACAATATCAATCTTTTTTAAAGTTTCAGAAAGAAGATTCTCTTGCTTTTTTTTAAAATCATCAGAAGCTTCTTTCGCATAACCTCCCTCAGTTTCTAAATTTTCAGCACCTTCAACAGTTAAAAACTTACCTCCCAAACTTTCAACTTGCTCTTTTGAGGCCATTCTTACATCTGTAGCAAAAACTATAGCGCCCATTCTTTTTGCTGTAGCAATAGCCTGAAGTCCAGCAACTCCTGCTCCTACTACTAAGATCTTGGCAGCTGGAATTGTGCCTGCTGCTGTCATCATCATTGGTACCGCTTTTTCAAAATTTGCAAAAGACTCAACCACTGCTTTATATCCAGCCAGGTTTGCTTGTGAAGAAAGAATATCCATAGATTGGGCTCTAGTTATTCTTGGTAATAATTCCAATGAAAAAATTTTAATTTTTTTTTGATTAAGTTTTGCTAACTCACTCTTATTGTCATAAGGATTTAAAACACCAATTAAAATTTGATTTTCAGTTAACAAAGAAATTTTATCACTAGACAACAATCCTAGTTGAACAATTACATCTGCATCTTTGATAATTTCATTGTTATCTTTGGAAATTTTAACACCTATATTTTTGTATTCATCATCTACAATTCCTAAATGAGCACCGTAGCTTTCCGAAAGTGAAATTTCAAACCCAAGAGAAAGATATTTTTTTGCAATTTCAGGAGTGATAGCAATTCTTTTTTCAATATTATGGTTTTCTAAAAAAGAAGCAATTTTCATTTTGAAAGCTTACAACAGGAATAAAGCCATTAAAACTAAAACAACTATTACCGCGACAGTTCCCCACAATACAAATTTAGTAAAATTATTCCAAGTATTTTTATGGTTCTCATTATCCATAAAAATTATTTTTGTCTTGCTTTAAATTTAGGGTTAGTTTTATTAATGACATAAACTCTACCTCTTCTTCTTACAAGTTTAGAGTTAAGGTCTCTTTTTTTGATAGATTTTAGTGAACTTTTAATTTTCATAAATTTCTCCTTTAATAAACGATGAAACATAATCTTTCAAATCTATTTTTCCATATCTTGCTTTAATTTGATTATTTTCCGAAATTTTCGTTAAAGCAGATGCATATCTCTCTCCAAGTCTAGATTTTAACATAATAGTTCTTGTTTTAAACATTTTTGCCACATCTAAAATTGAATAAGTTTTTTTATTACTAATACTGTAATGAGCACACTTTTTTTTATACCATGCCTCGTAACATACATTCACAGTATCATTAATATGAGTAAATCTTCTACTTTGGGTACCTGGCTTAACAACAGTCAAGGGTTTCTTTTTTTTGAATTGTTCCTCAAATATTCCAATTACAGTTGCCATAGAGCCCTTTTTAATTTGTCCAGGTCCATAGACATTATAAAAATAAACTACCTCATATTTAAAATTAAACCAGTTCTTTAAATTTTCTAAAAGTTCTAAGTTTTTTGCTTTTGTAAATGCATAAGGAGATAAATTTTTATCACTTCCTTTATTACCAAGACTTGCTGACGTAGCAGAATAAATCAACTTTATTGAATTATCTAAACAAAATTTAAATACTGCTTTAGATCCAATAGAATTAGCATCATAACATTTGTCAAAATTTTTAAAACTTTGATAAATTCTTGCAAATTCTCCAAAATGAAAAATAGAATTTATATTTTTTTTATACCTATGAAGAATATTTTTTATATTTTTAGTATCACCCTTTAAATATTTCACTCTCTTACCAGCATTAATATGATTAAGTTTTTTTCCAGTTGAGTAATTGTCTAAACTTATGATTTTTTTATTAGTTTTTTTTAACAAGAGTTTAATTAGGTTAGATCCTACAAACCCAGCACCACCAGTTACAATTATTAGATTTTTCATTTAAGAGTTATGCCTGGCAACGACTTACTCTTCCATGCCTTAAGACATAGTACCATCAGCGCTGAAAAGCTTGACTTCCGAGTTCGGAATGGGATCGGGTATTACCTCTTCGCAATAATCACCAGGCAGGAGGATTTATATAAAAAATACTTTTAATATCAAGAGATTTTTTTAATGGAATGCTATTAAATTAGGTTAAAATCAACACTTAATAGGATTTTAAAACTGTTTTTAACTTGATACTAAATATTAACCTTATAATGAAGGATAAGGCAAATTACCTCAAAAAATGAATTTAATATGATTTTTATAGAAATAATTTTTTTTATTTTAACTTCTTTAATTTTAACACTATCTTTGGCTGGTTTTGGACAATTACTTAACTTTAAAAGCAATAATAATTTTTTTATCAATATATTTTATGGATTAATTGTAATTGCATTTTTAATCACCATTATTCATTTTTTTATCAAAATTAATGTCTATTTATCTTTTTCTTTAACTCTTATTGGATTTTTTTTAGGAATTCAAAATATTCATTTTTTAAAAGAGAAAACAAAAAAAAATTTGCTTATTTATTTTTTAATATTCTTAATTTTAATTCCTATTTATATCACTCAAAAATATCATGAGGATTTTGGGTATTATCATTTGCCATATGTAATCAATATGATTAGTGAAAAAATAATTTTTGGTCTCGGAAATGTTAATAGAGCATTTGTTCATAATTCTATTTGGTTAAATGTAATTTCATTTTTTTATCTTAAAGACAATATAAACTTTATTACACTTCCAAGTTTCATATCTTATATAATATTTCTCATATTTTCTGTAAATGAGATTATAAAAAAAAATAAAAATTTATTTAGTAATTATTTTTTAATTGTAATTGCCTTCTATCTAATTTTAAAATTTACAAGAATTTCAGAATTCGGGAACGATATACCTAGTATAATTTTTTCAGCTTTATCTATATATTTTTTTTTCAGATTTATCGAAGAAGATGAAATTGAAAAAAAAAATATCTATTTTTTTAACAATTTTAGTTTTTCAACATTTGCAATTTTAATTAAATTTAGTTCTATCCCAGTGATATTATTAACTTTTTATCTTTTTTTAAAAAATTTTAGGACATTAAAAAATCAAATTTTTAATTTAAATTATTTATTCATTTATGCCCTAGGCATTATTTTCTTTTTACAACAATTTATATATACTGGATGTTTTATATTTCCATCTGAAAAAACTTGTCTAGATGTATCATGGTTTGATCAAAATTCTTTAAATGCAAAATATAAACTTGAATTAGTAAATAAAGGATATTTTGGCACATCAGCAAAAGAAATTTTTACAGGTGAAGAATATTTAAAAAATTTTAATTGGATCCCTTTCTGGTTTCAAAGAAATTATACAGGAATGCTAGAGCATCTAGCTACAATGATATTCCCATTGATTTTATTTCTATTAGTTTCAAAAAAAAAAGTTAATCAAATTAGTTTAAAATTTAAGGAGATAAGCTTTTTCATCCTTTTTATAATATTTGGATTTATTTTTTGGATAAGTTTTTCACCTGTTTTTCGATTTGGGATAGTTTATTTTTTAAGTTTAGTTTTTATATCTTCATTTTTTATTTATAAAAAAATAATATTTTCAAAAAAAATATTTCTTTCACTAATTTTCTTATTTTTATTTTTTAACTTCTCAAAGAATATTGAAAGAATTAATACTGAAAAACATGTATTCTTTGGTATAAAAAAAATAGAAAATAATTTTATAGAAAATCCTTTTAATGAAAATTCCTTAATTCAAGTTTTTCAACCTGATCAAAAGGCTAACGAAAAAAAAGGTAATGGTTGGCAAGGTAGACTATGCTGGGATATCAAATTTTTATGCACTAAAAATAAAATTGAAATTACTAAAAAAAATAATTATTTAATAATAAAAAAGCAAGAAAAATGAGCTTTTAACTATTTAAAATCCGAATTTTTATAAAATACGATAGATTTAAATAAAAAACTTAGAATAAGAGTTATTGCAAAAATGTAGCTGCTTTGTATTTCTTTAAATAAATAAAAAAATAATAAATTAAAAAGAAGATATTCAAATATTCTAAAGAAAATTGAAATTGATACAATTTTTAAATAGTTTTTTTTACTTGTTTTAAATATTTTTAACCTAAAAAAAAAAAATATATTCAAGTTTAAAATAAAAAAAAGGGAAAATAAAGCGGCATAAGTTTCATGAAACTTAATTAAAAATAAATTATATAATATATTTGATAAGATAAAACTTAGAATAGATATTATTGAATATCTAAATAAAAAAAATTTCAAATCTTTTCCTCAATATTTTTTTTGATATTTTTGATTAGATATCCAAGCAGCCCAAGAAGAAATAGCAATAATCCAATAAGAACTAGTGTTACTCCTAATATTAATGACTGAATATGTCCTTCCCCACTTTCAAATATAAAAAAATAGATAAATCTTAATATAGCAAATGAACCAACTGTAATTGGCAAAACCGACAGGCTAGAAAAAAATTGTAAAGGTTTATATAGTAAAAATGTTTTAAAAATAATTAACATTTGTTTTACTATAAATTCAACCATTGATTTGAATAACCTTGATTTTCTTGTTGGCGGGTTTGTTTCAATTGGAATTTCACCTATAACTAAATTTTTTTCATTAGCCTGAATTAATGTCTCAAGTGTATAACTATAATTAGAGTCTACTCTAAGTCTCTTGATGGCATCACGATTGTAAGCTCTAAACCCACTAGAAGCATCTGATATTTTTTGACCTGAAACTATTCTAACAACTTTAGTTCCAATTCTTTGTAAAAATATTTTTGTTTTGGAAAAATGACTAATCTCGTCAAATTTTCGAACTCCTACCACAATATCTGTCTTTGAATTTATTGAATATTCAATTAATTTTACTATATACTCAGGCTTATATTGATTATCAGCGTCTGTATTAATTAATATGTCTGCACTTTTTTCAAGAGCGTATTGTCTTCCAATATTAAATGCATAACCTAAGCCCATATTTCTTCTTAAAGAAATAATTTTTTCAACGCCATTATCCTTTGCTATTTGTGTCGTTTTATCAGTAGAACCATCATCTATAATTATAATATCATAATTATACTTTTTAGGATCGACTGATTGTTTTATTTGTTTAATAGTATTTTCTATTTGAAGCTCTTCATTAAAACAAGGTATTTGAATGAATATTTTCATTACTTGAATTTATTATCTTTTAAAAATTTAGTTAATCAGAAATTTTAATAAAGCCTATAGATGGAGTATTCTCAAGAATTACAATATTTCCCTCTAGGCTTTTTACATATTTAATATCTCTAATTCTATTACCTAGGATTATTCTATCTTTATTGATTACTTTTGTAAATTTTTTGTTTGTATTAATAACGTAGAGTGAATGAGCTCTTAAAGATGAAGCATAAATAGTATTATAATCATCATTATTTTTAACACTTATTTCACTGATCCCAATAGATGGGGTAAAATATATTAATGGTTCTTGGTAACCATGTTCTTTGTGAGTTGATTTAAATGGATTTGATCCATCATAATTTATTCCATAAGAAGCAACAGGCCAACCAAAATTAAGTAATTTATTATCCTTCAAATTGTTTATATTAATTTCATCTCCTCCTTTAGGACCATGTTCTGAATTAATAACAAACTGGTTACCAGTATTATCTTGAAAGTAAAAAAGTCCTTGTTGATTTCTATGACCCAAAGATAGTAATTCGTAATTTTTATTTTCCTTATTTATAGAAATGATTTTTCCAGGCAGAAGTTTTTTATTTTGTACTTTGTCCGGAACACTAAAATGACCAATAGAAAAAAGTAATTGATTGTTATCATAGCCAACTATTCTACCACCTGTTCCAATAGAATATTCTGCAATATCCATGTTTGGGTCAAATAAAAAATTAAATTTTAATTCTTGAAAATTAAATTCAGACGATAAAATACCAATAGTGTATTTTTCATTAATGTTTTGTAGAATAACAGAAACATACAATTTATTATCGTCTATGTGCAAATCCCTCAAACCCATAAGTGTAAAATTTTTTTTTTCTAAAAATTGCTTAAGGTTCGATGGTAATCTTTTTTGAAGTAATTTATCTGAATTAAAATTATTTGTATCAAAATAAATAAAATCACCCTCTCCTGAAACTACAATTGTTTTATCACCAATTGTCTCCAAGTAATGTGCTCTTTTTGAATTTTCAACTGCTCTCCATCCATATGATAAATCTAATCTTTTAAAGGGTAAAAAGAATTCTCGAAAACTATACTTTAATGAGTCAAACTCGCTTTTTATAAATTTGGAATCGATTAAATCTCCATTTAATCCCTGATCTAATTTTCTTTTTTGTAATTTTTGAATTTCTTTCTCATTTAAACTAGCTCTAGATTTATAAATTGTATTTCTTAATTTATTTTTTAATCCTACAGGAACAATTTCTTTTATTATTAAAATTAATTTATTTTGTTTGTCATATTTATCTGAAATAATTAAGTAAGAAAAAGCGATCGAAACAAAAAATAATATACCGAAAAATATATACAGAACTTTTTTCATTTTAATATTGCTTAAAGATAATTTTTAATTTGTTTATAACAATGTCAATCTATATATAAAAATTTCATCTAAATATAAGAAAAATTTAATATTAATTGTCGCAAATACAAAACAAATTATCCTTGATGGTATATTTGATTATAAAAATATATGTAAAACCCAATATAATAATAATTAACTATTGATATCCAGTTGTTAAAAAAATTTCCTGAGGGCAGAAATGGAAAGATTAATATTAGCAAACTGATACTACAAATATAAAATGATGAATTTTTTAGATTTTCATTTTTAACTAAATAAGAATTGATAGCTTTATAAACTAAAAAGAAAATACTAAATAGATAAAATAAAATACCAGCTAAACCAAGTTCAGATAAAATTTGAAAGAAAAAATTATGAGGGTGCGTCGAACATATTCCTATAGGTGGATCGTATTTTACATTTCTACAATAATTTCTAAATCCTTTTGGACCACTTCCAAATATTGGTTTTTCTTTAAATAGTTTAACTGCAATTATATAATGATTTTGGTGATCATCTGAAAAAAATTTCAGATTATCAAAAAATTCCTTTAACTTATTTTTTGATGAAAGGTTTTTGATATCATCTTTTTTTTTTAATGAGTTTTCTTGGTCAGTTTTATTGTCATCTAACATTTGACGTGGATGATAATAGTGATCAGTAATTTGAATAAATGTTATTATAAACAATTTGTGAAAAGGTCTTGTCTTACCAAATTGAAAATAGCCCTCGCAAACAATGAATAAAAATAATATTGTAGAACACTTAATAAGTATCTTCTTAAAATTTTTGTCAAACAATATCATTAAAATTAAAAAAAGAATTGTTAAAAAAAAAGGTGTTCTTCCTGCAGAAATATAAATTGCTATAAAATAAAAGCTAAAAAATAGTAATAAATAAATATGATTTTTTTTAATATCATATTCAAAATTTAATATTAGTAAAAAAATAATAGGTAGAATGTACAATAGAAAACTTCCTAATACAGACTCCTCTCCAAAAATACCTGAAACTCTTGAGTCTATGATTTCTTGACCAAATAAATTATAACCAAGGAAAAACTGGACAATACTGTCAAAGACTAAAAAAGATATTATTAATAAAAAAAAATTCAAAAATTTTTTGTTAAAAGAATTCTTTTCTTTAAACAACTCCTCAATAAAATAAATAATTGTAATTGTTATCAGAACATATCTAAAATGAAAAAAAGCAGGAATCTTTAAATCATTATAATTTAAATTAATTAAGCCACTAAAGGCAGTGAGCAATGAAAATAATAATAAAAAAAGAATTTTTGGATCTTTGTAATATTTAAAATTTTTATTAATGATAAAAAATAGTATTATTAAAAATAATAGTGTAATTTCTGTAACCGCAATACCAATGATATAAGAGGGTAATACTAAAAAAGATAAATAAAAAAAAACTTTTAAGTTCATCAAAGTTTTCATATCTTTCAAATTTATTTCTCAATTCTATTTAAATTTTGTTTATACCAAATAAGGGAAGATCTTATCATTAATGATAGCTTATTTTTCGTATTCTTAAAGTTGTGAAATTTTTTTAATTTTTTTGTATTTGCACACGAATATCCCATCTCATTTTTCCTTCTATTTTTATAGTAATAATTGATTTTATTTTTAAGAAGACTATTAAATTTATTTAGAACCTCTAACACAGAGTAGCCTTTTCCATATCCGCAATTTACTACTAATTTCAATTTTCTTTTATTGATAAATTTTGCAAATTTATAATGAACTTTTGCAAGATCACTCACATATAAATAGTCTCTGATAGCTGTGCCATCTTTTGTATTAAAGTCCTTACCAAATATATAAAAATCATTATTTTTTATATATGACTGACATAAATTGTAGAATAAACTTTTGTTATATTTCCCGAAACCACATCTCATTTTTTTTTCAACTCCAACAACATTAAAATATCTTATTATTACAAAATTAACTTTATTTTTAAATTTTTCCAAAAATATTTCAAAGTTAAGTTTTGATTTTCCATAAGGTGCTAATGGTTTTGGCTTTAAATTTTCATTTACCTTTATATTTGACAACCCATAAACTGCTGCGGATGATGAAAAAATAAAATTTTTAATACCTTTATCAACACAAATTCGCAAAAAAATTTGCGATTTTTTATAATTATTATTCAAGTATAATTTTTTTTTTGATACAGATTCCTTATTATCAGTATAAGCAGCAAAGTGAAGAACGACATCATAAAAATTATCTTTTAAAGATTTTTTCAATAATTTTATATTAGCAATATCCGATTTTATAAATTTACACTTCTTAGGTAAATTAGATAAATTTCCTCTAGATAAATTATCAATAATTGTCACTTTATGCCCCTTATCCACAAACATCCATGCAACAGTGCTACCTATATAACCCGCACCTCCTGTAATTAAAATTTTCATATTTATTTAGTTACTTTTATAATATTTTATTGTTTTCTTAAGACCTAAATTGATATCAACTACTGGTTTCCATTTTAATATTTTTTTCACTTTAGTAATACTTGGGAAGAGGCGTAATATCTCATCCTTTCGAAATTTAATTTTACCAAATTGAGGATTTCCATAACCAACAATATTACAAATTTTTAAAATTACATTTTTAATTTTAATCGGTTTACCCGAGGCTATATTTAAGATTTCTCCATTAATATTTCTGTTTGAAAGTACTTTCATGATTGCTTTTATCAAATCATCGATGTAAATGAAGTCTCGAATTTGTAATCCAGTAGAACAATCAAACGTATTATTTTTTATTGCATTATTAATGGTAATGGGTATTACCCTATTTGTATCCTGATTTGGACCATAAACTAAATACAATCTTAAAATTGTAACAGGAAAATCATATTTTTTGTTAAGTTGAAGCAAATATTTTGTGCTTAATAATTTTGACATTCCATATATAGAGTAAGTTTTTTGCTTATTTAGTTTATTTTCTTTTTGTGGCGAAGTAACTCTTCCATATTCAATACTTGATCCTATTTGAATAAACTTCTTTATTTTTGAGCTTAAAAAAAATGAAGCTAAATTTTTACATCCTTCGTAATGACTTTTTCTAGTTTTTTTTTTATTTGAATGGTCTACATAACCAGCTAAATTAACAACATAATCAAAATTAAGATTTAATGCTTTATTTAACTTTTTTCTATTAGAAATATCACAAAGTAGATATTTAACTTTATTTAATCTTCTTTGTTTACTTGGTTTTTTTGTTGAAAGACTTGTAACAAGAAAATTTTTTTTTAAACATGTTAAAGCTAAATGATACCCAATAAATCCTGTCCCACCAGTAATTAAAATCTTTTTTTTTTTCAAGACTTTTTTTCTCTAATTTTTTTTTCTAAAATTTTTTTATCTCTTAAAGTATCCATGCATTGCCAAAAACCTTTGTGTTTATAAGCTAATAATTGTCTTTTTTTTGTGGCAATTTGAAATGGTTCCTGCTCTAAAAATGTTTTATCATTTTTAATTAAATCAATAAATTCTGGTTGAATCACAAAAAAACCACCATTTATCCATCCTGTATCAAGTAAATTTTTTTCTCTAAAATATTTTACTATTTTGCCCTTTATATCAATTGCTCCAAATCTTGCGGGTGGTCTTACCGCAGTTAAAGTAATTAATTTTTTGTTTCTTTTATGAAAATTAATTAACTTATTTAAATTAACATCCGAAAGTCCATCGCCATAGGTCAATAAAAAAGGTTCGTTTAAAAATTTTTTTAATCTTTTTAATCTTCCACCTGTCATAGTATTTTTTCCTGTTTCTATTAAATTAATTTTAATTTTTTTACTTAATCTTATTTTTTTAAAATATTCTTTTATAATTGAACCTTTGTAGCCTAAAGCTACATAAAATTCTGTATGGCCATATTTTAAATAATAATCAATAATTCTTTGAATTATTGGCTTTCCACATACTTTGATCATTGGTTTGGGAATTAACTTGGTGTATTCTGAAATTCTTGTTCCCAATCCACCAGCTAAAATAACAACTTTCATTTTTTTAAATTTTTAATTAATTCTTGATATTGTTCTATTTGTTTAATTGAAAAATTATACATATTTGTTTTTTTACTTTCAAAATAAAATTTATACCAATCAACAACCATGCTTAAAGTCTGATCAGTATTTAAATGGCATTTCCAATTTAATAATTTAAAAGCTTTATTGCTATTTAATTTAAGTAATTTAGACTCGTAAACTGCTTTTGAAGGAACAAATATTTTCCATTTTAACAAATTCCAACGTTTTTTTATTTTTCTAATCAAATCAATTACTCTAATCGAACTTTGGTTATTAGGTCCAAAATTAAAAACATTACCATTTATCTTTTGATTTTTTTTTTGTTTAAGTGCTAATAACATATAACCATATAAAGCCTCTAAAACGTGTTGCCAAGGTCGTGTTGATTTGGGGAATCGTAAAATCAATCTTTTCTTTTTAAATATTGATCTCATGCAATCTGGTATAATTCTATCCTCAGACCAATCACCTCCACCTATGACATTGCCAGCTCTAGCTACCGAGATTTTTATATTTTTTTTTTTTACTAAAAAAGTTTTAAAATATGATTGAATAATTAATTCTGCAGACGCTTTGGATGCACTATAAGGATCATATCCACCTAAAATATCATCTTCTTTATAACCCCTTTTTAACTCAACATTTTTATATGATTTATCACTTGTTATAATTACCACTGAGCAAACTTTTAATGGATTATAATTTTTTAATGCTTCCAGAATGTTTAAAGTCCCAATTGTATTTGTCATAAAAGTATATCTTGACTTTAAATAAGATTTTTTGACTAATGATTGAGCTGCGAGATGAAAAATGTAATCTGGTTTATATAACTTTATAATTTTTGTTATTTTTTTTTCGTCCCTTACATCTGCTTTTATATGTTTTATTTTTTTTTGGAGTCTATTAACGACATAATTTGAGGGTTTTGTCGGAATATTACTTGAAACGCCTATAACTTTTGCACCTAGGTAAGTTAACCATAATGTGAGCCAAGAACCCTTAAATCCAGTATGCCCAGTTATAATAACAGTCTTGTCTTTAAATAAATAAAGGTTATTTATCATATTTGTATTTATGATGATTAATTCTTATTAATTTATTAATATTAAATTATGGCAAATTTAAATGAAAATTTTATATTAGCAATCAATTTACTAAACGATTTTTATATTATAACTGACAAATTATTGTCAAATTGATGATAATTTTATTAAGAGGATTATGCTAACTTTTAGTCAACTTAGAAAACATAATTATGATTATAGAAGAAATGAACTCGTTGATATAGCAAATATTGATGATTGGAAATTTTCTCCATATAATTGTTTCAAATCTAGAGTTTATATTGAATTGTCTACAATTTTAGCTTTTTTATTTCAATATACTAGAATATCACCAAATCAAATTACATATCTGTACATCTTAAGTGGGGTAATTGGTGGAATTTTATTTTCATTTAATAATCAAAGCTCGATAATAATAGGGTGTTTAATTTTTTATTTTAAAGGTGCATTAGATTGGACTGATGGTTTACTGGCCAGAATTAAAGATCAGACAAGCTTAATTGGTCACTATTTAGATCCTTGGGGTTCATATGTAGGTTATATTTTCTTTATATCTGGCTTAACAATACATTGTTATGATTTAACAAATAAAATTTTATACCTATTCATTTTAATTTGTATACTAATATTTAAAACATTAGATTTTAAAGATTATCTTTACCAACAATCTTTCTACGAAATTTCAGAGAAAAATATTAAAAATGAAGATTTAACTAAAAATAAAATTGAGAAAAAAAAAAGAAATTTATTTTACAATTTTATTAAATCTTTTATGGATGAAAGAGCAAGGACAACTGATAGTGTAATTCTAATTATATTATTGAGCTTAATTTATAATTTAAATTATTTAATTGAATTAATAGTACTCTTATATTTTTTGAAAAGTATGATAACTTTTTTTGGATATTTATATTTATTTACAAAAAAAAATAAAATTTAAACAGAATACACTAAATTGAACATATAATTTTCTGTTCACTTTAATGCAGATAATATTTTTTATGATTTATTTAAATTAAATAGGAAAAAGTTAGACAATTAATATATTAATATTTTAAAACTATTAAGTTATAAAATCATTTTTTTAATGAAATTTTTTTTTATTATTTAGTTTAAAAGTAAATATTAAAAAAAAATATAAAACTACGAAGATTGTTAAAGTAATTAGAAAATTTTGTCCAAAATATAAAAAAGTGATAATTGGTAAAATAGAAATAAAAATTAAAATTACATTTGTATAAGTTAGGGATAATCTATTATTTAAAAGATGATGAATGTGATTTCTATCACCCATAAAAGCATTTTTTCCGTTAATAATTCTTAAAAAAGTAAGTCGAATTAAATCAAAACCAGGCAACAAAAGTAGAAAAAAAATTTCATCAGCAAAGCGAATATTGTTCATGTAATTGTACTCATATATTAAAGATATAGATGCGATAGAAGCTATTAAAAAAATACCCCCATCTCCTAAAAAAATCCTATTTCTTAAATTAAGAAATAACAAAATTAATAAGAATAAAATAATAAACATATAAAATTCATTCATGTCAGATTTAAGGAATAAATAAGAAAAAATAATTATAAAAAAAGTGCAAGACTGACCATTTATTCCATCATAAAAGTTCAGTGAATTTGTAAGTATCAAAAAACAAAACAAAGTAAAAATCAATGAAAAGTGATCTAGAAATATTTTATGATCATAAAATGACATTGAAAAATCAGATATTTGAAGTGTTTTATTTAAGGAAATAGAAATTAAGACAAATATTAATGTGTAAAAAATTTTTTTAAGAGGTGTTAGGTTATATTTATCATCATAAATGCCTAAAATAAAAAAACTTAAAATTAACAGCAGAATACCAATGATATCTCTCATTTTATAAATATTTGTTTCCAAAAATAAAAATTTATCTAAAGAGAATATTTGGTAAATAAGCAAAAATATAAAATTTACAAAAAAAATTAACCCTCCTAAAATTGGAGTTTTATTTTTATGAAATTTTAACTTTCTATCTGGCTTATCGTAAATATTAATTAATTTAGCCAATTTATCTAATTTTATGATTATTATTAAATTAAAGACTGCTAATAAAAGAAAAAAAATTATCATTATTTATCCATAAATTTATATCCTAATTCATAAAATTTTTTTTTATATCTATGAATTTTGAGGGTCTTCCTAATGAATGATTGGAATTTAATTTTGACATTTTTACCTCTAAAAAAGAAAGTTTTTTACTTGCTAAAAAAGTTTTTATCTTAGATCTTAAATCTTTCTCATCCTTTATTAGAAAATAATTTTTAAAATTAAGTTCTTTAACAATTTTTTTCAAATTTATATTGGCCAAATTTGTTTTTTGCCCTCCAACAGACTCATGTGAGTTATTGTTAAGCAAGATATACTTTAAATTCTTTTTTGAGTTTTGACCTATTGTGAATAAACTTCCTAAATGCATTAACATAGAACCATCTCCATCTAAGCATACGACTTGTTTATTAGAAAAAAGTGAATAACCTAAAGCTATCATTGAACAATGACCCATACCACCCACAACATAAAAATTATTTTTTTTTTGAGATTTGGATGATAAACGAAATAATTCTCTAGATATGTATCCAGTAGTACTTATGATTTTTGTTTTCTTTTTTATCTTAGAGAGTAATTCT
>CENP01156872.1_pt1 | contig 14696 bp, 12 predicted proteins | sample 361281 | NCBI WGS metagenome assembly CENP01 (sample SAMEA2591122, study PRJEB7988) | marine metagenome | biome: marine biome (ENVO:00000447); feature: deep chlorophyll maximum layer (ENVO:xxxxxxxx); material: saline water (ENVO:00002010), including plankton (ENVO:xxxxxxxx) | depth 70 m
TATTCACATGAAAATCAGTATAAACAGGCATAGCATGCCTTAATCCCCGCTATTGTCTAAACTTAAACGAAAATGAGAATAACAAAACCTACAAAAGGGGGTGAATTACCAGAACTTAAAGAGTAGAATATCCCTGCGATTTAGTTTGTTTTTAAATCATAAATGATGTTCTTGATGAAGTCCTCTTTATTTATATTTCCAGGGCCATTTAATTCTGTTTTGATTTCAGCCATTATTTGTTTAACAGATAAACCTTCTTCAAATCCATCTTCAGTAATTTCATAATGCTCTTGAAGAATATTTTTAAAAGCTATTACATCATTTACGTTACTGACAGGTCCGTGTCCAGGAATTATTTTTGTCTTATCATCCGAAATAGCAATAATTTGATTTAAGATATTAATGAAACCCTTAAAGCTACCACCGTCATTTAGATCAACAAAAGGATAGCCATATGTTACAAATGAATCCCCCGCGTGAATTACATTATTATTTTTAAAAAATACAATTGTGTCACCATCAGTGTGACCTGGACCAAAATTTGAAAGTTGTATTTCTTCATTATCAACATAAATTTTCATAGTTGAATTGTAGACACTTGAGGGCAATGCATAATCTGGATATTTATCCTGGACCATGTTATAATTATGCTCGGGATGACCATAAAGTCTTGTTTTCCTTTTAAGCCTTTTCCTTACATTCTCATGAGAAATAATCGGAATTCCTTTTTTTCCAAAAGCTTTATTCCCATCTATATGATCGTAATGAAAATGTGTATTTATAATAATGCTTATGTCTTTTTTACTTATCAAATTAATGGTCTCTAAAATTAAATCCTCAATGATTTCCCATTGATCATCAACTAATACTAGACCCTTATCAGAAATAAAAACTCCGATATTTCCAGCAACACCACCAATGGGTTTAATCATGTAAAAATTATCATTAATCTTTACAATCTCTTCACTGAGATTATTTTTTACATCTTTTTCTACTTTCCTAAAAGCTTCAAGATCTTTGTCATTTAATTGGGCTGCTTGACTGAATGTAAATGGAATCGATAATGCCCAAATGAAAATGAATAATAGCTCCTTCATATTAAATAAAATGTGGTTCAATAAACTAAAATAACAAAAAATCCAAAAGGAGGATTAGAAGTACCACAATCTCTGATGAGAAATAAAATTTACCTGTAGGGTTTAATATTTTATGGGAAGGAAACATAGAGTGTGTAATAAAAAATATCTTTTTAATGAGAATAAAAATCAATCCATAATCAGATGAGGTAGAAAAAGTGATAGTTCAGGAAAAAGCGAGACTAATAGCAATACCAAAAGACTTACTGCTAGAAACGGTAATCCTGAACGGCTCACTTTTCCGATTGGAGTTTTGCCAATACTGGATGCAACAAACAAGCAAACCCCTACAGGGGGGGTTGTAAGTCCAATGATTAAATTCAACACGGCAATCACAGTAAAGTGTATGGGTTCAACGTCAACCTCAATCGCAACCTTTAGTAAAATAGGAAATAAAATTAAAAGAGCGGCTATGGTCTCCATAAAAGTGCCTATCAAAATAAGCAGAAGATTGATCAGCAAAAGCACAGTATATCTGTTAGTGGTAAACAATAAAATCTGCTCTGAGATACGTTGCGGAATCTGTTCGGTGATCAGTATATATCCAAATAAATTGGCAAAACCCACAAGTATCATTAATGAAGCGGTAGTTTTCATTGAGTCTAAAACAACCACAGAAATGTTCCTTAGGTTAAGTTTTTTATAAACAAACAGCCCGATAAAAAGTACATATAGAACCGCCACAACAGAGGCTTCTGTAGGGGTAAAGACACCACCTATAATTCCAAAAAGTATGATCGCTGTCATTAACAAAGCCCAAAAAGTATTGATAAAGCTTTTAAAAATCTGCAGTGGGGTACTTTTTGGATGTTTGGGATAGTTCTTTTTTTTGGCCACAAAATAGGCCACCAGCATCAAGCCCAACCCTAATAACAGGCCTGGAATAGCACCCGCTAAAAACAGTTTTCCTACTGACAGACCACTTAAAGTAGCAGCGATGATCATTGGTAAACTGGGAGGGATAATGGGTCCCACCGTTGAGGAAGCGGCTGTAATAGCACATGAAAAATCACTGTCATAGCCTTCTTTTTTCATGGCAGGAATCATTACAGCTCCCAGGCTGGCAGTATCAGAAATAGCAGTCCCAGAAATCCCAGCGAAAAGCATGGAAGCACTGATATTTACAAAAGATAGTCCACCGCGAACATGTCCCAATAAATGATTACAAAAATCAATGATTTTATCAGTAAGCCCACTCTGGTTCATCAAGTTTCCAGCAATAACAAAACCTGGAATACTCAGTAATATAAAAACATCAATTCCAGCATACATTTTTAAAGGAACCACCACCATTGGGCTACCACTAAAAATAAAATAGACCAAACATGAAAGTCCCAAAGAAAAAGCAATTGGAAAACGAAAGTATAAACCAAGGACAAAAACAGCGAGTAATAGTGCAATCATAATTTCCAATACTTAATCTTTTTTAAAAGGCTAAGCAAACTGTAAAAACTTACAGAGCAACTTAAAATAAGTAAGCTAAAAAACGGAATTGCCATCATTATTTGTAGACTGGGAGACGACTCGCTGAATCCCATTTGAAAAACGGCTATAGCATACCAAGCAGTGATCCCAAATAACAAAAAACTTAAAATGGGTGAAACTAAGTCCACCATCTTTTTCGTCTTATTTGAAAACCCTATATAAAAAGCTTCCAGGTAAACAAAGTAATTCCCCCGATAGGCGAGTCCACTCGCAAAGGAGACAGAGTAAATAAATAACATTCTCGAAGCCTCCTCCGTCCAGGACGGAACATCCGTGAGAAAAAATCGGGCATAAATTTGTAGGGAGACAGAAGAGATAAAGCCCAAAGTGGTCAGGAGTGTTCCATACTTCAAAAAGGTGGACAAAAAGATCTTAAATTTCATCGGGTAATTTTTTTGATTTTGTCATAAACATCCTGCATTTCTGGGGACAAACTTTCATACACTGCTTTTTCACCATTTTCAATAAAGGCATTTTTGTCTACCTTAACAAAAATCATCCCAGCAGCTTTTAACTCATCTTGTACTTTGGACTCATTTTCGAGAAATAAACGGTGTTCATAGGTTTGCATTTCTTTGGCGGCCTGTAAAAAAATTACTTTCAAATCATCTGGAAGCATTTGGAATTGCTTTTCTCCCACCAGGGGATAACCCCAAGAAATCACATGACCCGTTAAATTAAGATATTTCTGAACCTCACTAAAACCCGCATTTTTAATCATTGCAAAAGGGTTTTCTTGTGCCTCTATGGTTCCTTGTTGGAGAGAGGAAAATACCTCAGAAAAAGCCATGGGGGTTGGTTTTGCACCTATTGCTTTCCAAACCGACACATAGGAAGGAGCATTGGGCACCCTGATGATCAACTCATCCAGATCGTCGGGATGCTTTATGGGGCGGTTAGAGGTAAGATGGCGCTCACCACGTTGGAAATAGCCTATGGGTCGGATCCCTATTTTTTCAATCATCTCCCGTTCAATTCGTTTTCCAATAGAACTGTTGATGAGTTTTTGCATCGCCAAAGTATCCCTAAGTAAAAAAGGCATGTCCGAAAAAGTAATAATCTCAGCAAAATTAGTAAGTGAGCTAGCGGAAATGGTCATATCAATTACGCCCGCGCGGATCAACCGTAGGGCCTCTAATTCTTTAGCCAATTGCTCGGAGGGGTATACTTGTAATTTTATCCTACCTCGAGAGCGTTCAGATAATAATTCACCGAAATATTTAAATGCCTTGTACCAAGTATGATTTTCTTTCACCAACATGCTAGCCTTAAAAAGAAACTCTGGCTTTGGAGTGTTAGAAGACTGACAAGCCAGCAAACCTATCAAAAAATAGGTGATCAAAAAAGTTTTTAATATAAGCCTCATCCTGCTCAAGTATAGTGAAAAAATAAATATCTTATGTTTATAAAATAAAAATATTTTTTAAGTTTTTGATCAGAATTTCCAATCAGCAACTCCTATGTAAATAAAAGTCAATATCATCTATCCTTTTAATAAACAGATATTAAACTTATTAAATTTTACTGGCCAATATCCAACTTTTTTAATAAGCAAGATTGATTTTGAAAACCTATTGAATTAAGTTCAGTTTTATTTAACTTGGTTAAAAAATAATTTAATGGTAGTTGACTCCCATCAACATTTTTGGAAATATGAACCAAAAAAACATTCCTGGATTGATAATCGCATGAAGATTATCCAACGTGATTTTCTTCCACAAGACTTAATTAAGGTTTTTATTGATAACAAAATAAACTATTGTGTTGCTGTGCAGGCGGATCAATCAACTTTTGAAACGAATTTCTTAATTGGACTTTCAGAAATTTACAACTTTATAAAGGGTATCGTTGGTTGGGTTGATTTAAAATCTCAGAAATTAGAAAGCTATCTTGAGAATTATAAAAAAATAGATATTATTAAAGGGTTTCGCCATGTAGTTCAAGACGAGTCCGATCATAATTTCTTGTTACGTCCTCAATTTTTAAGTGGAATTAAACTTCTCGGAAAATATGATTATTCCTATGATATTCTTGTATTTCCTCATCAACTTGGATCTGTGTTAGAACTAACTAAAAAATTTCCAAACCAAAAATTTGTAATAGATCACATAGGAAAACCTTATATTTTTGATAATTTTTATTACGGTTGGGCTACATTAATTAAGGAGATTGGTAAACAAGAAAATGTATATTGTAAGCTTTCTGGTATGATAACTGAGGCAGATCATAAAAATTGGAAAAAAGAACAAATTGAACCATACATGGATTTAGTTATGGAATCTTTTGGTCCCAGAAAATTGATGTTTGGTTCGGATTGGCCCGTATGTCTTGTTGCAGGTAATTACTATGAGGTTAAAAAATTAGTCACTGATTTTATTTCATCTTATAGCCCTAATGAACAAAATTTAATTATGTATGAAAATGCAATTAATTTTTATAATTTAAAAATTTGAGTATGAATTTGGAGTTAAAAAACAAGATCATTATTGTAACTGGTGCTGCAGGGATAAAAGGGAGTATCGGTGAAACTATGATAAAACATTTAGTAAAAGAGGGATCAATTCCTGCAATAATTGATAGAAATGATCGAGGTTTTGAATACGTTGAGGAAATAAAAAAAAGTGGAATTGATGCGTTATTTTGTAAGACTGATGTGACAGACCCTAATCAAATAAAAAAATCAATTAAACTAATTGCTGCTAAATATGGAAGAATCGATGCTATTATTAATAACGTAGGTGTAAATGATGGAGTTGGTTTTGATTCTTCCTATAATGATTTTATGAATTCACTAAAACTAAATATGGTTAGTTATTTTCTGGTTGTAAAATATGCTTTACCTTATTTAAAAGTTTCAAAAGGAAATATTCTTAATATAGGATCAAAAGTTGCTGTTACTGGGCAGGGAGGCACGTCAGGTTATGCTGCTTCAAAAGGGGGAGTTTTAGGATTAACTAGAGAGTGGGCTGTTGATTTAATCAAATATAGTATTCGTGTTAACGCTCTTATAATTGCTGAAAGTTGGACTCCTTCATATGAAAACTGGATAAAAACTTTAAAAAATGGAAAACAAAAGCTAAAATCAATTATAGAGAAAATCCCTTTTGAGAAAAGAATGACCAAAACAGATGAAATTGCTAATACTGCTCTATTTATTATTTCAAATAAATCATCACACACTACTGGTCAATTTATTTTTTGTGATGGAGGCTATGTTCACTTAGATCGGGCATTACTAAATGAGTAATAATTTTTAAATAAAATTAATTTTCAATAGATGAAAAAGGATATTAAAATACCACTTGTAAGTAAAAAACTTTTATTTCCATTTATTATCATTACATCTTTATTTGCATTATGGGGTATAGCAAATGACCTAACTAATCCAATGGTATCTGCATTTAAAAAAGTAATGCCTGAGTTGAGTAATGTTCAGGCATCATTAGTTCAATTTGCATTTTATTTTGGATATTTTTTTATGGCACTTCCAGCTGCTTTATTTATTAGAAAATATAGTTATAAATCGGGAATTATTCTTGGCTTAATCCTCTATGCATCTGGAGCATTTTTGTTCTATCCAGCAGCTATTCTTGAGGAATATAATTTTTTTCTCTTATCACTTTGGGTAATAACATGTGGTCTTGCTTTTTTAGAAACTACTGCAAACCCTTTGATATTGTCTTTAGGAGATAATGAGACATCAACTAGGCGTCTAAATTTAGCTCAAGCTTTTAATCCAATAGGATCGTTAGCTGGAATGATTATTGCTCAAGTTTTTGTAATTAGTGCATTAAGGTCAGATGATTACACCTCAGAAGCATACAATGCTTTATCTGGTCCAGAATTACAATCTATAAGAGAAAATGACCTTGCAATTATAAGTATTCCATATTTGGGTTTGGGTGTTTTAGTTCTTTTTATAATGACCATAATTCTTTTCACTAAAATTCCTAATACTCAACATGAAGAAAAAATATCTTTATCTGATTCATTCAAAAATTTATTCACAAATCGGAATTACAAATATGGGGTAATTGCTCAAGCTTTTAATGTCGGATGTCAAATAATGTGTTGGACATACATCTTTCAATATGTAGATAATCTTAATGAAAATTTAGGATTAAATCTAGTAGCTACAAATTTTAATATTACTGCAATGATTTCATTTCTATCCGGTCGTTGGATTGGAACTGCCCTAATGAAAAGAATAAATCCATCGAAAATGCTTATGTATTTTGGATTAGGTGGTATGATATGTAGTCTCGGTGCAATTCTATTACCTGGTATTATTGGATTAATTTCATTAGTTGGAATATCAACTTTTATGTCAATAATGTTTCCAACAATTTACGGTATATCCCTAAAAGGTATGGGAGAAGAGTCTAAAATTGGTTCTGCAGGTCTTGTTATGGCAATTGTTGGAGGAGCTTTGATGCCTGTAGCCCAAGGATGGATATTAGACTGGGGAGGTGATGGCTTAGATGATCTTAAAATTTTTGGGTTTATTCCAGAAATTAGATTTTCATTTATTCTACCTCTATTTTGTCTTAGTGTCGTATCATATTATGGATATTTAACAATTAGAACTTACACCTCTAAATAAAATCAACCAGGAAAATGAAAAAAAGACTTTGTTATTCATGTGATTTAAAAAATGAATCAAAATTAATAAACGAATACAAAGAGTATCATGCAAAGGGTAATGCTTGGCCAGAGATTACAAAAAGTATTAAAGATTCTGGTATAGAGGACATGGAAATTTACTTAGTAGGCAACAGAATGTTCATGATTATTGAGGTTAATAATACCTTTGATCCTATAAAGAAATATAAAATGGACTCACTAAATCCTTTTGTTCAAAAATGGGAGGAGATGATGGCAGAATATCAACAAAGAATTCCCTGGGGCGATAGCAATGAAAAGTGGGTGCCAATGGATCGAATCTTTAAACTTGAGTAATTTAAATCATTATAATTAGTTTCTTTATCATTAATAAATTAATAATATTGGGTCATTAATTTTTTTTAAAATTTACTTAAAAAAGTTTACAATAAGTTTTTTAAAATCATGAGACAATAAGAAAATACATTTTATCTATTAGTCGAATTTAATCTAGTATACTCGTCAAATCTTATATTCTCTGTTTTGTGAGAAAAATCATCTATCTCCTGACTCAAGTCACATTTAAATTTGATTAAATGTGCCCATGGTTTTGATTTAGATTGTGGAACATGGGAAATACCCCAAGTAAAACCTAAACCATTTTTTGTATTTGTATACTTATCTTTACAAAACAAACCCGCTGCATCGGGAGGTAATACTATATGAGATTTTACCTCAAAATTTACTCCGTCTTTTGCCCACTGAATCGTATTTTTCTCAGGTCCATTTGCAGTTATCATTGTGGCTACTCCCTCTTTGTAAGGCCAAACAAGGGCTTCGTGACCACTAGCTGAAACTGGGTTTAAGGGGTGTTTTTCAAATGGACCCTCTGGAAATTTTGAGATTGCAAGTCCCATTGAAAAATTTGGATATGGTTTTACCAATCCAACTCCCCTTGGATAGTCTTGTTCACTTCCAACCCCCATAGGGTGTGCTTTATAATACATCCAAATTTCATTGTTTCTAATAATTAGATTGGGGTCATGTACTTTATGACTATCAAAATCACCATAAAATTCAATATGGGATCTTTTTGAAGAATCACTTGTAAATTTACCTGCAGTTCCTGTAGTCAAAATGGGCTTATTATTTTTGAACCAGGGTCCTTCAGGTTTATTTGCCCAACTCATACCTATAACATTCTTTGAACGCTCGCTAAAAGGAGATGAAACAGCTTGGTAATACAAGTAATACTTACCTTTATATACCATTATATCGGGTGTAAATACACTTCTATCATCAAAAGAACCCTGAGACCCCCTGGAAACTGCTAACCCCTGTTCCTGCCAGTTAATCATATCTTTTGAAGTCGCATAGTAAATATCACATAAGTCCCATGTATTAGCAGGGATTGATTTAGTGGCTTTTTTATATCCTACTGGTGGACCTGATCTCTGACTCCTAGTGAAGTATACATAATATAATCCGTTAACCTTAATTATCGAACTAGGATCTCTTCTTGAAATACCATTCTCATACTCCAATCCCTTTAAAGGATAATAACTAAAGTTTGAATAAAATTCATTTATTGAGGGTTCCTTCTGGCTCCAAAAATCAATATACCGTTTCATTGACAAACTAACATCTTTATTGTCGTAATATCCATCAATTGAATTTTTTACTCTATTCACTAATTTGTTTTCATCTGAATTAAATTTACATCCAAAAAAAATAGTGCATAGAATGAAGACAACCTTAGAAATGTGATTAGATGTCAGCATATCATTTTTTTATACATAAAAATTTCAAAGCTTTATTATAAAATTATCTACTTAGTTTGAGATATTTTAAAACCATAAACGTAATTGGTTTTTAAGTCATTAATTTTTATTGAAGAAATATCTATCTCTATACCATCCTTAAACTTTTTAAATGGCAATGATTTATCACAACCCATTAGCTTAACTTTAGTATACTTTGTAGGAGCTATATCCTTAATAAAAATTATTTCATTATTTGGCCACTCAGGGCTAAAGAAATATAAATTTTTATCTTTTAAAGTAAACCAAAACTCTTTTATTGCATTCCCTTTTTTTGGGTTGATTGTCATCTCGTATATAGGAAATCCAGAATGAAAATCACTTTTTGTAAAATGAGGAATTTTTCCATCAGTCCATTGAGCATCTCTAATCCACTGTTTTGTATCGTAAATACCTTCTCCATTAATTGATAACCAATCACCAATTTCTAATAAACGTTCTTGCATTATTACGGGAATAGTTCCATCTGACCTTGGGCCGATATTAAGTAAAAGATTTCCTCCCCTACTTACAATATCTACAAGCATAAAAATTAATTCCTTTCCAGTTTTATAATCATCAATATTTTCAATTCTATTGATTCCAAAAGACATTCCTATTCCACGATTTTCCTCCCAAGGCTTACTTCCATCTGCAAAACCAGCACCATACTCAGTAGTATAATATCCTCCATGTTTTCCTCTAACTTTTCCCCATCTATCATTAAAAACAAGCTCCCCTTTATTAGGAGCGTTATTTGCAGCCCAACTTAAAAAATCCAAGGTTTTCCAATTTTCATAACCCATCCACCAATCTCCATCAGAAAATAAAAGTGATGGCTGGTAATCTTTGATTAGTTGTTTTAACTGTGGCATCATAACTTTCATTATATATTTATTCAGCGCAACTTTAGAGTTATTAATTTCTTTTTTTGAATACTTTATTTCTTTAAAACTATTTTTGGGTAAATTTTCTTTTAAAGCCTCATTCCTTAGAACTTGCTGCTGAATTTCGTTCCAATAAGGATTATACCAGTCCCATATTGAATAATATAGTCCCATTTTAAGACCCTCTTTTCTTACAGAATTAGTAAGTTCTCCAACTAAATCTTTTTTTGGACCAGATTCAACAGAGTTCCATGGCATACCATAACTTTCTGAAGATTCTTTATTTGGGAACAAACAATAACCATCATGATGTTTAGAGGTTAAAACAACATACTTTGCACCCGATCGACTGAAAATTCTTGCCCATTGATCAGCATCAAAAAATTCAGCTTTAAAATTATTTCTAAAATTAGAATAGGGGTAGTCTTTGCCATAAAAATTATTGTGAAACTTGGTTATAGCAAAGTGTCTATCTCTTCTATTTTTATTTGAACTATTTGGATCCTCATTTAGAGCATGCCAATACCATTCAGCATAAGTTCCCTTATTTGTGAAAGCTGGAACTGAATACAATCCCCAATGAATAAATATTCCAAATTTAGCATTGCTGAACCAATCAGGAGTTTTTCTTTTGTCCAATGACTCCCAAGAAGACTCAAATTGTTGCTGGGAAAAAGACGTTGCAATGAATGAAAATATTAAGAAAAAAGAGAAAAAGTTTTTTTTAAAAAGCATAATTAAATTTATTAAGTGAGACTTTGGATACTTTCATCTGAAAATGTTTAATCAACCCTTTCACATTTTAATGAATCATTTAGACTAGGTCATAACTTTTAGATTTTATCAAAATATATAAAAGTTCAGACAATTTTAATCCCAATATGAATCAATTACTTTTTTGATCTGAGGAAATTTTGAATCATCCTCTTTTAACTCTTGTCTAAGTTCTTTTAGACGAACCTTTAAATTCCTAATAACCTCCTGATAATTATTTTTACCATATAAATTATTCGTCTCATGTGGATCATTTTTTAAATCGTAAAATTCCCATGCGGGAGGTGTATTAAAAAATGACATTGATGCGGGATTATCTGCCCAATTTTGAGCTGATATGTCTCTATTATTTTTATAATCTCTTCCATAAAAAAATATTAATTTATACTCCTTTGTTCTAATCCCAAAATGAGCAGGATTATTATGTTTGTGAGCCATGTGCATCCAGTATCTATAATAAGTATCCTTTTTCCAATCTATTGGTTCTACACCTGTCTCAAGAATAGTTTTAAAACTACTTCCTTGCATATAGTTTGGTACTTTACCACCCGCCATATCGATTAAGGTTGGTGCAAAGTCTGCGTTATTTACAATTGCATCACTCCTGCTCCCAGCTTTTATTTTTTTTGGGTATCTAACCAGTAGTGGCATTCTTAAGGATTCCTCATACATCCAACGCTTATCTATGTAATCATGTTCACCTAACATGAAACCTTGATCGCCTGTATAAATAATAACCGTATTATCTATAAGTTTTTCCTTTTTCAAATAGTCTAATAATCGCTTTACGTTATCGTCAACTCCTTTTACACACCTTAAATATCTTTTCAAGTACTCTTGATATGATAGTCTTTTATATTCAGGATCTGGTATTGATGGATCAATACCCATATGCATTCCCATATTTCTTATAATATTTCTGTGCCCAATTGATGACCCTATAGTATCAGTAAGTGAATTATTAATACCTTTAGTTGCAATTGAACCATTGTTTTTATTATCCCATAAACTTTCTGGCTCTGGTATATTAACATTTTCTAAATAATTTTCATATCGAGGTGCGTATTCAAAAAAATCATGAGGAGCTTTGAAGTGATGCATTAGAAAAAAAGGCTTTGATTTATCTCTTATATCACTCAGCCATTCTAGAGATAAGTCAGTAATGACATCAGAGGAATGACCCTCAAATTTCGTGGCATTAACTTCTCTTACCAAGTCTTTTTCAAAACGAAATTTTTGTTTGATACCTCCTTCTCTAGAGTAAAGAGTTGGATTAAAATAATCACCTTGGCCAGGGAGCACTTTGTAATAGTCAAAAGAATCAGGAGCATACTTTAGATGCCATTTACCAATCATGGCTGTATTATATCCCAACTTTCCCAATTCAATAGCTAGATGTTGATTTTCTTTTTTTAGTTTACCAGTTAAATCTACTACTCCATTAACTTGTCCATACTGACCGGTCATGATAGTAGCTCTTGAAGGAGTGCAAATAGAATTTGTACAAAATACATTTTCCAATAAAATTCCCTCCTTTGCAAGTCGATCAATAGTTGGAGTTGGATTTAATATACTAAGTCTACTTTTGTATGCGCCAATAGCCTGAGATGTGTGATCATCAGACATGATAAAAATTATATTGGGCTTATCAATAATATTGGATTGATTTTTTTCACAAGCAATCATTAACAATATTAGCGGTAAAAGTGATTGAAATAATTTTTTAATAATGCTTGTTTTTTTGAACTAATTAATCAAATCTTAAATTTTTATAATTTTTTTGTACCCATCTCTTTATTTGAGTTAACATTTTCGTAATTAAGAAGTGTAGGATCTCTATATCCTGAACCCATGAATACTTCTTTAGCCCAAACTTTATGTAACTCATTCAGATCTTTTACAAGATTGGGGTAATTTGATGCATAATTGATTTCCTCGGGTCTCTCATCATTTAAGTTTGCAAGATAAAATTTCGGCATTTCAAATGATTTTTCTGGGTTTTCAGAGTATTTACCAGTGGTGTCTTTACCATTGAAAATTAGTTTCCAATTTCCTTTTCTAACAGCCCACATATCTTGCCACATCCAATGTAAAACTTCATGAGGTGAGGGTTTAATGTTTGATTTCATCAAATCAAAAATACTTTTGCCATCAAGTTTATTTTCAGGAAGAGGAATCCTAAGTATCTCACAAATTGTAGGAAAAATATCTAAATTGGTTATAATCTGGTTACGTGACTCGCCTTTATCAAAAAGCTTTGGAAAGCTAATAACTGTTGGCACTCTTATACCTCCCTCAAGAAAACTTCCCTTAGCACCTCTCCATTTACCCGTGTGACCACCACCGCCATTTCCACCATAACTTTCGCCCCAATTGTAATAATCTTCAGTGGAGTGTCCGTTATCACTCATATAAATTATAATGGTATTTTCCCTCAAATTTAACTCGTCTATTTTTTTTATGACTTTTCCCATTCTATCATCAATAGTAGAAATCATTGGCGCATAGCTATTTCTGGGCCATTCCAAGTTTTTATATTGACTAACATAAATTGAATCAGGTTGCTCGGGATAGTGAGGCAGGTTAAATGGTAGATATAGGAAGAAGGGGGATTTTTGATTTCTCTCCAAAAAACTATTTGCCTCTTCTACTTGCATGTCTGGAAAATATCTTCCATCCTCAAAAATTTCTTTTTTCCCCCTGTAAAGGTCATGAAATTGTGGCTTTTGCCAATCTGCATGTAAAAATTTATGCGAATAATAGTCAATAAATCCCCCCCTAAAACCAAAAAATTCATCAAAACCCTGATCAAGAGGCCCATGGTCAAGTGTAGCGCCTAAATGCCATTTTCCAATAAGACCAGTTCTGTAGCCATAATCCTTTAAGTGTTCTGCAATTGTTATTTCACCTAAATCCATAACTCTTCCTTCAAGGTCCAATGGATTTGAAGATGTCCATTGGTTTACACCACTTCTTTGCGGAGCTCTTCCAGTAAGGAGTGCTGCCCTTGATGGACAGCATACTGTATGTGAATATGCCTGAGTAAATTTCAACCCAACTGCTGCAAGACTGTCCAGAAATGGAGTTTTGATATCTTTTGCACCATAACAACCTGCATCTAATGTACCTTGATCATCAGTGTAAAAAATTATTATGTTGGGTCTTTCATTTTTTTTAAGATTATTTTTCTGAGAGAAAATATTAGAACAATGAAAAACTAGAAAGATAACAATCAGGTCTAATTTTATTAATTGCATTTGTAAAAAATTTATTAACTAGATTTAAATTCTTTATTTAATAAAGAAAAAAGTCAAGTTTTTCTATAAATTTATTTTTTTAAAAGGGTTATGCTAAGTTCAATTTTCACAAATATTAACAATAATTATATTTATTAATATGTTAAAAAAATTTCAAAATTATCTTGTCATAACGACAAACTTCTGGTAAGGAAGTTTGTTTTTAAAAATTTAAATACAAAACAATTTTTGTTATTTCTCGTGAAATATCGTCACAATTAAAATATTGACATTGTTCATTTTTACTATTCTAAATTATATTAATTAAACCAAAAGCTAAATTTATGATATTTAAAGATATTTTTTACGAACCCCAAATCTTTCAAAAATTAAAGAAAGTTTTATTATTTACCACACTAATGATTAGTTCCCAGTTAATTGGACAAATAACCATTAGTGGGACTATTTCTGATACCGATGGACCTCTTCCTGGAGCTAGTATAGTTGTTCAAGGATCTAATATTGGTGTTACTTCTGATTTTAATGGTAATTTTTCTATTGAGGCAAATGAGGGTGATGTTTTAGAACTATCATATGTTGGATTTAAAACTCAATTAATAAAAGTTGATTCCAATCAAAATAATATTTCAATTACACTTGAGTCTGATAGTCAACTTGACGAGGTTGTTGTTACTGGTTATGGTGCTGAGAGAAGGTCTCAAATAACCGGTGCTGTTGCATCTATTAGCCCCGCTGAAATGAGTAAAAATACGGCTG
>CENP01024007.1_pt1 | contig 14685 bp, 10 predicted proteins | sample 361281 | NCBI WGS metagenome assembly CENP01 (sample SAMEA2591122, study PRJEB7988) | marine metagenome | biome: marine biome (ENVO:00000447); feature: deep chlorophyll maximum layer (ENVO:xxxxxxxx); material: saline water (ENVO:00002010), including plankton (ENVO:xxxxxxxx) | depth 70 m
TCTGAATTTGTCTCAGCTGTATCAACAACATCATCCCAAAAAGCAGTAGTCTCACCCTCCCAAGCATTTCCATTAACAGAAAGCTGACTCATTAGTGTCCATGTAGATTTATCTATCATTTCCTCAAACAAGGGTGTTAAAGTTGCCTTCTCCTCTAAATCTGTGATATTACCATCAAAATCTTCAACCTTAGTTAAGAAAGTCATCTCAACTGATTCTAGACCTCTTACAAAAATGCTTTCCGTAAGACTGTTTGAGGATAGTATTCTTATTTCCTCATCACCTCCAATTGCAATATGCAAATGAACGTAAACGGTTTTTTCGGCTATATTTTCCCATTCTAACTTAACACCACCTAAATCTGGTGTTATTGTAATACTCTCTTGAACCAGAAAAATAAAAGAAGGAAGTGGAATAAACTCAACTTCAACTGGCTGTGAAATATTTTCATTTTCGTCAACAACAAATAGCCTTACTGTGATAGCTGTATTTTGATTCAAACCATCAATTTCAATTGAATTATTATGTGAGCTTGAAACTCTGTATACATCTACACCTAAAGAATTAGTATACTCAGCTCTTACAAATAAAATATCTGAATCATCAGGTAATAGATATGAAATAATACCCCCACCGTTGGTTGGAGTAATATTTTCAATTGTTAAACTTCCAGGGGGTGTAGAATCCTGGTTTTCATCGTCCTTACAGCCAAATAAAATGACTACAGAGATAAATAAAATTGATAATATCTTTCTTGTTTTCATATTTTAAGTTATTACCAGCCTGGGTTTTGAATCAGGTTTGGATTAATTGTTATTTCGTTTATACTTATGGGATGAAAGTAATCCCTTGGATAATTAAATGATCTTATTCCAACTTGTGTTATGTTATAATAACCACTTACCGTTGTTTCATTTACTGACCAACCGAACACTGGAGAATTAAAATATTCCTCAGCAAGTTTCCATCTCCTTAAATCATTATATCTATTTCCTTCAAATGATAGCTCGATTAATCTTTCTTGTCTAATTATATCCCTAAGACCTTCCTGCGTTGTGTGTTTATTTAAGTTAGCTGAAATAGATGAGTTACTCCAAGAATCTTCAACATTAGGAATACCAGCTCTTTGTCTAATAACATTTAAGGCATTATATGCATCAGCACTTGGCCCACTTGACTCATTAATCGCCTCAGCATAGTTTAGATAAAGCTCAGAAAGTCTAATCATCGGCCATGCATATGTAACAATTTTTGAATAACCATCACCTTCAGAATCTGGGTGAACAAGTTTTTTTAATGCATAACCCGTTATCAAATAATCATCCGAATTAGCAATTCTACCATGACTTTCTCCTTTTTTCATTCTTAATTGCCATAAATTACCCCAGGTTCTATTGTAACCACGATCAAAACCAAGTGATGAATAAAACCTTGGCTCTCTATCTAAATTTAATTTAGCAGTGCTAGCACCATATTGAGCTTGTAAATTTTGCGTACCACTTACAGAAGTTACGTTAAATCTGTTTTGGTAATCATATGTTAAATCTTCATCTATAGGTAGTCCGTTTTCTGAATAAAATAATTCAGCAATTCTCAATGTTGGTGCAATCCATTGCCACGCAGCTTCAACTGATGAAGCATTTGGATTTTTTATCATACAAGCAGCTTGCATTTGCCACCAATCATTATCACGTACTGGGTTTGAATTACCCCAAATTAATTCTGAGTTCCACTTGTCAACAATAGAATATTTTAAATCATATAAAGTTTGGATAAATTCTTCTTCCTCATACTCATCTTCATAATTTGGTGGAGCTGATGTAAATTCATACATACCTACTCCATTGTCAATAGCGGTAACAATCGCATCTAATGAAGCTTCTCTTGCTAAATCCCATTTTGTCTGGTCATAAGATTGGTTGAAAAAGTGTTCACCATCTTCATTTACAAAACCTGAATACATTTCTGAATTTCCGTTAAAAAGTGGACTAGCAGCATATGTTAAAACCCTTGATTTAATAGCTTTTGCTATAACCTGATCAATTCTACCTAAGTCATTTGAGCTAAGAACTCTTGCAGGCAAATGAATAAGTGCTTCATCAATTGTTTCCACTATATAGGCAACTGATTCATCAACTGTTCTTCTTTTAACCCTAACTTCTGTATCACTGGCAGAAATAGGTAGGTTTTCGTCCACAATCGGAATTGGACCATAATAAGTGAATAACAAGAAATGATAGTAGGCCTTTAGAAATTTAGCCTCTGCTGCCCATGTATTCATTTCCTCCTCTGTCATATCAACAACATTATAAATATTTTCAATAAGAACGTTACAATGCCTGATTCCTTCCCATAATGGCCCTTGGTCAGACCATCCAGACCACAATCCAAATTTAGGATCAGAAGCAGATTGTTGACCCTTCATAATTCTTATACCATCTGTTTCTTTAGCTGTTGGAGTTGCAACTTCATCACTCATCATCATGAATGATGTATATACTCCGTCATTTTTAGGTAAGTATGCATAACAAGTAGCTAAAGCTGTATATGCAACCTCTTTTCTTTCAAATAATAAATCTATTTGTTGCGTTTGATCAGGGACAATATCTAAATATTCATCACAACCAAACATTGCAAATAATAAACCAATAACTATAATTTTTTTATTCATAATTTTTTATTAAAAATTAACCTGTAAACCAATATTATAAACTTTTTGTGGAGGATAACCTAACCCATTACCTCCCATTTCAGTATCCCATAAATCAAATTTTGAAAATGTCAACAGATTCAGTCCTGTAAAATATATTCTTGTATTTAATCCAGAAAATAAACCAGATTCTCTGTCAGGAAAAGTATATCCTATTTCTATATTTTTTAATCTTAAAAAATCTCCATCCCTTTGCCACCATGTTGATTGTTGCTCATTATTTGCAATCGAGTATGTGGAAAGTCTAGGCCAAAATGCATTTGGATCAGGATTATTTATTGACCAATGATTGTCCGCAATAACATTTAATGCATTTCTTTCATTTACAAAAGGAGAAATATCGTTTGGATTGATAAAGAAAGAGGTTCTTGCTACACCCTGCATAAAAATTGAAAAATCATAACCCTCATATGAGGCAGAAATACCGAATCCATAAACAATCTCCGGAACAGTAGGTTTTCCTATTGGTACTCTATCCAATTCGTTTACAACTCCATCATTATTAAAATCAGTATATTTTATATCTCCAGGCATGTAAGAATTTACTGATGAAGAGAAACCATTAAATTGTTCAGGTGAATTATCAATGTCTGCTTGATCGATAAATAAACGTTCAGCAATCAAGCCCCAAGCCTGATTGACTGGGTATCCAATTCTACTTAGGTAATCATATGTATAATCTGGTTCTCCGTTAACTAAAACTTCATTGGTAGAATATGTGAAATTTCCTCTTCCTGAAAGAATTAATCCAGAGTCAAAGGCCTTGTTGTAATCCAATGAAAAATCAACTCCTCTTGAGTTTACTTCACCAAGATTACTACTTATGGTAGTTGTTAACCCCATAGTTGAAGGAATGTAGTCTCTAGACATGTATATTTTTGATCTGTGTTCAGTGAAATAATCTATTTGAAAATTAAGTGAATTAAATAAGCCCAACTCTAATCCAAAATTAGTTTTTTCTGCAACTTCCCAGGTTACATTTTGGTTTGAATACCTGTCAATAACATATCCTTGATAAAAATTATTAAAATCAGAGCCCCAAGTAAAACCATAACTAGGACTTTGAAGATTAACCTCAGATAAATAGAAAAATCTATCATCTGCACTTGAAATCCCGTCATTACCAACTAGCCCGTGAGTAAGCTTTAATTTAAACATATTTACATCAGGTAATTTTTCAGAAAACCATTCTTCATTTGATAAAATCCAACCAAGTCCAATAGAAGGAAAAAATCCAAACCTATTATTCTTTGCAAACTTTTCAGATCCATTGTAACCAAAATTAAATTCGGTAAAATACCTTGAGTCATAGTTGTATGAAAATCTTCCAGAGAGACCCATATTCCTTGATGGTAGTGTAGCAAATGCACTGTTACCACCAATTGTATTTAGAGATTCACTAAAATTGAACACAAGAAGACCACCAATATCATGAAGTTCATTAAATTTACGATTGTACTCGGTTACAAATTCGTAATAAAATCTACTAGTACCTAAGTTGTTAACTGAAGGATTGTTCAAAAATTCCGTTCCCTCTTGAATTCTGTATAGATAATTTAATATCCCTAATTCAGTTTCAACTTCGGCCATACCATAGTAGAATGGAGTATATTCTCTTGAATTCTCGTTCATCGTGTATGTTCGAACAGAAGCCATACCTCTGAACTTTAGTCCTTCTGTAATGAACTTCAAATCCTGTTCGATTTGTACTTGAGAAAATATTGTATTTGTGAATCTGTCTTTATATCCTTTTACCATATCTGCATATGGATTTGGAAACCCACCATTTCCTTTGTTTCCAAATAATGTATGATTATATCCTAAGTTGTCTTCATAAGCAAAATATTTTGGAAAGTTGGCAGGATTTGCTTGCATTACTGAACCAAATATAGAATTCGCTGAAACTGATGGACCATTATATCTTTCAAATAAAGAATAGAATTTAACGGCAATTTTTGTTGTATTAGTTAAATCAATATTAATATTAGCCCTTAGGTTAGATCTCTTAATATCAATATTGTTATTGAAATTATTCAAAGGATCAACTTTTAGCAATCCGGTATCGTTGTTGTGAGAAACCGAAAGATAATACTGCGCAATATCACCTCCTCCATTTACATTTAAATTTGCCTTTCTGTTTAGAGTATAATCTTTGAAAAGCTCATTGTACCAATTTACATTTGGATAAATGTTAGGATCTCCTCCGTTAAGAGTACCATAAATTTTAGAAATACTGTAAGTCAATGGAGCTGAGGCGTCTCTTGTTCTTGTTGCCCTATTATACAGGTTCATATAATCTACTCCATCTAAAAATTCATTAGTTTGCGAGGGTGCTGAAATTGAATTTTCATATCTAAAGGATACTTTTGCTTTTCCTTTTTTACCCTCTTTTGTTGTAACCAAAATAACACCATTAGCACCCCTTGCACCATACAACGAAGTGGCTGTAGCATCTTTCATAATTGAAAAGCTAGCAATATTATCTGGTTCAATTCTAGCTAAATCATTGGTAGTCACTTCTAAACCATCAATTAAAATTAGTGGGTTATTAGCATACCCAAAACTGGTTACCCCTCTGATAAAAAATTCAGCATTATCTGCACCTGGCTCACCAGATCTTTGGTACGAAATCATACCTGCAAGTTTTCCTGCCATGGCGTTAGTAATATTTGATGTGGGGATTTTTAACTCTGATGGGTTAATTGTATTGATGGAACCAATAACACTATTTTTTTTCTGTTTTTGAAAGGCTACAACTTGAACTTCTTCAAGAGATTCAAGACTTTCAACCATTATCACATCAATTTTTGTTTGATTTCCGATTAAAATTGACTGAGTTTCAAAACTTATGTAAGAAAACTGGATATTTTGATTTTCATTATCCGCTTTGATGGCGTAGGTTCCCTCGAAGGTTGTAGAAGTACCTCTATTAGTACCTTCAATCAACACTGTAACACCCGGTAAGGGGTTACCTCCTTCATCTACAACAATTCCACTAACAAGGATAGATTGGGAATATAAAAAAGATGAAAACACCAACATTAATACTAGTAGTATGTTTCTGAAATTCATTTTAAGAAATCGATTTAGTTTAATTTTAAACAAAAATAAGACTATTTTAAGTCTTAACAATAATGTGTATCAAATTTTAATAAATATATAATCTATCTACTAAAATTTGAAAATTTAGCAAAGAATAAATCAGAAAATTAAAAATATGTAATCTAATTAAGAAAACTTTCTGTCAATAGAATATTTTCCAGGGCCAGTTAACATTAGGATTGCAAAAACTGACAAAAACAATAAAGCCTTCTCAACTCTTCCAAAAGGATCTCCCATATGGACTATGAAAGCTGCTACAAACATAGTAGCTGCTGGGAAAAAGCTAAAAAACTTAGTTTTATAACCAATCAATATAAAAATTGGAGCTAAAAACTCAGAAATCACTGCAATAATCAAGGTTGGAGCTTCACCTATTCCGATAGGATTGGCAAAACTAAAATCACCTTCAATCAATTTATTAAATTTATTCAGGCCATGACCATAAAGCATGGAGCCAGCAAAAACTATTCTTAGTATTAATAATGCTATATTATTCATTTTTATTTATTTGGTTTGATTGCCAAAGATAAGTAAATTTAAAAAAGGGTAATCACTAATGAAAGCCCTCATCTTTTAAAAATCAAGTATATCTTAATACTTAATTATTTTTTCCGTTTGTGAAATTCCTGAGGCTGTATTTATTTTAAGGATATAAATACCCGTGTTTAGTTTCTCTAAATTTTTATTGATTCTTTGCATACCTGAATTCATTCTTCCTGAGTAAATATTTTTAACAAGTGCTCCCTTAAAATCAAAGATATCAATAGTAACAAACTCACTTACATCTAATTCTAATAAAATATATAAAGTTTCAATAAATGGATTTGGGTAAACTCTTGTAAAAAATAAATCCTCTTCGTTAATTGACGCAGTTGCTGAGTTTATAGCATCAGGACTTCCATGATAATTTATGTTACTCCAACTTGACGGAAGTGAATTATCATAGGAAGGGTCTATTAATTCCAATGTATATCCATCCCCATTAGATAAAGATGGCCATGGAGATGAGGGTTCATAATATACTTCATCTTGTAAAATCAAATCAGAATTAAATAATCTTACTGCATCACCAGAAGAGGATAATCCAAAATCAAACTCTCCAACAAATGAATTGATCTCAGGATAAAATTCGATAAAATCATCCGCATTTCTGACAATAACTAAATAATCATCACCGCCAATACTTGTTCCAGAAGGAAAAATAAATTCATTCGAATCATTGTTGTCCTTTAGTATCCATTCGGAAATATCAATATCGTCTTGATTAGGATTATACAGCTCAACCCAATCCCCAGTATCAAAATTATCAGATGATTTATAATTTATTTCATTAATTACTAAGTTTAATCCTGAACTAGTTATAAAGTGGGCTTGAATTTCAAAGTTCTCTGTAACATTGACCTCAATTTCAGATTCCGTTGAATTTACATCACCACTCCAATGAGAGAACTCACTGCCTGACTCAGCAATAGCTTTTAAAGTAATTGGAACATCTTCAAAGTAGTCTCCACTCCATTCATCCTCTTGTAATGTAAGGTTGTTGTTTAAATATATAAATCCAAGCTGAGGAGTTTCGTTAAATAAAACCACTTCATGATATGAATCAAGATCAAATTGATTTAGGATATGATACTTAGCTTCTGGTTGTCTATTTGCAGCAAAATTATTCATCTTATCAACAAACTCATAAACAGATTCTTGTGAAACCCATGGCTCGCTCTCATTCCATCTTTCAATATGATTTTCCATTTCATCATACATATTCTCATAAATACCAATAAAGTGTGAAGTAACATTGGTTGGAAGGTATCGAGTATTCATTTCATCAGCATAGCGATTAATAAACTTGTTTCGAAATCCAATATTTTGTACAAGTTTTCTCATAAATAGTGTTGCCCATGGTGGATTAGCCCAAGTTGTTTGATTTCCAGATAAAACAAAGTCCATGGTATCAAAAAAATGTGAATAATTCTGATCCCAGTCTGACCACCATTGGCCCGCAAAACCAAAATCAGTATCATATAAAACCCATCTCCATTTTCCTCCTGGAACTTTCCAGTATTTTATGTTGTTACCAGGATAATCTCTGTTATCCATATAAATTTGAGCAATATTATATTCCATGAAGTTATCGATATCAATTTGATTCATTACATGGTTATAATTTTCATCATCAGATAAATCATTTTGTTGAATGTAGGTTCTCAATTGTAAGTATTCGGTATTATCTCCGTCCACAACCTGACCATCTAATTCCAACATAGTTACGTCATTGGGGTTAACATCATATTTTGATGCAATCATATTTTCACTAACCTTTTCTCTTAAGTTATATAGTCCCCAATACTCTTTATTTATGTAGGAGGAAACTGTTTTAAAGTATTGATAGTCTATATGAGAGCCCTCCATTAAACTTGTAATCGCAGCATCTCTCATATTAGTTCTCATCCAATCATTTCCTGAATTTCTTAAAACCAATGATTCAAATGAATCATAATCTAAATTGTCAAAAAAAGAATATTGAAATTCTCCAGCTCCGTATTCTCCCCTTGCAAATAATGAAAATGACTTTTGATCCCATCCACGGCTGTATGCACCAAAAATTTTGATTCCCGCATTAGCACTAAATTCTAGTGTGTTATCTACATAATAAGAAATATGAACAGGTCTTTCCCAGTCTTCCCAAAAATTCGCTCCAAAAAATGGGTATCCACCATAATCCTCAGGCCCGTATGCATAAATTCCATAATTGTAATCAAACAAATTATATTCATCTGTAACTAAATGAATAATAGGATGCTCACTATCAATATTGAAAAAGTAATTTCTAGAATTCGAGTGAAGTGATATATAGTTCTCTTTAAATGCTTTAGCTCTTACAATCGTTGTTTCATCAATCGCAATTGGACCAGTATATATGTTCGAGTTTTCGTCTGGTTCAGTAAAATCGGTGGTGTAAGTAATCATATCTTCGGTACCATCTCCAAAAATTTCAAGATTTATAGGACCTGTAATATTTCCTCCATCGTGTGAAAATGTAACAGGAACACCCAGAACACCAGAATATTCATAAGATTCATTCTCTTCTCCTGGAGTTGGATCTTGATAAGCCACATAAACTCCATTTTCAAAAGAAACACCATATGAAATATTTGAAGGTAGTGCTCCAAAGTTGATTGAGTCAACTAAATTTCCCAATTCATCATTAAGAAAAACAGATTCACCCGATGATGATAATTTAAAATCAGTATGCATAAATGACTGAGTCTGAAAACCAAGAATGTCTGGAGGAGCGACCCCTTCACTAGTTTCATTTTCAAAAATTGCTGAAAGAAAAGGAATTATTGTCATATCAGATGAAGTATTAGAAATGTTATGAACCTGTATACTAAAAATATTTTCTCCGTTGACTAATAAATCTTCATAATTTTCAATCAGAAACCTGTCTGGGTTACCACCAGTATACATTTGAGCTTCATGTTCAATCTGTGTTGTAGTATTATACAATGGTGGAGTTCCGTTTATATTGGCTCTGGCAATTTCAATTCCATTGATATATGCTACGAATCCGTCATCATAATCAACATCTAATACTAAACTATTAATTTCGCTGACATCCTCTATTGTAAAAGATTTTCTTAAGTAAACTGCTAATGTTCCCGCAGCTATGTATGTGTAATCGTCACCATCTGCGTAGCCAAAGCCAGAGTTTCCAATACTCCACTCATCATCATCAAAATCTGTATTCATCCAATTTAAATCTGTATCCTCATTTGGAATTTCGTACCTAAATGAATCACCTTCATTTATTAGTGTTCTAGCGTAAGTAATTCCGGACCTATCCTTGTCTGATGCCCAAATAAGAATATATTCGTCTGCGTCAATTGTAATATCAGGAAATGTCCACGGATTATTATCATCAAGTACATCTGTCAAACTCCAATTATTTAATGAAATTTCTTCAGAACCATAATTATATAATTCGATCCAGTCAGGAGTATCTCCATCTTCATCCAAAAAAATTGAGTTAGAGGCTGAAACCTCGTTTATTCTTACTGATTGTGTAAACGATAAATTGAATACAAATATGAAAATCAGTGTAAACCTTATATTAATCATGGTATAATAGTTGTAAAAACAAATATAATTATATATAAATTATTGGACAGAGTGGCTGAATTATTATTTTTAACAAATCATTTATGATAAGATTTAAGTTAATTTTATTTTTTTGTTGTACAATATTTACAGCTTGCAAAACAAAATACGCCACTAAAGAATTTAAAGTTTCTCAAATACCTTTAAGTCCCAATTATAATAGCTTGGAAAGTTGGGCTGCTCATCCAGATAAAAATGATTCAATAATAGATGTTTTTTATAACTCTCCAAAGGCGAATTTAAAAGCAGATGTTTTTTATATATATCCCACCCTTCTTACCAGCAAAAAAAATGATGCATGGAACTCTGATGTTTTTGATAACAAGCAAAATAATACAGTCAAAAACATAGCTATTAAATATCAGGCATCTGCATGGGCAAATGCCGGTAGAATATACAGTCCTCTCTATAGACAAGTACACTACAGATCATTTTATGAACCATATACTTCAAACGGTGGTAAAAAAGCTGGAGAAATTGCATATGATGATATTAGAAGAGCATTTATCTATTATTTGAATAATTTTAATAATGGTAGACCAATAATTATTGCTGGACATAGTCAGGGTGCATATCATTGTAAAACAATCTTAAAAGAATTTTTTGATGGGAAAAAATTACAGAATCAATTAGTGGCTGCTTATTTACCGGGGACAAGAGTAGATTTAAAAGAATTTAAAACAATTCATGCATTAAAAAACCCTAAGGATACTAAAGGTTATTTATCTTGGAATACCTTTAGAATAAACAAAGAACCCAAAAAGGGAAAACACCCAGCACATTTCTCTTGGAAAAAGAATCAGTATGTAACAAATCCTGTAAATTGGGATGAATCACGAACCGCTACCAAACAAGATCACAAAGGTTTGTTCTTTTATGATGAAAAAATATATCCAAATTCAGTTTACATAGAGATTAATGATGGACTTCTATGGTCATCTGTTCCAAGAGGAATAAAAGGTAATTTCTTTCTTAAATTAATAAGAAATTATCATTTTGGAGATGTAAACATATTTTGGAAAGATATTTCAGAGAATGCCAAAATCCGCGTTGAAAATTTTTACAATTTGGCCAAAAACTAAAATTTTTAAATTGTTTTAAAATTGCTAACAGAGAAGAAAAAAGTTAGTATTTAATCCAAAATTGTTAATAAAAATGAGATTTATATGGTTAAAATCTTCTTTTTTGCAAAAAAATACCCTATATTTAGGTATTAATAATTTAAAAACTAAAAAGACATGGGTTATTCACACCAAAACAGTAAAGGAAAAACTTACTTCCTTCACTCAAAAGACGTAGTATTAAAAGGAGGAAGAAATCAGACTATTTATTACTTTGCAAAAGAAGCTAAAGCTGGAGCTTGCGATCTTCCTGCTGGTAAAACTGTAGTTGAAAATACAAAAACTGGACTTCCATTCCTTAAAGGGAAGTAATATGTATTTAATATTATTATAAAAAACCCTCCTTGTGAGGGTTTTTTTATTTCTTATTAATAATAATTAGATGATTACGAATTTTTCAAATTTTATTTGTGAAAAAATAGACACTGATACAAATATTATTTGGTTTGAAAAATCAAATAAATACATAATAATTAATGATCTTTTAAAAAGCTTAATACTTAATAAAATTGACAGTAACAAATTCCCTGTAAACCGATTTTCTTCAGAGATCAATGAGTTAGAACCTAATAATCTCAGAACAATATTTAATGATATTGATTCACTTTTGAAGGAATGTAATACAGAGTCAAAAGATAAAACACATGAAGAATTAAGTGTTAAGCATAAAAAATTCCCTCACCATAGCATATTCAAATTCAATAAACGAGTTGTCAAAATTGAATATTCCAATAGAGATCTTAGTAATCTTATTGATCCAAAATTTACGCATTTAAAATGCAATGATAATGAGCAAATAGTATTTAAGGTTCAAGAAAAGAACAAAAGAATATATTTGTTTAAGCAAGATAAATTTATTGGAAGCTGGGGTGTCTCAGAAATGCATGAATTTCAGGGAAAAATATCAATGGAATTAACCTCATTTTTTCACAATATGCAGGAATCTGAGTGGACGGCAGTATTTCATGGATCTACACTTTCTAACAAGAATAATTCCTTAATGCTAACCGGGGATTCAGGAAACGGAAAAAGTTCATTAAGCACCATTTTAATTGCAAATAATTTTTCTCTAATTGCTGATGATTTTAGTCCAATGAGCAATGAAGGATTACATTATAATTTTCCATCAGCAATATCCATAAAAGAAGGTTTTTATAGTTCAGCTAAAAACCTGTTTAAATCATTTGATAAATTAAAAGAATATTATATTAACGATATTAAGGGTAATGTAAAATATTTACCTGCAAATAACAATGAATTAATTCTATGCAAAAGTTGTAATAAAGTATTAATTGTTAAATTTGGTCTGGATTTAAAAAATGAGATCAAAACAGTAAATAAGGGTGAAGCTTTAGAGCAAATTTTACCTGATGCTTGGATTTCAAAAGATTTAGATCATGCAAAATCATTTATTGATTGGGTTAAATCAAGTTTATTTTATGATTTAACTTACAGTGATAATGATAAGATGTTAAAAATGATTAAAGATATTTTTTAGAGTATGGTGTTATTAATAATGGCTGCAGGTAGTGGCAGTAGATATGGAAAGCTTAAACAATTTGATGAATTAGGACCTAATGGTGAATTTTTAATGGAATTCAGCATTTATGATGCAATAAAAAGTGGTTTTAATCATATAGTATTAATTACTAAAAGAGAAAATAAAGACTTTCTTTATAACTATTTGAGAGAAAAAATCAACAAATCTGTAAAACTTGATGTTGTGGTTCAGGAAATTGATAATCTACCGGAAGGCATTATTGCTCACCCAGGTAGACAGAAACCGTGGGGAACAGCTCATGCTGTTTGGTGCGCAAGGGATTATATTGATGCTGATTTTGCGATTATAAATGCGGATGATTACTATGGATCAAAAGCTTTCGAAAAAGCAACTAGATTTTTTAATCATTCTGATAATGAAAACAATTATGGACTGGTTAGTTACAAATTAAAAAACACTCTTTCAGAATTTGGATCTGTTTCAAGAGGGGTTTGTAAGGTTTCTAACGGTAAACTTGATTCGATCAACGAACACTTAAAAATCGAAAAAAACGAAAATATTATTATTGACCATGATAGTGGAAATATTTTAAGTGAAAAAGATTATGTGTCTATGAATTTTTGGCTTTGTAAATCGAATTTTTTCGAGCATCTTGACGAATATATCAAAGAACAAATGGAAAATTTAGATGATATTGAAAAAAGTGAAATCTATCTACCTTTTGCAGCTCAAAAATTACTTTCTGAAAATATAATCAATATTGATGTTGTTGATTCTGAATCAAAATGGTTTGGCGTTACCTATAAAGAGGATAAAGATAATAGCGTAAAAAAACTGGCTTCATATACAAGAGATGGTATTTATCCTACTCCTCTCTGGATTTAATTTCTTCAGAAAAATTAAATACTAAATCATTTCCTTTTTTAACCCAAGAGGTAATACCCCCTGCTAACACAGTGATTTCCTTATATCCATTTTCTTTGAGATAATTGGCAGTTTTTGTGCTCCTGTTCTGAGTTCTACAATATAATATAATTGATGAACTTTTGTCAAGGGTGAGTATATCATTTTGAAATGATTCAGAGTAAAAATCAAAATTAACAGCATCTTGAATGTGACCGGACTCATACTCCTCAGTAGTTCTAACATCAACCAAGATGAAATCAGTATCCTGAATTTCAGTGAATTGAGCATCAGAAATCTCATTTATTTCGTTAGATTCAAAGATTTGACAGGAGTAAATAAGTAGTAAAGAGATAAAAATAAATCTTAACATATCAAATTAATTATTTAGTTCACCATTCCATTCAACAATACCACCAAGAAGATTATAAACTTTTTTAAATCCTAATTCACTCATTAATTGGCATGAATTAGCACTTCTAACACCGGTTCTACAATACACGTAATAGTTATTATCCTTGTCAAGTTTTTCAATCTCCTGCATGAAATTTTGTGGGTTATAAAAGTCGATATTTTTGGAATTTGGAATTCTAGAAAGTTCAAATTCTTCAGGAGTTCTAACATCTAGAATAACTGCTTTTTCATCAGAATGACACTGACTAGTCCAGATTGATTGATCTAAATTCATATCATATAAAGATATAAATAATTAATTATTCTAAAACTTTATTTATTTCAGTATATAAATCCTCTTTTTTGAAGGGTTTAGGATAAAAGTTATAGTTTGAGGAGTTTACGATAAGTGTTGCAGGTATGCCACCGTCCCATTGTTCAGATACTTTTGGTACCCATGTATTAATTTTAGAATCGTCTAGAAGAATTACCCTAGATTTTATTTTGTTTCTTTTTAAGTAGGGTTTGAGCTTAGTTTCAATTTGGGATGGAAAATCTAAACTTACTAGGATTACCACTGTGTTTTTATCTTCAGATTGTTTATTAACTTCTTCAAAATAAGGTAATTCTTTAACGCAAGGAGCACACCATGTAGCCCAGAAATTTATCACATATGTTTTGTCTACCGATAAATCAATTTTACTGAAAAGGCCATCAAAATCTACAACCTCAATAGTTTCTTTTGAAGTATTGTTACAGGAAAACAACAAAAGAATTCCGAAAAACGATAAGCTTCT
>CENP01002287.1_pt1 | contig 14673 bp, 26 predicted proteins | sample 361281 | NCBI WGS metagenome assembly CENP01 (sample SAMEA2591122, study PRJEB7988) | marine metagenome | biome: marine biome (ENVO:00000447); feature: deep chlorophyll maximum layer (ENVO:xxxxxxxx); material: saline water (ENVO:00002010), including plankton (ENVO:xxxxxxxx) | depth 70 m
TCTCATTAGATAGCTTCCTCTAGTTTTTTAGACAATTCGGCAATATTGTCTGGTGGCCAATTTGGTATTTCCATTCCTAGATATAGTGACATTCCGGTCAATACTTCTTTAATTTCATTTAATGATTTTCTACCAAAATTAGGTGTTCTTAGCATTTCACCTTCTGATTTTTGTACTAAATCGCCAATATAAATAATATTATCATTTTTCAAACAATTCATTGATCTAACAGAAAGTTCTAGTTCATCAACTTTTCTTAGTAAATTTTTATTAAATTCAGGTTCTGTTGGTTGCTCTCTTACTATTACTTCTTGTGGTTCATCAAAGTTAACAAACATCCCCAACTGATCTTGAAATATTCTTGCTGAGTAAGCTACAGCATCTTCTGCTGAGATTGAACCATTGGTTTCAACTTCCATTGTTAATTTATCGTAGTCTAGAGCTTTACCTTCCCTAGCCGTACTTATTGAGTAGGAAACTTTTTTGACTGGACTAAATAGTGAATCAATCGGTATTAAACCTAATGGAGGTTCATCTGGCTTATTCATTTCAGCAGAGACATACCCTTTTCCACTACTTACAGTCATTTCCATGTGAAAATTAGTGTTTTCATCTAAATTACAAATTACAAGATCTGGATTTAAAATTTCAATGTCTGCAGAAGTTGAAATGTTAGAAGCTTTAATTTCGCCTGGTCCTTTGGCATCTAAAATTAATTTGTTAGTAGTTTCTGAATTACTTTTTAGAGCAAGTGATTTAATATTAAGAACTATATCGGTTACATCTTCTCTTACACCTTTAATAGAAGTAAATTCATGTAATACACCATCAATCTGAATTGCTGTGACTGCAGTTCCTCTTATAGATGATAATAGTATTCTTCTTAAAGAATTTCCTAAGGTGAGACCATAACCTTTTTCAAGAGGCTCAGCTACTATTTTTGCGTAAGACTTATCGTCACTCAAATTTACATCTAATTTTGGTGGTTTAATTAATGATTTCCAATTTTTTATATTTACTTCACTTGTATCCATTTATACTCTCCTTTTTTTTGGCGGTCTAGATCCATTGTGTGGCATTGGTGTTGTATCTTTAATTGATATAATTTTAAAACCTCTTGCCTGTAGTGCTCTTAAAGCTGTTTCTCTTCCAGAGCCTGGACCTTTAACTTCAACAGAAAGAATTTTCATCCCTACTTCTAAAGCTTTTACAGCAGCTGAATCTGCAGCTACTTGAGCTGCATATGGTGTTGATTTTCTAGATCCCTTAAAACCTTTTTGTCCAGCAGAAGCCCATGAAATAACATTTCCATTCATATCAGCGATTGAAACGATTGTGTTATTGAAAGTTGATTGGACATATGCAATTCCATTTAAAATATTTTTTTTATTTTTTTTCTTTTTTGAATACGAACTTTTTTTTGATTTGGATGTTTTTTCTTTTATTTGATCTTTATTTTCAACTTTTTCTTTAGACATAACTATTTTTTTAATGGAGTTAATTTTTTCCCAGCTATTGCAATTGCTTTTCCTTTGCGTGTTCGAGAATTACATCTCGTTCTTTGACCTCTTACAGGTAATTTTTTTCTATGTCTTGAGCCACGGTAAGATGCAAGATCAATTAATCTTTTAATGTTTAATGAAGTATCTCTTCTTAAATCACCTTCGACTGTAAATTTTTGATCTATAAACTCTCTTATTTTTAAAATTTCATCATCTGTCAATTCATTAACCCTTTTAGTCTTTGGAATTTCTAGTGATTTACAAATATCATTTGAGTTTTTTTCACCAATACCAAAAATATAAGTTAATCCGATTCTAACGAGTTTATTCTGTGGTATGTTTACACCTGCTATACGAGCCATATTATTGAGATTAAAAATTTAGCCTTTTATATAAGAAGTTTTTTTAAAGTCAATGTCTTAAACGGATAGAATTTGTACAATTTTGCTCGATATTTCCTCAATTTTTTGACTTCCATCAATTTCATAAAAATTAGATTTTTGAGAGTAGAAATCAAGCACTGGTCTAGTTGTTTCCATATAAGTATCATATCTTTTAATAATAGTTGCAAAATTATCATCTGCTCTTTTTTCTAAAATTTTTCTTTTTTCAATTCTTTTAACAATTGTGTCTTTCTTCACGTTAAGAAAAAAAATATAGTCAATTTTTTGATTGGAGCTTTTTAGTAATTTATCTAAGTTTTCAGCCTGATTCAAAGATCTAGGATATCCGTCAAATATAAGCTTATTTTTTTTAGAGGGATCGAATATAACATTCTTAATTAATTCATTTACTATTTCATCAGTTGCAAAATCACCTTTTGAGATTATATTTTCAATATCTTTGCCAATACTAGTTTTATTTTTAACTTCACTTCTTAAAAGATCACCAGTAGAAACTTGATGCAAATGAAATTTTTTTACAATGTTTTGAGCCTGAGTACCTTTGCCTGCTCCAGGAGGTCCAAATATTACAACATTCACTTATACTATCTTCCAAATTTTGTTTTCTTAATCAATTGCTCGTATTGAGAACTCATTAATCTTGTTTGAACTTGTGTGACTGTATCAATTGCAACAACAACAACTATTAAAACAGAAGCTCCACCCAAATAAAATGGAATAGGATAATTTGCTATTAAGAATTCTGGCATTAAACAAACTAATGTTAAATATAAAGCTCCTATGGTTGTTAATCTCGTAAGAATAGTATCTATATATAATGCTGTACTCTCACCAGGTCTAATTCCAGGAATAAATCCACCGTACTTTCTTAAATTTTCTGCAGTCTCGTTTGGGTTAAATGTTATAGATGTATAAAAGAATGTGAAAAATATGATCCCTGATGCATATAGTATCATATAGAGTGGCTGTCCTTGTGAAAAATAAGATGAAAGATTTAAAAATGTTTCATTTTGTGAAACATTAAAATTTGAAAATGTTACCGGTAATAACAGTAACGCTGAAGCAAAAATTGCTGGTATAACTCCTGCAGAGTTAATTTTTAAGGGTAAATGTGATGACTCACCACCGTACATTTTATTACCCATTTGCCTTTTTGGGTAATTAATTAGTATTTTCCTTAAGGCTCTTTCCATAAAAACTATAAATAAAATTGTAGCAACTAGTAAAATAAATATGAATATAATCATTAAAGTTGAGATAGCTCCTGTTCTACCTAATTCAAATGTAGTAACTAAAGCTCTTGGTATTTCTGCAACTATACCTGAAAAAATAATTAGTGAGATACCATTACCTATACCTCTTTGTGTAATTTGCTCACCCAACCACATTAAAAATATCGTCCCAGCAACAATTGTAGTGACTGTGGAAATCTTAAAAAATACACCAGGATTTATTACTAAATCAGCAGAGGATTCCAGTCCAACAGCTAAACCATATCCTTGAACTGTAGCTAATAGAACAGTTCCATATCTTGTAATTTGAGTAATTTTTTGTCTGCCAATTTCTCCCTGGGATTTAAGATTTTTAAAATAATCAGTAACACCGGTAAGGAGCTGTATAATTATTGACGAGGAAATATATGGCATTATACCTAAAGCAAATATTGCCATTCTGCTTACAGCGCCACCAGCAAATACGTTAAACATTCCCAACAAGCCTTTTTGATTACTGTCCATCATTACTTTAAGTTGCTCAGGATCTATTCCTGGTAGTGGAACAAAAGTACCCAACCTATAAATTGCTAAAATAAAAACAGTGAATAAAATTCTATTTCTTAAATCATTTGTTTGAGATGACTCACTCATTATTATTGTTTATTTTTGATTTTCAATACTCCACCAATTTTCTCAATTTTTTCTTTAGCGGAGATTGATGAAAAGTCAGCTTCTATGTCTAATTTTGATTTTAAAGTGCCATTTCCTAAAATTTTAATTTTGAAATAAGACTTATTTATAATTTTATCGCTCTTTAAGCTTTTTAGATTAATAGAGTTTGATGGGTCAATTCTATTTTTATCTACAAAGTTTTGCAGCTGATCTAAGTTAATCTTTGCAATTCTACTTTTATTTATTGGATTAAAACCTCTTTTTGGTAATCTTCTATAAAGTGGCATTTGACCACCCTCAAAGCTTTTTATCGAAACACCAGATCTTGACTTCTGCCCTTTAACACCTCTCCCAGATGTTTTGCCCTTACCAGATCCAATACCTCTTCCAAGTCTTTTTTTTGGAATTTTAGTTTTTACATTATTATTTAAAGTATTCATTACCCTCTTTTCTCAATTATTTCTGAAATTTTTTTGTTTCTTATCATAGAAATATTTTTAGGAGAATTTTGTTTTGATAGAGCTTTCATGCATGCTCTTATTACGTTGTGGGGATTAGCAGTTCCTAATGATTTAGCAACTATATCTTTAATTCCAAGAACCTCACATACTGCTCTAACAGCTCCACCTGCAATTATTCCTGTTCCTTTTGGAGCAGCTCTTAATTTAATTTTACCTGCACCGTCTTTACCAAAAATATCATGATGTATTGTTCTACCTTCTCTTAATGGAATTTGTATTAGGTTTCTTCTAGCTAACTCATTGGCTTTTTTAATTGCATCAGGAACTTGTTTGGCTTTAGCGTGAGCAACACCTATTTTGCCATTTTGGTTTCCTACTACAACTAATGCAGAGAACCCAAATCTACGTCCACCTTTAACAACTTTGGTTATTCTATTTATGTGAACTAATTTTTCAACAAATTCTATATTTTTTTCCATATCTAAAATTCCATTCCATTTTTTCTAAGCTCTTCAGCTAATAACTTTATTCTACCATGATATTTGTATATACCTCTGTCAAAGTAAACTTTTGTAATTTTAATCTCTTTTGCTTTTTTTGCTAGAATTTCTGCTACTAATGAAGATAGTTCTTTTTTATTTTTTTTTTGTAATTTAATTTCTTTACTATTTGATGATGCTGATGCAAGTGTTATATTTTTGGTATCATCTATAATCTGTGCACTAATATTTTTTGAAGATCTGTTAACACTTAATCTATATCTTTCTTTAGAAGAAACTTTTTTTACCTTATTTCTAACTCTAAATCTTTTTCTCTCTATTTTATTTAGGTTCATTATTTCTTTTTACCCTCTTTTCTCAATATATATTGACCTTGTTCCTTAATTCCTTTTCCTTTGTAAGGCTCTGGTGGTCTTAGGCTTTTTATCTCTGCTGAGACCATACCAACTTGCTGTTTATCTGATCCAGATATTTTCAATATATTTTGTTTTTCTACAAGTATTTTTACACCTTCTGGAATATTAAAATTTATGTCATGACTAAAACCTAATTGCAGATTTAGCATATTACCTTTTAATGCAGCTCTATAACCTACACCTGTTAATTCTAGAATTTTCTCATATCCCTTACTTGCGCCAATTATAGCATTATTTATAAGACTTCTATTCATTCCCCATAATCTTTTTGTATTTTGATTATTATTTTTTGGTTTAATAGAGACTTCTTTTCCTTCATCTATATTTAAATCAAAAATATCTAAATCTATGTTTAAAGTTTTTTTTCCAAGTGGTCCTTCAATGTTAATCATATTTCCACTTAAAATAACTTTAACTTTTTCTGGGATTGAAATACTTATTTTACCAATTTTTGACATTAAAATACCTTGCATATGACTTCACCGCCGACTTTTTGCTTTCTTGCATCTATGTCAGTCATAACACCTTTTGGGGTTGAAATTATTGCTATACCTAATCCGTTATTCACTTTTGGCAAGCTTCCTGCACTGGAGAAAATACGTCTTCCAGGTTTAGAAACTCTTTCAATTGAGCTTATTACAGGGTTTCCCGAACTATATTTAAGACTTATGTGAAGATTTGATTTATTCTGATCAGATTTAACTTCGTAATCAACAATATAACCCTCTGATTTTAAAATTTCAGCAATTTTTGTTTTAAACTTTGAAGATGGAAGTTCTATCTTTTTGTGATTTCTCATTTGAGAATTTTTTAATCTTGCTAACATATCTCCAATCGGATCACTTAAACTCATAATTTCCTTTCTACCAACTTGATTTTACCATACCAGGAATTTTACCCTCTAAGCCCAATTGTCTTAATGCAATTCTTGATATTTTTAGTTTTCGGTAAACGCCATGTGGTCTACCTGTTATTTGACATCTATTTCTAACTCTAATTTTTGAGGAGTTTCTTGGTAATTTAGAAAGCTTTTGTTGAGCTTTAAACCTCTCATCTAAAGCGATTTTTTTATCCATAATTATCATTTTAAGTGCTTTTCTTTTTTTATAAAATTTGTCAGATAATTTAATTCTTTTATTATTTTTATTTATTGCGCTTAGTTTAGCCATTAGTTACTCCTATTTTCTTTAAATGGAAAATTTAATTTTTTAAGAAGTTCAAAACTATGTTTTTTATCAATTGATCTAATCACAATTGTAATATCTAAACCTCTAATTTTATCTACTTTATCAAAGTTTACCTCAGGAAAAACAATTTGTTCTTTTATTCCAAATGTATAGTTTCCAAACTTATCAAAACCACTTGTATTTAAACCTCTAAAATCCTTAATTCTTGGTAATGCAATATTGACTAATCTATCAATAAATTCATACATTTTGTTTTGTCTCAAAGTCACTTTTAATCCTGATGTTGTATTTTTTCTGGTTTTAAAATTTGCTATAGACTTTCTAAATTTTGTTATCACAGGTTTTTGACCAGTTATACTAGCTAAATCATCTTGACATGAACTGACTATTTTTGCATCATTTCCATCCAAGCCTAATCCCATATTTAAAACAACTTTTTCAATTTTAGGTCCCATATATAAATTTTTATATCCAAACTTCTCCTTTAAACTTGGATTAATTTCTTTAAATATTATTTCTTTTAGTCTTGGTTGCATTATTTTTTAACCTGTTCTTTTTTATTATTTTCTATACTTTTTAAATTAGATAAATGTATAAAATTTTCTTTTGATATTATTCCGCCTTTTTTTTCTTTAGTAGTTTTAATATGTTTTTTTACAATGTTAATTCCTTTAATTTTTGCCCTATTATTTTTCCTATCTATCTCTATTACTTCGCCATCTTTATTCTTATCTTTACCAGTTAAAATCTTTACTTTTATTCCTTTTTTAATCATTATAAAACCTCTGGTGCTAGAGATATAATTTTCATTTGGCCTCTATTTCGTAATTCTCTTGTGACTGGACCAAAAATTCTAGTTCCTATTGGCTCTCCTTTATCATCCGTCAGGACTGCTGCATTATTGTCAAATCTAACTTTTGATCCATCATTTCTATGAATTCCTTTTTTAACTCTCACTACTACTGCTTTATGAACAGATCCTTTTTTGACTTTTCCTCTAGGTATAGCTTCTTTCACAGCTACAACTATAGTGTCACCAATACTTGCATATCTTCTTTTAGATCCACCTAAAACTTTTATACATTCTATTTTTTTTGCACCAGTGTTATCTGCTACAAATAATTCAGTCTGGACTTGTATCATTTTACATCTCCTATTACTTCGAATTTTTTATTCTTTGAAAATGGTCTGCTTTCCCTGATTGATACCTTATCTCCAACCTTATACTTGTTATTTTCGTCGTGGGCATTATACTTTTTTCTAGCTTTCATTACTTTTTTTAGTAATGGATGCTGATATTTTCTCTCCACCAAAACTGTGATGGTTTTGTTAGGCTTATCACTAACAACAATTCCATTTAACACTTTTTTAGGCATTTTTACTTTCTATCATTGTCTTTAATCTAGCAATATTTTTTTTTATTTCACTTATTTTTGCTGGACTTTTAACTTGTGCATTAACTTTCTGAAATCTGAAATTAAAAAGATCTTTTTTAAGCTTATCAAGATTTTCAAGTAGTTGTTTATCTGTTAATTTTTTGATTTCTTTTTTTTTCATTTTATATTCTTTTAATAAATTTACATTTAATAGGTAGCTTTGCAGATGCTTTATACAATGCTTCCTTAGCAATTTCCTCTGAAACTCCATCTACTTCAAAAAGTATTCTACCTGGTTTAACTCTGCATGCCCAAAATTCAGGCGAACCTTTTCCTTTACCCATTCTCACCTCTGTTGGTTTTTTAGAAACTGGGATATTAGGAAACATTCTTGTCCAAACTCTACCTTGTCTTTTCATGTGTCTAGTTAAGGCAACTCTCGCTGCTTCTATCTGTCTAGAAATAATTCGCTCTGGCTGAATAGCTTTTAGTCCAAATGATCCATAATTCATTAAATTGCATCTAGAAGCATTACCGTGAATTCTTCCTTTATGTGCTTTTCTGAATTTTGTTCTAGTGGGTTGCAACATTACTATGCCTTATTCCTTTCTTGACTAAATTCTTTTGTGAAAATTTCACCTTTATATATCCATATTTTTATTCCAATTATCCCATATGTAGTTAAAGCCTCAGCTTCTGAATAATCTATGTCAGCTCTTAAAGTGTGCGAAGGTATACTTCCCTCTCTCAACCATTCAGTTCTGGCTATTTCATTACCACCTAATCTTCCACTAATTGAAACTTTTATTCCCTTTGCACCCAATCTTAAAGCTGATTGCATTGCTCTTTTCATAGCACGTCTATATGAAACTCTTTTTACAAGCTGTTGGGCTATATTCTCGGCAACAAGATAGCTATTGGTCTCAGGTTTTTTTACTTCCTTAATATTTAAAACAACCTCATTAGAAGTAATTTTTGAAAGATTACCTTTAATTTTTTCTATATCTGTGCCCTTCTTTCCAATCACAAATCCAGGTCTTGATGTATAGATAGTGACAAAACATTTTTTTGTTGTTCTTTCGATCATAACCTTAGCTACCCCAGAATTTATAACATTTTTTTTGATATATTCTCTTATTTTGAAATCTTCGATTAAGTTATTTCCAAAATCTTTTTTCTTAGCATACCAAACAGAGTCCCATCCTCTATTGATTCCAAGTCTTAGTCCTACAGGATTAACTTTTTGACCCATGTTTCTCCATTTGTTTATCTTTCTCTATTTGTTTATCTTTCTCTGTCAAAATAATTGTTAGGTTTGAATAAGGTTTCATTATTTCTGCAGCCCTACCTTTTGCTCTAGCTCTAAATCTTTTCATAATAACCTGTTTCCCACAATAAGCTTCTTTCACAATTAATTTATCAATGTCATATTGATAATTATTTTCTGCATTTGCTACTGCTGAGGAGATTGTCTTTTTAACATCTTTTGAAATTCTTTTATCAGAAAATGACAAGTCTCTTATAGCCATATCTACTTTTTTACCCACAATTGACTTTAAAATTGGCTTTAATTTTCTTGTGCTAGATCTTATATTTTTATTCACTGATTTTACTATTTTTGTATCAATTTTTTTTTTTAACTTTGACATTATTTTTTCGCTCCGCCTTCTACTTTTGCCTTTTTATCAGCAGGTGTATGACCAAAAAATTGTCTTGTTGGGGAAAATTCACCGAATTTATGTCCGACCATATCTTCTGATATTGTTATAGGAATAAATTTTTTTCCGTTATAAATTAAAAAACTTACACCCACAAAATCAGGAATAATTGTTGATTTTCTTGACCAAGTTTTAATTGGTTTTTTAACTGGGTCATTTTTTAATTTTTCAACCTTTCTTATTAAGCTCTCCTCTACAAATGGTCCTTTCCAAACTGATCTTGCCATATTTTATGCTCTCTTTTTCTTTCTTCTTCTAATTATAAATTTATCTGTTCTTTTGTTATCTCTTGTTTTCAATCCTTTTGCCGATTGTCCAGTTGGTGATACTGGATGTCTACCACCTGCTGATTTTCCTTCTCCTCCACCATGTGGATGATCTACGGGATTTTTAACAACACCCCTAGTATGCGGTCTTCTACCAAGCCATCTTGATCTTCCAGCTTTACCAATTTTTATATTTTTTTGATCAGGATTTGACAGAACTCCAATTGTTGCCATAGAATTTGAATTTATTTTCCTTACTTCTCCTGATGTCATTTTTATAATTGAATAGTTACCGTCTATTCCAGATATTGATACAGAAGTACCTGCTGATCTAGCTATTTTTCCACCTCCTCCTGGATTTATCTCTACATTATGTATATTAATACCTACTGGTATGTCTTTTAATGGAAGACAATTTCCAACTTTAATTTCAGAGTTTGAGCCATTTTGAATTTTATCTCCAATTTTTATATTGTTTGGAGCTAAATAATAAAATCTTTCACCATCAATAAATTTTACTAACATTATATGACAAGATCTATTTGGGTCATACTCAATTCTTTCTACTTCAGCAGTAACATCTAGTTTCTTTCTATGAAAATCTATTTGTCTATATTTATGTTTGTGTCCGCCGCCATGATTTCTTGAAGTTATTCTTCCATAATTATTTCTACCTTTGGAAGAATTATTTGGTGATGTCAAAGGTTTAAAGGGCTTACCTTTCCACAATCCTTCTCTACTTACAAGAATGGTTCCTCTTGTTGATTTAGTATAAGGTTTGAATGTTTTTAATGGCATTATTTATATTCCTGTTGTCAGGTCAATATTTTGACCTTTTTTAAGAGTTATTATTGCTTTTTTAAACCCTTTTACTTTAACTTTTTTTCCTCTTGTTATTTTTACTCTAGATTTTTTGTTAATAATATTTATTTTAATTACATTAACTTTGAAGATTTTTTCTATATTAGTTTTAAGATTTTTTTTATTTGCTTTTATATTAACCTTAAAAACAATTTTATTTTGTTCTGATAAGTTTGTTGATTTTTCAGTTACAAGTGGAGATATTATTTTATCATAAAGATGTAATTTTTCCATTATTAGTACCTCTTCTCCAACTCTTTTATAGATGTTTCAGTGAATATAATTTTTCTATATTTCGCAAGATCGTATGAACTGAAATGATTTATATCCGTTATTTTTACATTAGGAATATTTTTTACAGATTTAACAATTTTATCCATTGATTTTTTATCAACAATTATTAGAGAATTTTTTGCTTTAAATTTTATAAGTATATTATTCATTTCTTTTGTTTTTAATATTTCTTTTTCAAAATCATCAAATATCAGCAAATCTTTTAGATTATTTTTTTTTGTTAAAATTGAAGCAATACTTAATCGCTTTTCACTTTTGTTTAGTTTTCTTGTTTTATAACTTGTTTCTCCCTTAGGACCATGCGCGACACCACCACCCACAAAAATTGGAGCTTTTTTACTTGCGTGTCTAGCATTACCAGTTCCTTTTTGTGCATATATTTTAGAAGTTGACCCAGTGATTTCATTTTTTTGTTTTGTTTTGGCCTTTCTTCCTTTGTAATTAGCATTACTTTTATACAAAACATTGCTTACAAGTTTGTTATTAATTTTTGCAGAAATAATTTTATCAGATACATCGATAATACTATTCTTGCCATTAATATTAATTTTATCTATTTTCATTTATTATTTTTTTTTATCTTTTGTTTTTTTTGATTTTTCTAAAATTTCGTTTTTTTCAATAATAGTTAATCTTGTAATGTTTTTTACTGCTTTTTTAAGTAAGACCTCAGAATTTTTTGATCCTGGTATGGAACCTTTTAAATAAATTAATTGATTATCTAAGTCTGTCTTTATAACTTCCAGATTTTGCATTGATCTAAGTTTATCACCCATATGACCAGCCATTTTTTTCCCTTTAAATACTTTTCCAGGATCTTGATTTTGTCCTGTTGAGCCATGCGCTCTATGAGATACAGAAACTCCATGCGAGGCTCTTAATCCCCCAAAGTTGTGCCTTTTCATTGCACCAGCAAAACCTTTTCCAATTGTTCTTGATTTTACGTCTAAAAACTTAATATCTTTAAATATCTCAATGCCAAATTCGTTACCTTCTTTATATAAGTCTAAATTATTTACCCTAAATTCCTTTAAAATTTTTCTAGCCTCTGTATTTTTTTTTGAAAAGAAACCTTTCATTGATTTGGAAAGTTTTGAGTTTTTAACTTTACCAAACCCAACTTGGATAGCATTGTATCCCCTTTTTTCTTTGTTGATTAACTGAACTACTCTTCCCTTTTCAACTTTTAAAACGGTAACAGGCACAGACTGTCCAGTTTTGTAAAACTCTCTTGTCATTCCTATTTTTTTTCCTATTAATCCAATATCGCTCATCTATATTTTAATCTCCACATCCACGCCAGATGCTAAATCTAATTTCATCAATGCTTCCACAGTAGCAGGCGTTGGTTCAATTATGTCTATTAATCTTTTATGAGTTCTAGTTTCGAATTGTTCTCTGCTTTTTTTATCAATATGAGGAGACCTTAATACTGTATATCTCTCTTTTTTTGTTGGAAGAGGAATGGGTCCTTTGATATTAGCTCCGGTTCTCTTTACCGTATTTACTATTTCTTCAGTAGACTGGTCTAATACTTTATTATCATATGCTCTTAATTTAATTCTTATATTTTGCTTTTCCATTTTTATCCTGTTTTTTTAGTTACTTCGTCCTGGACGTTTTGTGGAACTTTATCATAATGATCAAAGAACATTGAATATTGAGCTCTTCCTTGTGACATTGATCTTAGATTGTTTATATACCCAAACATATTTGCAAGAGGTACCATAGCGGTTATAACTGTTGCATTACCTCTCTGTTCTTGAGTATTTATTTGTCCTCTTCTGCTATTCAAATCACCAATTACATCTCCCATATAATCCTCAGGTGTAACAACTTCTACTCTCATGATTGGTTCTAATAATTTTAAAGTTGCTTTTGTGCAAGCTTCTTTGAAACATTGTCTTGATGCTAGCTCAAAAGCCAAAACGCTTGAATCAACGTCATGATGCAATCCATCAACTATTGTTACCTTGTAATCAATTAGTGGGAATCCTGCTAAAATTCCTCCGTCTGCAATAGTTTCAACACCTTTTTCAACACCGGGTATGAATTCTTTTGGAATTGCACCCCCTTTAATTTTGCTTTCTATTTCTCTACCTTTTCCTGGTTCCAGAGGTTCTACTGTAAGTTTTACTCTAGCAAATTGTCCTGCACCACCACTTTGTTTTTTGTGAGTATAATCGTTTTCTGCAGATGATAAAATTGTTTCTCTATATGCTACTTGGGGAGCACCGACGTTTGCTTCAACTTTAAATTCTCTTTTCATTCGATCAACGATTATGTCTAAATGTAACTCTCCCATACCTTTGATTATTGTTTGTCCTGACTCCTCATCAGAAGTAACTCTAAAAGATGGATCTTCCTTGGCCAATCTTCCTAAAGCTTCACCCATTTTTTCCTGGTCAGCTTTTGTTTTAGGCTCAACAGCAATTTCAATTACTGGATCTGGAAATTCCATTGGTTCTAGCAAGACTGGTGTCTCTTTATCGGCTAAAGTATGTCCTGTTATTGTATTTTTTAAACCGGCTAAGGCAACTATATCCCCTGCATTTGCCTCTTTTATATCCTCTCTAGAGTTTGCATGCATCAATAGCATTCTTCCTACTCTTTCCTCTTTATCTTTTGATGTATTAAAAATTCCTGTTCCTGATTTTACAGTACCTGAATATATTCTAATAAATGTTAAACTTCCTACAAATGGGTCGTTTGCCACTTTAAATGCTAGAGCTGAAAATGGTGCACTATCCTCAAATTTCATCTCAATTTCATCCTCTGATCCTGGCTTTGTACCTTTAATTGAACCTATATCTTCAGGACTTGGTAAATAATTTACCACAGCATCTAATAATGGTTGAACACCTTTGTTTTTAAAAGCTGATCCTGTTAGTACAGGCACAAAGTCAAATCCCAAACACCCTTTTCTTATACATTTAATTAAATCATCCTCAGAAATTTCATTGCCACCAAGGTAATCTTCCATTAATTGTTCGTCTTGCTCAACTGCAGTTTCAACTAATTCTTGTCTGTATTTTGCTGAAATTTCTTTCAGATCATCTGGTATTTCTGTTAATTCCCAAGCGGCTCCAAGATCTTCATTTTTCCAAATAATTGCTTTCATTTTAACCAGATCAACTACACCTTTTAAAGATGCCTCAATTCCAATGGGCACCTGCATTACTAACGGCTTAGCTCCTAGTCTATCTTTTATCATTCCAACACATCTAAAAAAGTCTGCACCTGTTCTATCTAATTTATTAACAAAACAAATCCTTGGAACCTTATATTTATCCGCTTGTCTCCAAACTGTTTCAGACTGTGGTTCAACACCTGCAACACCGTCAAATACCGCTACTGCTCCATCCAATACCTTTAATGATCTTTCTACTTCTATGGTAAAATCAACGTGGCCGGGAGTATCAATAATGTTAATTCGATGATCGTTCCAAAAACAAGTTGTTGCAGCTGAAGTAATTGTAATACCTCTCTCTTGTTCTTGCTCCATCCAATCCATAGTAGCAGCACCATCATGTACTTCTCCAATTTTATGACTTTTTCCAGTATAATACAAAATCCTCTCAGTAGTTGTAGTTTTACCTGCATCTATATGAGCCATAATACCAATATTTCTATATTTATTTAATGTATGAGTTCTAGACATATTTCATTACCACCTAAAGTGAGCAAAAGCTTTATTTGACTCTGCCATCTTATGAGTATCTTCTTTCTTTTTTATTGCTGAACCTCTGTTTTGGTAAGCATCATATATTTCATTAAATATTTTATCTGACATTTTTTTATC
>CENP01075907.1_pt1 | contig 14672 bp, 12 predicted proteins | sample 361281 | NCBI WGS metagenome assembly CENP01 (sample SAMEA2591122, study PRJEB7988) | marine metagenome | biome: marine biome (ENVO:00000447); feature: deep chlorophyll maximum layer (ENVO:xxxxxxxx); material: saline water (ENVO:00002010), including plankton (ENVO:xxxxxxxx) | depth 70 m
TGCTAATGATGGGGCTTGGTATATTGGTCCCAATAAAGATGGGACAAAACTTTCTTACAGTTCACCCTGTAGCCCCTCGGGTGCCACAGCTACCTACTATATGACGATCTATGCTTTGTCTGGCTTGCCTTCAAGTCTACCTTCTGATGATTCTTTAACCGTAGATTATTCTACTCTTATTCAATCTTTCTCTGAGGTTACTATTTTAGACCAAGTAGTATTGGAATATATCGCTGACTAGCTTGTAGATTAAATTATAATTATACTTTATTTACTTCCTTAAGCACTATTTTTATTAATTAAATTTATTAGAAAATATTACTCAGATTTTTTTCATTCATCCGTAAAACTATACTATAAATACCATAATTTTAATTAAGATGTTTTACTTTTTTTGATAACCCTGATGGACAAGCCTAGAAAAGACAATCAAGGAATAGTACTTCCTTTCCCCTTTATTTTTACGCTAAGATTTTTGGAGTTTATAAATTCATATCTAGGGATGCGTTTGGCAGCTTTTTTCTTTGCTAAACCATTTAAATATAAAATACTGGAACGAGAAATTCCAGTTTTGTCTGCAGCGCAAAAATCATCTGTTCATATTAAAAGTATTTACAAAAGTGTCTGTTTTTATAGGTGGCCTGGAAAGGGCCCCAAGATTGTACTATTGCATGGATGGAGTGGGAGGGCTTCTAATTTTTTTAAAATTATAGAGGCATTGATACGCGAAGATTACGATGTTTATGCCTTTGATGCCCCTGCTCATGGAGAATCTCCTGGAGTTACTACTAATCTTCCAGAGTTTATACATTCTTTGCAGACTTTAATTGATAATCGAGGACCGTTTGAAGCTATTGTGGGCCACTCAGGAGGTGGTTTTGCAAGTACTTTTGTTGTTGCTCATAATCCGGAGATTAAAAAATTAATATTGATTAGCCCTTTTGATAAGGTTTTAGATGTTTTTGAAAAATATTTTGATTTGATCCAGCTAGGACCAAAAGCTAGAAAACTGATGATCCAATATTTTAATCATAAAACCGGTAAAAAAATAGAGGAATTATCGAGTTCTAATTTAGCTCAATCTATTGAGTGTAAATCGCTGTTGATCCATGATCAAAATGATAGGGAGGTTAGTTTTTCTGATGGAATCAATATTGATAAAAATCTTAAAAATGGAACATTGATTGGCACCAATGGACTTGGTCACAGAAGGATTTTAAGGGATGAAAGGGTTGTTAATGAAATATTAAATTTTTTGAAATTTAAATAGATGATTATTCATTTTTGATTATAATACTTTTAAGTATTTCTTAAATACTTAATTTTATTTATGTATCTTTTTTAAAATGAAAATTTTTATTAAATATTTTTTGGCATTTTTTATTGCTTCAACCTATAGCTTAATTGCACAAAGAGGAGAAACAGGTGACAAAACTTTTGCTGATCGTTTTCCCCCAGATGTCATCTCTCCCATTTCAAATACCTTTTTGTTGGTTGAAAATACTGTGGATCACGATATAATTGTTAGTGTAAGAGATCAGTACAGAAAATATCTGAATCATGTCTATATTCGTAACAATGAGGAATATTTATTTACCGGATTGCCAATTTCAAGAATATATCTACAATACAAATCAAAAGAGTTTTATTTTGAGGATTTACAAAATACAGTTATCAATTTTGGGGAACGTCATACTTTTACTTTTTTTTATGATGCATCTATGGAAGGCAATTTTACGTTAATAAATGAGGATGATTTTTTTAAACCTTAATTAACTTATTAAGTTTTTTTTCTTTCTAAAGTAAATACGTCTAAGTATCAAAACCAATAAGAGATTTTTAAGTTTAGACTTCTTACACGGTGCGATAATGGCTCATTTTCTCTTACTAGATAATTGTCATTGTAGACTAAGAACAAATTAGAGAGTCCACTAAATCTCCATTGTAATCGAGCATTTACTCCTAGGTTTTCAGATTGTGAATTAAATTGTACTAAAGTTGCCAAAAAAAGTTTTTTTGAAAAGGAAAAATCAAATTTAGGACCAATAAGCCAAAGTTTTGAGTTTTTATTTAAATGACTTAGACTTATAATATCATAGTTAAATTTGAGACTTGCAATTAAGTTTGGCTCAAATCTTAAAAAGAAATTATTATCAAACGAGTACTTTCTTCCATTGTAAAATTTACCGAAGTTATGAGATGTAGTTATGAAAAGTCTTTTTGACGGATCAGAGCTGTAACTTAATTCTAAAAGCCTAGAATGATAAGTTTTTCCACCTATTAAGGGTGAATCTGAGTTTATTCCAGTTGGATCAAAATTATTTGGAAGAAACTCGTTTGAATTAAAAAATCTAAATTCTAAACTACTTTGATCTTTATAGTTTGCAGAGATTGTAATTAATGAATTATTTTCATGAATATTTTGTGTCGATGAATTTAATTTAAACCAAAGCCAATGATAGTAAGCAAATCTTAAAAAATTAATTTTTCTATTTATTGGGTATATTTTGTAAGCGTAATAAGGACAAAACTTTGAAATTCCAACTCTTCTTAATATTCCTAAGTCAGATCTAAAATCATCACCTAAATATGAATATTCAAAACTAATTTCTTGTTCTCTTGTTTCCTTTTTGATTCTGACTCCGCCACTAAAACCATTTTCATTTCTAGCAGGACTAAAAGAATTGTACGTAAAAAACCTTCCATTCCAAACATTATTAATTGAGTTTAGATCATATTCAAGACCTATCAAACGATTAAACACATCATTCTCATTTACAAAATCATAATCCTTAACAGTCTCTCTATTAATAAATAGGAATTTTAAAGCAGATCGATTGAACATTTTTTGATTGATAGAGAGAACAGTATTAAGATTTGAGGGAATTTCATTTGAAATATCGTCATTTGTGAGCATACTAAGCAATCCTATTTTTAATCCATTTGAAATTTTTCCACTTAATCTAATTCCACCAATAATATCATTCTCTATTAGATTTCCGTCTGGATCTCTTGCCAAACCAATTCTTCTGGTGAAAAACGGTGTAATTGTTCTCACCGCACCATAATTCGAAAAAAGATCACTATTTTGAAGGAAGAATTGTCTTTTTTCAGGGAGTTTTATTTCAAACCTTCTTAAATTAACAATTTCGTCATCTACCTCAGCTTGAGAGAAATCTGGATTGTAAGTTAAGTCAAGCATTAATCCATTTCCTATAGGAACTTTAATATCTGCACCAGAGGAAATTTCATCATGTTTTATTTCTTTCTCAGAATTAGAAATTGATATAGAATTTACAAATGGAATTACTGAAATTTTTGCATTTGACTCTCCTAATGGTTTTTCAAAATTAATATTACCCATAAAAGCCAGGTTATAGTCTCTAAATTGTTGAGGTATTTTAGCCCAAGTTGTTTTTTGATTTTCAGAGGGATCAATTCTAAAAAAATTAAAACGCCAGGAGCTTTCACCTTTCGGAAAATTGATAGTTGAAAGAGGAATTCTCATTTCAACTGTGTAATATCCAGGAAAAACTTGTCCTTCAACATCAAACTTTGAATCCCAGGTTCTATTTAGGTCGCTTCTGGGTGTTCCAACCCCCCCATTTGAAACGAGAATATCACTTTTAACTCCAGCCATATTAGACCCAAACATATAAGCTATATTCCCATCTGAAAATGTGTCAAAAACAAAATTAATTTTATCTGCTGCTCTTCCACTGAAATCCCACTTTAGTGTTTGAATTACGTACTTATCAGTTTTAGAGAAGGCCTTGCACATTAGATATATATTTTTATCATCATACAAAATTTTGAGTTGCGTTTTATTTTCGAAGTTGGTCTGGTTGTCAGGAAAATATCTCCAATTTATGTAAGTTGAATCTGCTGTTTCCCAAACTTCCTCTAAATCATTTCCATCAATTGAAATGGCGGATGAAATAAATTTTACATTTATATTGGGGGAGGTTTCCTGTGCCAAACCCATGTCAATATTTACCAATAAAATTAACCCAGTAATAAATTTGAGGTTATATTTTATGGATAGTCTAATCAATTTCAACATAAATTAGATAAAAGTATTTATGCAAATTAATAAATTCTTAATAAATCGTGTGCGCACACATTTAAAAAGGGTTTATTTAAGTTTAAATATTTATGTGTTTAAGTTTTATTTATTCTAGGAAACAACCTAATACTTGTGTGACTTAAGTTAATTTAATTAGAAGGTTGCTATAATAAGTGATAAATAGGCTAGAAAAATTTCAAATTTTGTAATTCTAAATTCATTAACATGGCTTATGTATGAATAATAAATTTAGGGAATTACTTGAAAATTATCTTCTGGAATTGAGCTTGGCTAAAAGTCTTAAAATCTCGAGATATAGCCAAATTAGGGTAACCAAAAGACCAAAAGCCCCATACCATTCCATGTACTTTGGGGCTCCCTTCTCAGACCCTTCTTCAATAAAGTCGAAGTCTAAAACTAAGTTAAGAGCAGCAATAATAACGACAACGATGCTAAACCCAATACTCATAGGGGATGCATTATCAATTTGCATGATACCCATACTGGATCCAAAAAATCCCATGACAAAATTTATCAAATAAATAATGGCAATACCACCTGTGGCTGCAAAAATTCCCAATTTGAAATTTTCAGTAGGCTTTATATATCCTGAACGATATGCAACAAGAAGAGATAAAAGTATACCAACAGTTAGAAAAATTGCATTGGTTACTATCCCGTCATAGAGGCTGTTATACATAAAAGACACACCTCCTAATAATCCTCCCTCTAAAATAGCATAAAGAGGTACTGTAATTGGAGCCCATTCTTTTTTGAAAACAGTAATAATGGCTACAATAAAACCTCCAATTCCACAGGCTATTAAAATTCCTGGGTTGATCGAATTAAACGTTAAATAACCAGTTCCTACCATTAGTAACAAACAGATAGCAGTTTTATTTACGGTACCGTTGATGGTCATGGTTTCAGAGTGCTCTCTAGCAGATGAAAAAGTTGATTTGGATAGAACTGGGTTTCCAGACCTCATAGATAAGTGATTGGCCATTGATTGTATTTTAATTATTAATTATAACGTTAATCTAAGATAAAATGAAATTAAATCATTTTAAAATTTTTATTTAATAAATCTACATTTGATGTTGAAAACCTTATTTATAATCTCTATTGCTGTTGCTGCTGTTGAATCATTTCAAGATTTTTTCTAAAACTATTTTGTTTATTATTTTCGAAGTTTGTATTATCAAGGTTTTGTTTATTTGACAATTCAAAATTTTTTGTTTTTCTTTTGGTGCCTAGGTGAACATTTACATTCATTAATTGGGTTTGATTTCCTTTGTAAACTCCTTTAACAGGGGCACAATCTTCATAGTTTCTACCAACTGCCAATCGAATGTGAAAATCATTAGCAATGCAATTATTGGTTGGATCCAATCCCAACCATCCATAATTAGGGATAAAAATTTCTACCCATGCATGTGTTGCCCCTGCTCCCCTAAGTGTTTTATCAGCAAAAACATAACCACTTACATATCTTGCAGGAATTTTTGCTTTTCTGCATAGGAAGATCAATACATTAGTAAAGTCTTGGCAAACCCCAGATTTTATTTTCCAAATTTCATCAATTGTAGTAAATACATTTGTTATTCCCTTTTGGTAAATAAAATTTTTGTGGATATAATCACATAATATTTTTGCATTTTCCAAGGGTGAATAATTTGTATTAATACTCCTACTTAATAATTTGGTTATCTCATTATCTGCATTGATTTTCTCATTAATGAGAAATGGGAGGAAATCAATAGATTTCTGATATTTTTTTAGTAATGACCATTGCTCATCAGCGTGTAATTTATCGTCTGGAAAAATAATCTTTTTTGAAATAATTTCAGCCTCTGAGCTAATAACCAATGATTTAATAGGGGGAGCAATCGTAAAAAACCCAACTCGATTGTTGTAGTCGTCTATATATGTGAAAATATTTGGATTTCCTGATACGCTTATACTGTGATTTACCAATTGTTGATTTAAATCGTTGTATGGATAAAGTAAAATCTTATTGGAACTTTCAATCACAGGGTCTGAGTAAGTATAATCAGTGGTGTGATACAAATAAAATTTAGTCATGTTGAATTAATAAGATTGTGAAAAATATAATTTGTTGATATTGATTGAAATTTCGTTCAGATCGTATTTTAGATTTTCTAGGAATTTATTAAGACCGATTTCGTTGATTGAGTCAATGGTTGTATAATCCAAGGTGTTTTTTAGTTTTCCGATGGTAAATAATAGATCTCTATCTATCAATTGATTGAATCTGTTTAACCGCTCAATATGAATATTTAGCTTGTTTATGCTGTATCGTATAGAACGTGGGAAATGTTCGTTGATTGCAATCATTTCAATAATATTTTCAACTTTGAAAATTGATTTATAAGTTTTAACATACAACTGATATCCTCCAATATAAGTCAAGAGGTTTTTCCAAAAAAAACTTTCAGATAATATCTGATTTTCATCATTTAGACTTATAATCCTGACACTAAGAAAATCCATACTCTGAACCACCCTTTCTATGTACTTTCCTAAATTCATGAAGCAGTAGGCGTTTCCTCTTTCCTGAGTAAGATCAGCAATGCTATAATAAATATGGTTGAACTGTATGAGGTCATTTACAAACTCTATTGTATCACTTTTTTTGTATATCTGTATCATTTTTTCATCGGTTATAGATAAATAATATTTGTTAACCGAAAGCCAAAGCTCTCTAGAAATGTGCTCCTGAACACTTCTCGCATTCTCCCTTGCCTTAATAATCATATTGATAATAGTATTGGGATTTTCCTGATTAAATAGGATAAAAGCGATTATTGAAATCGAGTCTTTATGGTTATGATTATTCATTTCTTCACCTATACCCATATAGGTTTTTAATATCCTATTCCATGAAGAGTAGTCACCTGAATCTAGAGTTGAATTGTAGTTCGTTATGATAAGGTTTAATAAACCATAGCTCCTTTCCATGTAACGATCCATCCAAAATAAATTATTTGCTACGCGACTTAGCATATTTTAATCATTTTTAATCACCCATGTATCTTTACTTCCGCCCCCTTGAGAACTATTGACGACCAAAGAACCTTTCTTAAGTGCCACGCGGGACAACCCGCCAGGACAAACCTTAATTCCATTTGATCCATATACAGCAAAAGGTCTTAAATCAACACATCTAGGACTCAATTGGTTATTAATAATACAAGGTGTAGTGGACAAACTTAAGGTAGGCTGAGCTATATACTTCTCGGGTTTTTTTTCAATATTTTTTTTATAATCCTCAATTTCTTTTTCGGATGCGCTGGTACCCATTAACATTCCATATCCACCACTTCCATCTGTTTTTTTAATTACCATTTGGTCTATATTTTTTAAGACATAGGCTTTCTCTTCGGGTATAGATAGTTGGTAGGTTTTAATATTTTCAAGTATTGGGTCTTCATTAAGATAATATCTAATCATTTCTGGCACATAAATATAAATGGCTTTATCATCCGCAATTCCCGTACCCGGTGCATTTACAATAATAATATTTCCTTGACGATAAGACTCCATAATCCCTGCTAAACCTAGTACACTTGAAGAATTAAAGGTTAAGGGGTCTAAGAAGTCGTCATCGACTCTTCTGTAGATAATATCAATTTTTTTAAGTCCCCCAGCTGTTTTCATGTAAACATTATGGTTAACCAAAACCAAATCACTTCCCTCAACAAGTTCTACTCCCATAAGACGGGCCAGAGCTGTATGTTCATAATATGCTGAATTATATAAACCGGGAGTTAATAAAGCAATTACAGGATTTGATTTTTTAGAAAGTGTAGTAAGTTGGTTGTATAACATTTGTGGATAATTATTTACTTGAAGTACCTTTTGTTGTGGTAACAGATTTGGATAAAGCCTTCTGGTTATTTCCCTATTTTCAAGCATATAGCTTACTCCAGAGGGGGTTCTCAAATTGTCCTCAAGAATATAAAACTTACCATCATTGTTTCTAATCAAATCAACTCCTGATATGTGGGTATAAATATTCTCAGGTACAGCAAGATTTTTCATTTCCCTTAGGAAATTGGGGTGATAAGCAATTAATTCAGCAGGGATAATTTTGTCTTTAATTATAAACTGCTCGTGATAAATATCTTTTAAAAAATAATTTAGTGCCTTTATCCTTTGAATTATTGCTGATTCAATTATTTTCCATTCTTTATTTTCTATAATCCTAGGTATAATATCAAAGGGGAATATCCTTTCTACTCCCTTTTTATTATTGTAAACAGTAAAAGTTACCCCTTGATTCATAAAAAACTGTCGGGAGAACTCTTGCATTTTATTGAGGCTATCTAGTGGAATTTTAGAAAGGTATTCGCGGAAATAGTTGTACTCATTTCTGACTTTTTCGTCTTCGCAAAACATTTCATCCCATGTGTTAGGGCTGATTTCGTAATTCTTAAATATTGATTCCAAGGTAATAATTGAACTTTATTTTAAAATTATTGAGTTGTTACTTTAGATTTGAAGTATTTCCTTACTTAAGTAAGATAAATAAGAAGTTGACAAATTATCATATCAAATGTTATACTTTATTCATTATTATCGCTAAAAAAAAATAAATTATTATAAATATGTTTCACTTACTGAAAGTTTTATTGGTCTTTTAGATATTTTTCCAATTCTAAAATATCACCTTTAGAGGTTAAGTCAGGTACATGTTCAGCAATGGGAATACCTTTAACTGAAATTCCATCATTGATCATATTTAACAATGCGGTGGGTAGTTCTTTTTCATTCCTAATTGGATTCGGGGGACAATTATTTAAATATTTACAGAATAACTCTCCATCAAATAGAAAGATATTCATGCTTACTCTTATTTTTTGAAAAGTATCCGTGTAATTTTCAATTTTTGAAGTTTCGGGCTTTTCAACGATGTCCAGTAAATCATAATTTTTATTGAATTTCATTACAGCAAATCGTGATATCCTTTCTTTGGTGTAATGTAAATGATCTATATCGTATGCTAAAATTGCTTGTTTTTCATTAACATTTTTAAGCATCTTAAGGGCATTTATTGAATATAAATTGTCACTGTTACAAACACAGAAACTTTCTTTCTTTAAACTAGGATATTGATCAAGACACTGAAGAAGTGCATCGGCAGTCCCAAATGGTTTTTCACGACCCTGAGGAATAAACTGCGTTGCAAAATGAAAACGGAGTCTTTCAAATTCTGTATTGTTTTCAAAAATTTCACGAAACATTGAAGAATTTTCTCCTGTAATAATGAAAATATTTTTAAACTTGGCTTTTAAAATATTTTCCATTAAATAGTTGAGAAATGGTCTACCTCCAAATTCAATTAACCCTTTGCTGAGTTGGTTGGCTTGAGTAATTTTTTCGGGAGTTAAGTTTTTATCAATTGATTTTTTCATTCGTGAGGAGGCTCCTCCAGCCAGTATAATTATGTTATTAGTCATTAAAAATTTGTTTTAACGTAAGCACCATTTGTTATATTAACAGCAAAAGCATCTTTCGCTCCAGTAGCTTTAATGGCTTTAATGATTTGTTGTTTATTTTTTTTTTGGGTTATTGAGACTATACAACCTCCTCCACCAGAACCAACAATTTTACTACCTAAAGCTCCACTTATATTTGCATTGTCTATCATTTGATCAATTAATGGGGGTGTAATTTTAAGATATGATTTGAGTATATAGTGGTGTTCATTCATCAGTTCTCCCAGCTTATTTGGATTTAATTCATCTTCCCGTAATGCTTCTATTGCCCTTTGAGTTATATCATGATTACTGACAGTGGCATAGAAAAAGGGTTTAAGTTTAGTTTCTACATATTCTAAATTTTTTTTAAGATCCTTAACTTTACTGTTGGCAATTTTAAAGCCTGGTATTTGACTCTCAACTTGATTAATAGATTTCCATGTATTACTTTTTAAATGCGAAAGGGTCCCAAAAGTATCTTTTGATATCCCCGAAACTCCTACCACTAAATTCAAATTTAAATTATCGAAATGTTGAAAAAGATCGGTATGGGTATCGAGGAATATTGTGTTTCCCATTGCAATGGTAAACTGATCCATTTTCCCCCCTGAGGAACCCTGCTGAATTACTTCGGTTTCAAAGGCCAGTAAAGCGAGATCTTTAGGAGAAATTTTTTGATTTGAGAAAGCGGTAATCAAGAATTGAATCCAAGCAACGGTCAATGCGGATGAGCTTGATAAACCTGCATTGATTGGTATTTGGCTGGTGATCAAAACATGAAATCCTCTATCCGGAGTAATGTTTTTTTTTTGTAGTACCTTAAGTGCAATATTTAAGAAATCGCCTCTTGGAATTAGATCAAGATTTTGCTTGATTGGAATAATTTTTTTTTGATCTAAGTCTGGCATTTCAACTTCAAAATATTTTTTTCCGTTTTCAACCGCATCGATTTGCATCAAACGATCAATAGCACAAGCTATAACAGGGAGTTGGATATAATCTTGATGGTCACCAAAAAGACATACTCTTCCAGGAGCTCGGGAAATAATTTTTCTCACTTATTTCTAAAATATTTTGGGTAGTTTATAACCATTGTGATATTCTTTTGTATAATATAATTGATTGATTTTTGAGTCTGAAAATTTATTTTCATCAGCCAACCAATCTAATTTTTGATTAGATCTAAAGGATATATTTCCCATTTGAGCAACTTTGGCAACATGTGCCGCTTCCTCAACATTACAATTTAATATTTCAGGTTTATTTTCCCTTATGGCTTCCATAAAGTTGATCTGATGTTGGAAATGTCCGTTGTTGGAACTCTTTTGTAGTGGGATCAAGACCTTATTTTCACTTCTTCTTTCCTCAATAACCTCCCAGCCATTTCTGTCCACAATTAATGTTCCATTGTTCCCTATAAAAGCAATACAATGATCTCTTCCATAGGATCCATTATCTATCCCCATCGCTGAATCCCAAACTAAATTGAATTGGTCAAACTCGTAAAGTGTTGATAGGGTATCCGGAGTTTCCTGATATAAGTTAGGATAGGCAAATTGTCCACCGAGACCAACAATCGTTTTGGGAAAAGAAGCTTTCATACCTATTAGTGCGTAGTCAAGAAGGTGTACGCCCCAGTCAGTCATTAAACCACCAGCATAATCCCAAAACCAGCGAAAATGGAAGTGAAATCTACTTGCATTAAAGCTTTTTTTTGGAGCAGGGCCCAACCATGATTGATAATCCACCCCTTGTGGGGGTTGACTATCGGCAACTTTGGGTTGAGGACTCATCCATCCTTGATAACAAGAAACTTTGACGGTTCTTATTGGGCCAAGTTTGCCACTGTGTACAAATGCCATAGCCTCTTGAAAATGAGTTGTGCTCCTTTGCCATTGCCCAACTTGTATGATATTTCCATATTTTTTTTGAGCAGCTACCATGGCTTCACATTCCCCGATAGAGTTTCCAATAGGTTTTTCGACATATACGTGCTTTCCGGCTGCTGCCGCATCAATCATCATCAGCGCATGCCAGTGATCTGGAGTACCTATATAGACAACATCAATATCCTTTTGATCCAACATTTTTCGGTAGTCCGTATATATTTTAATTTTGTCATTGAGGTGCGCTACTGATTTGTGGTATAATTTTTTTTCAATAGCATTTTGGTCTACATCACAAACTGCTACTAGATTAACTCCTGGAACTTTTATAGCTTTTAATGTGTTAGACCACCCCATCCCATTAATACCTATACTCCCAATATTTATTTGACTATTTACGGTAATATTTTTAGATGAATTAGAGATTGCGTAGCTTTTGAGATCTGGAAGAAACATCCCTCCAGCACCGAATATTAGACTATTTTTAATAAATTTATTTCGATTCATTTTAGCATCATATTATCACAATATAATAAATCTGCGAATTTATTTTTAAAAATATGTATTTGGATATTTAAAAGTTTGAAAATATAACTATTGGAAATAGGATTTGAATAAATTAAAAAGTGATCGCCCATAATTTTATGGTGTTTGCAAAAACGTAAACATTTTTAAAAAAATTGCCACATTAATTTTTAAAAAATAACATTTTTTCAAATATACTTTATTATTGATAGATTTAATAAAGGATTATTCTGATGATTGGGTTAGTTGGTTTGACCAAGAGTTTTGACAAACTTATTTATCAAAAAAAGTAAATTTAACGCTTCTTATTTCAGAACTTTTTAAAAAAATTGGTGATTTATAAAAACTTTAAAGCAATAATTAAATCAGTTGATCTTCCAATACATAAAATAACGCTCTTTGTTGAACTCATGAACAACTTCCGAAAAATAATTAATATCATTTTCAACAATTTTCAAATAAGACTCTACATGACCTTTTACCTCATTCTCCCAAAATTCTTGTCTATTGGCAAGCAGATATTTCATTTGTTTATCTTTTTGAATGTACCTTCTGTTTTTGATCCAAAATTCATTGTCTTTGATATTGAAAGGAGAAAGATCCAAAACCCATTTTTTGTAAACCAACTCTTGAAAGGATTTTATGAATTCGACGTCCCTTAAATTTGTATTTTGTTTTAAAGCTATCAAATCCTCTCCCTCCATAAGCTCTTCTATTTTTAGGGTTACATCCATGTTCACCATTCTAAACTCTTGGTTTCCAGATTTGAAAATTTCAAATGACAGAGAGGGTGGCATAAAATGCTCGTCTTTTGAAAAAATAGCCAAGGGAGCGTAAAAATACTTTCCACCGGGAACTGAATCATCACGATCAAAATCAATAAATACGCTGTCATTTTTTATGTCCCATTTTTCAATTTGTTTTTTATAATGTAATGCTATTCGGTCTATTTCTTCTGAGTATTTGATTGTATAATCTTTTATTTCTTTCAAATCCTTTATAATTACTTCCACGAGTTTAATGTAAGTTTTTTTCATTTGAAAATCCTCTCCCTTACTCTCAACATAAAAAGTAAATGTGATGGCTAAAAATAAACCTGTTAATTCTAAAAAATATTTTTTGAAATTATCGAAGAAATCTTGAAAACTGAATGTGTTTCCAAGAGTAAACAGTTTCACAAACCAATTTTTAGGATCCTTGATATTTTTCATTTTGTATATTTTCTTAAGGTCTTGATTTCAGAATAAAAGAACTACAAATGTCAAAACTTGGTAAAAAGTCCAAGAATACCTCTCGAACCAATTTCAGTTTAGACTCCAACAATCTTTGTAATGGGATATCAAAAACCTAAAAAAGGATAGGATTCAAATTTACCTCCAAAAGATCCATATTCATATCCTGGGTAAATTTCAAATTCAGAGGTTATATTAAATAATTTCTGAATTGGAAACTTAGTAACCAAAAAGAATGAAGTTTCAACTTCATCTACCTTAAAATATTTTTCTACTCCAATTCCATTTGAGAATAATTCAAAAAATTCTCTGTCTACAATAGCAGCAACTCAATTACCTCTCCCATAATAAGACCAGCCCATGCTAAATCGATTTTTTGATTCTAAGGATTCTATAACTTCCTCCTGATTATATTCTGATTTTTTATGTCATTTTGAGAAAAAGCGACTAAAGGCATAAAAAGTATTAGTATTATCAAGTATATTTTTTTCATAGTTTTTTTAAATATAATAGCTTATTATTTAACAGAGCAATAAAAATTACAATTACTATTTAAATTACTTATTTTAAGTTTTTAATTTTTTAATTTTAAAAAATTCTTATTTAAATAACATTTACCAATAAACAGTTTTTTTTTAATAATAATGAAGTTAAATTTTTTAAGATAATTGGCACCAATTATTTTCATTTTAAATTAAAACTTAGGATCAATAGCTTTTTGCAATCGAGAATTAGTATTTAAAAACATAAAATGGAATCAGTAAAAACGTATCATATTCGAGTAGAGAAATACTTTTCAGGATTGGGGTTAACCATACCTTATTATCTAAACTTAAACAAAACCCCCTAATTTTTATTATTGCGATTATGAAGATTTTACAATATTTTAAATTTAATTTTATTTGTAATTATTAGCATTTTAGATTACTAATAATTAATTTTAAGTAATATATTCGTTGAGTAAAATAAATTATTGTAGGAGAACTATTAATATTCATGAAGTGAGAAAGAATAAAAAAATTTTATCCCCATTATCTAGTTTTAATTATCATTTGGAAAACTATAATGGTCTTGTTAGAGGTTTTAGAAGGAAAAAAGATGTTAATCAAGTTGAAAAATATTTAAAAAATTGTTTTTCTTCCGAATTAACGTCAAAGATCTATGATTGTGATTATGATGCTCTAGTGCTTTCAGATAAAAACCAGAAAATTATTTGGGTTAATGATGGTTTTAAAGAAATGACGGGATATTCTAAAAAATACGCTGTTGGAAAAAAGCCCTCTTTTCTTCAGGGAGAAAAGACCTCTTTACATGTAAAGACTCAACTAAATAAAGAATTAGCCTTAAATCATACTTTCAGTGGCTCTATTTTAAACTACAGGAGAAATGGTGAACTGTATTTTTGCCATATTACAATTTTACCCGTTTACAATTTAGATGAAAAATTAAAATATTATTT
>CENP01121584.1_pt1 | contig 14665 bp, 14 predicted proteins | sample 361281 | NCBI WGS metagenome assembly CENP01 (sample SAMEA2591122, study PRJEB7988) | marine metagenome | biome: marine biome (ENVO:00000447); feature: deep chlorophyll maximum layer (ENVO:xxxxxxxx); material: saline water (ENVO:00002010), including plankton (ENVO:xxxxxxxx) | depth 70 m
CAGGCAGAAGAAGCAATGATACCTTCATTGTATTTCTTAAGAAGCGCATAGTCAATACGTGGATACCGGTAAAAGTTTTCTGGCTGATATGATTCCGATACCAACTTAAATAGGTTGTTCAAGCCAGTTTGGTTCTGAGCTAGTAATACGATATGGCGCCGGCGCTTAAGAATACTTTGTGTCTTCTTGCTGTCGCCCTCGTCTTCAACGGTAGCTCCTGATTGAGCATCCTTCTTGATGGCACGTGCCTTTTTCTTGTCGGCCATGGCCTTATCGTAAGCTTCTCGCCACTCTGAAATAGATGGGGTGAAGTACGCTTCGCAACCAAAGATTGGTTTAAATTCTTTACCCGCTTCTTGCATTTTTTTAGCATGCAACACTTGATATGCCAAACCATTCATATTGCCATGATCTGTAAGCGCTAAAGCATCACAGCCATTTTCATATGCAAAATCCATATGATCTTGCGGATACCCTAGGGCATCAAAAATAGAACCTGCTACACTATGAGCGTGTAGCCCCACAAACTTAATTTTAGAATCTTTGCGACTCATTATTCCTCCGACGTATATGGTATTTTAACGTGTTTGTGTGGCTTTGTCAAGTCTTCGAAGGGAATTTCAATGATATTTTTTGAAGACAAAAAATTACAATATTCTGGCCACGATGAAACATCATAAAACCATTCGATTTCATGTTTTATAGAAGATTCCTCATTAACGTTTTCAAAAACTTCACTGAAACTGAAGTACTTCGCGGACCATCTCTCGTGCAGAGGCCTCTTTTGGGTTGGGTATTGCTGGCTTGGTAAAGGGGGTAAATATTCCCTTGTTGTCTTTTGGTTTATCGCTCTTCGGCATTTTAAAAAATCTTCTCCTGTTAAAGTAAACGGTAATGGGGTATTGTTTTTGACGGTATTGTCGTTGTAGCTATAAAAGAAATTTTTACTCTTATCTCTGATAGGCTTCCTAAAGTCTCTGATTTGAAAAGGGTCAGTTACTCCAAAAGGGAATGAGACGAAATATTTTTCGGGGGTCAACCATTTTGAAATTTTATAGGCCGTCATGTAGGCTGCATGCATGCCCTCAATAACTGACCATCCGTAACTATCTCTTCTATCAAAGTCCTTCGGTTTAATACCGACGTAATAAATAGGTACTTCTTTTCTAAGTTCTGAATAAAATTTACTGGAAAAGTCTCTTTTGTAATAAACGGGGTCGTAGGTCCAGTCTCCAATTGTTTTTCTAATAACTGGTGCCATATCCTCATTAGCTACTATCCATATAGTATCACAACCTGCCATGGCGCACTCAAAAACAGATCTCTGTATTAAATTGAATCCATTGGATAAAGGCAACAACATGTGCGGAAAGCTTATTTTCAGATCCGTTTCGTAATTTGCTATAGGGATTATACCGCTAAGATGTGTTTTCATCAAGAAACTCTAAAATTCTACTGTAGGAGTCCGGGCGGCTCTTAAATAACTTAAACAAATCTTTTTCATTGATTTTTTTAATTTCGATATTCTCGGATGTGGGCCGTATGCTGCTTTCGACGCTTCTAATTTCGCGGCCGATGCTAGATGTTCTAAAATCATAGTGCCGAGGTGTCCCTTTTTTTGTGTAGCCATTTTGTTTTCCTCTCATTCCGCCGTCTTTCATGGTTTTGAGTACCTTAAAGCGAGCCATCGTTTCAGAGTAATCAAAATTTAGTAATTGCGCTTCTGTTAGCTTTGAGACAGCACAAGCATCCCTAACAGGAGTATTTCCATCAATGCGGTCGGAACCATAAAACCATATTTCGCTGATAAAATCATCATCCGTGTGTATAAAGTCAATTTCATGTTTTCCTCCACTATTGAACGCTATATAATCATAACATAAATATGTGTCTGAGTCAAATTTTGTTTTTTGTGTAAACCCATTTGTATTAGAATCACCGAAATAGAAACATTTATTAAATTTTATTTCCATTATTTTGGAATACTCATTAGAGCAGATAATATTGCTATCTACATGTCTCATATTCTTGCACAAATTAGAAAGCGGTACGTGCCCCCTTAGTGAAAGTAAAAATAAAAGCCGCTCCCATAATAATAGCTTTTGTGTACCTACTGTGATCTTTTTATCGAAAGTTGATAGCGTCTTATTTTGCTTTGGTAGTTTCACGAACGAAAGATCTAATTTAGGATCTAAAAAATCAAACCTTGTGGGACAACGTGCTTCCGTGTAAAGTATGGGGCAATCTTCAAAAAAAGCATAAACTATCGCCTCCAGTGTGCTACCAACAACTATCTTGTCATACTCAAATATCAATTTTATGCTCGACTGTCTATATTATAGCCTAGTGGGTGCTTTTTGTCAATCGCTTTCTCTAAGGCCCGCTGAATCATATCCTCCATAGATCCACGCAGAATGCATTATGTGAAACTTTTTGTTGTAATGAGTCCAGCCCAGAGCATGACCAATTTCGTGTTCCAAGACTCTAACTTTTCGCGAGTCCTTGGGCATTATAAATATTTTGGCCTTAACGATTTCATCCGTTTTCGTTTTAGAGTATACCCTTGTAGATGCAATTTGATCATTTCTAAATCCAGATTCCGGCAGTGTTATCAGTATCTCGCCGTAATAAGCCTTCATGCAAGTCGGAGATGGATCTAGTCTGATTGATCCAAATTTATATCCGAGTTTTTTCCAAAACGAAACGGCTTGATTAATTCTAAACGCTGACACCGCGGTATCAGCACACACTCTTATATCTGGTTCGTGTGTCCAATGTGCGCTTCTGTGTGGTTGTCCTATAACGAATGCAGGCACATGATTATTAACATAACGACCGTATGAATGCTCTACGGTTGTTACGCAAGACAAGAGCGTAAAAAGTGCCCACCACATAAATTATATAGTGCGGCAATTATTCTTCCATGTCTTTTAGTAACTCAACAATATCTAAGCCGGCACAATCAATTTTATTTTTACTCACATGATAATGACTTACGAACCCTCTAAATTTTCCATAAGTAACATCTTGAATATACTTGGTGGCAGTTGAACCAAACTGGTTTGTGGGTGTCTCATACGGTACGCCCGCAGCCACATGCACTGCTTTCCACAATGCTTTAAGCGCCTCTATTTGCACTGGATAAAACCCCAAAAATGGTAATAATTTTTCGCCATGAACCCAAGCATCATCAATAATCGGCCTTTCTCCAAGTCCTCGTTTTACGTACCATGCTTGATATTTCGGATAATAGGCATTACTAATCTCCACTCCAGCGGATGCACGATTGGCACGTGCAGATCCTGCATGCCATGCAGCGTGTTGTAAATCCAAGGTCTGATATATTGTGCCATCATTATCGATCAAAAAATGCACCGAAATTCCTCTTTTATCTAGAACAGATTGACAGCTTTTTGAATTTAAGCACACATCCCAGTGATTGACAAAATATCTAATATTTCTTTTTGGTCTGGTTGAGTAATCGTAATAGTGGCCCGGCTGGCTTTTCATACCATCGTCGTCGGACCATAAAACAAACTTATCCCATTGAATAGGGTAAAACTCTCCATTATAAACAATGGAGTTTGAGTATGATGGAGCTTTATCTTCGCAATAATCACCGACTATTTTTCTTTCTTGGCGCTCTGTCCACAAACGTCGAAATGTCATCGGACCACACATGCCATCAGCTGCGATATTATGTTGTCTTTGCCATTTTTTAATCGCCCTAGTAAGTTTGTCGTCAAAGTATTTTTCACCAAACCAACTAGGTTCCCAACCAAGCTTCTTCGCCGAAGCTTCATTGTAGAAATTTTTATCCATTTGTTTTACCTATTTCTGAACGATTCCCACCACATAGTTATCTAAAACTACATTGTAAGTAGTCTCATTTAACACTATTTGTTCGATCATTGATTGGTCAACAATAATTTTTGTACCTTGCGATAATTCAAACCTGACATCATCCGATGCGCTGAGAACTGTGGCTGTCGCGTGTTTTTCTTTTTTTGGTTTATAGTCATCTGGTAATATTATAGTAGGCTTGCTCTCATCGTTGTCGGATGTTTCGATAAGGATGTGCCTATTAACTGGTTTAAACATTTTATTCTTCCCTTGGTTTGTATTTTAAATCGTGCACGTGTCGTTAGTGCAAAATTTAGAGCCTGTGCCACCCTCTTCATCTTCGAGTTTTGTGATTGGCGTAATTTTTGCTGACATGTCTTGATATTGTTTTTTTGATATTGGCTCGTAGGGTGCCTGTTCATATCCGGTCTCTTCATACTTAAGGAAGGAGACTGCCTTTAAACGTGTTTCATACAGTTCCAAAGCTGTTTTGATTTGTTCTGCTTCATCAGGCTTAAACGTGACTGTAATAGACACAGAGTTATCCGCCCAATAATGTTGGTACTGGGCTGCAGTTTCAAGTTGTTCCCACATCGAGACGTCTTTTTTCCCTTTTGAAAAATAGGGCTCACATACAGGAAACTCGACACAAACAGTATTCGGAGAGTATTTGTCATCTTCAATATAATAACCTGCTTCTTCAAGTTTTTTAAGTAATTTGGACGTTTTTGCAAACCTGATTCTCCTAATATAATATTCGTCTTCGGGATAGTGGATCCCCGGGGTTGATCCATTTAAAAGTGAAACTGTGCCGGATGGCTTGATAGAGGTCATTCTAACCGATTTGGGGATACACAACCAATTAGAATATTCTTCATCTAATTGCTTAACGTGTTCATATGCCTGATCACTCCAATCATACATTTGGCGCCGGCCATGTTTGCTGAAAGCTTGGATTACTCCGGACTGCGACAATCCAATGCGTCGGTTTTTAAGCATTTTTGCATTTGTTTCTGGCCAGTGTGTGTTTGATAAGGTGATTGTCTTTCCATACAGATATGCTATTTTTAATGTACGTAGATAATCTTCAATATCGTCATGTTTTGCTGGATATGTTTCAACCAAACAGCACAGTTCAGCATCCTCAAGTTGTTGTTCAACACATGGATTAAATCCTGCAACATTTACGTCATCAAATCTTGGGCCGTCTTTAAAACGTCCTCTCGTTCGTGCGTTGTCGAGCCAAATATATCCCGGCTCTCCATTCTTTTGCGACTGGTCTGCATGCCATGTATAGTCCATTCCAACTTGTGCATTAAAGGAGTTGTTGGAGCCCCACCGGTGGTGGTAAAGTTTTTCTTGATCGTTTTTCATCTCAAGATAATTTTTATCGTCATATCGTCCCATAGCTAGCGCCGCCGATCTCCTGACGTTCCCAGCAACAACACAGCGGCCAATAAGATTTTCAGTGTCAACAATATCAACGGACGAAATTGGGGTACCTATCTTTCTGGTGTAGAGTTTTTTAAGGTTACCATGGAGTTCAATTAGTGGATCGGGGCCACTCGATGTGCCACCAAACCCCTTAATTTCAGCACCTAGGGGCCTAATAGCAGAATAATCAAATTTAGGAACCTTGCCACCAAAAAAGAACCCATCTAACAGAGTGTGAACCGAATCAACCCAGCCCTCTCTTGAGTCATCGATCACCAAAATATCATTCGTGTATTGTGGCTCTTGAATGTTGATTGTACTAGCGCCCTCGGTGTCAAAACCAACACCGATTCCTACCATTAGGGCGTCCATCATCCAAGCAAACAAATAGCCACCTTTTGTCGCGATATCGCGTGTGGACCTAAAGGCACAATTGAAGAGGCCGGCAGCTGTTCTCTCTTCGACAAACTTGGTACCCATCATCCACAAGCCGCGGCCGGGAGGTGTCCATTTTAGATTAAATAATCGGTCATAGGCATCTTTAGCTGTTTTCTGAGCCTTGTTGTCATTCCACTCAAGCCCAAGTTGGAAAACATGCTGCTTCTGCATATTGAACATTCCTTCGACTACTCTGCGACATGTTTGCCACCACTCTTCGGTACCGTATGCTTCGGGGTCAAATTCATTTAATCGTCTAGCATAGGTGCGCTTAAATGTGACATAACCTAGCGGCCCCCAAGGCACGACGGCGGTTTTATATGGCTCTACGAAAGTGTCTGATAGTCTAAATCTGCGAATGTTCTCTAATGTTCTCATTGTTTATTTCCTTTAAATTTTTTATATTTTGCTTGCAATATATTTTTTTGCAATGGTGGTGTCAGCGAAACTGGACTTGTCGCGACATTGTTAGTATTAACCGCCTTTGGTAAAACTTTAATATTTACACTGGAGGTATCCATAAATATATCATAAATCATCCCATCGGGCCCATTTCTATTTTTTGCAATGAATATTTTTCCTTGATTGTTCTGCTTATCTTCGATTGTTCGTGACACAGAGAAGATGAAGTCAGCTACAAAACATTTATTGAAAGCTTCAGAAATTTGTTCCATTGTGATCACTTCGGCGTTAAGTCCGGAGCGGTTGGTTTGCGAGGCAGTCCAAATGGGGCATCCAAATTCTGTTGAAAGAGCCCTAAGTTCTTCGTAAATAGACTCCAATTCATTTCTTTTTTCTTTTCTAACTACCACAGGTTTAAGTAGGTCGGCATAGTCTACGATTATAACACCGGGCTCAATACCTCTCTTTGCAAGCTTATTTAGGTGATTTTTAATAGTATTTGTGGTGGCAGATTTTGTTGGGTATTCTTTTACGATTAACTTACCATCTATATCCTTAATATTATCAAAAATTTCCTGCTTAAAGGAGTCTAATTCTGACAATGGATAACCGGTTATACAACTATCGTATCTTTTCGCTATAACTGTATCTTGAAGCTCTAGCGTATAGTGAACAACTGTTTTGCCTTCAAGCACGCCTTGTGCTCCCAAGTGCACCAAAACCATCGATTTACCTGCGCCAGTAGGAGCAATCACAACACCCAGTTCTGATTTGCCTAAGCCGCCTCCACAAATTGTGTCAATCTCTGACCAGCCGGTTGTGACGGGATTCCTAAAACGAGGCATATACCTTTCCTCAAAGTCGACCAAATAATCATAGCCAAAGTTAGTTTCTGAGCCTAGTTTTAGTGAGTCGTTGATTATTTTAGAAATTTCATCAAACGAACACGATTGCAATAAATCCACCGATCTTAACATTGCGCCCTTGAGATTTTGTTTCCTACAAAAATCAAGAGATTGTTCCTTGATATATTCACCATCCACCACGGTGGTGTTGCAAGTTTTTTCAAAAAACTCCATAATTTGTTGTCTTATGACTTCGTCTTCTTTTTCTAGATCTGTCGTCAGTATGGTTTTTATTGTCTTATACGATGGGTGGGTCGAATATTTTTCACGATAATTAAGAATCTTTCTTGTAAAGACACGCAAGTATTCAAGTTCTAAAAAAGAAATGTCCAAAACTTCAAAAATCTGATCTGCAAATGGTCGCTCACTAATGATTAAATGAACTAAATCATCTTGGAACGATTTTCCAAATTTTGCAAAACTTGCCTTGTCTATCAATTTACCCTCCTTGAATTCTAATTATAACATTTTGACCGCAAATGTCAACAATTTAACAGTTTGATTTGATCCTATTTAGGGCCATCTCAAGATCTCCCCAGTCAAGTTCTCCAAAACCATCTTCTCTCATATATTTTATAACTTCAATTTTATTGAACGTACATTCAAAATCCTCTATTGCGCATTTTACAAAATCTTTTGCTTGAATAGACATAAGCGGTGAATAAAGCTGCATCATTCTGTAGTTATGTTTTATAACACTCTTGCCTTCGACTATATTTGTAAAAAATTTAAGCTTAGAGTCTGCATTTTCACAAAACTCAACCACCTCATCAATCGTGTAATCTTTCTCAGAGGCCAAAAACGAGAGCCTCTTTTTAATTGATAATAAACCTGCTCCCTTGATTCCCGGTAAATTATCCGAGGTATCTCCCGCGATTGCACGTGCAAGGGCCATATTGCGAGGGTGGATACCTATTTCATTAATGATTCTGTTTTTGTTCATAAGTTCGCCGCTGGTTGGGCGATATAAGACGGTTTCTTCGTCGCAAAGCTGAAGAAAGTCCTTGTCATTAGAGACAACAACCTTTTGCCAGCCATCGTAATAATCCATCTGAGTCACATATGAGATAACATCATCTGCTTCAATTTCTGGCAGCATCACCTGTACAATAGGCATCTCGTTGAGGTAATCTATCGCTCTTGTTTGTTGCCACATTTTATTGTGTACGATCTCTTCATCCGACAGGTTGTGCACTGCCCTGTTTAACCTCAAGGGTTTTCGACCTTCCTTGTAATTTTTATCAATCGCCCTTCTCTTGTTAGAGCCATTCGGGCCATCCCAAACAACCACAATCTCATCAGGATTGGTAAATCTGGTTAGTGTTTGCATAATTTTTATTGTGCCCTTGATACCGCCAATGGGTTGGCCATTGGTAGAAAGAGAGGGGTCAACAATGTATGCTCGAATAAACATATTCAAAGCATCCACAATCAAAACTCTTTTTTTATCTGTATTTGTCATTTCCCACCTATTAGAAATCCCTGATCACTTATAGAATAACCGATCAGGGACGTAAAGTCAAGTATTATTTAATCAGTTACTGGAACTGTTAGATCTTCAGGATCTTCATAGAACGCACTGGCGCTTCCTTGTCGTTTATCAAACTTCTGAACAATCTCTTCATCCATTATTTTAATAACCTTGTTTCTGAATTCTTCGTCGGTGGAGATTATTTCGGTCCACTTCGAAGGTTGAAACTTTTTGGTATAACCGTCTGGTGTTGCCAAGGTGTACCATGCTCCCGCAGAAGAAAGATGTTCGCAACCTTTGATTGCATCGAACCACGATTCTTCATCGCGGATACCAACATCATCGGTTCCCCACATAATTCGGAACGCACAGTTTCGACCTTGTGTACCGAAACGGGATTTCTCAAGCTTAACCTTAACCTCGGATCCGATTCGGAAACCCTTTTCATCTTCAATAAACGCAGACTTTGCTTTGCGGCCGGTCAACCAAATACGAAGTGAATAAGCATAGTGCATCGCCTTTCCGCCGGGAGTAATAAATGGTGTTGTCATAGCAATCTGTCTTGCCATGGGGCCCTGTGGAATGTTGGTCTTCAGTTGATTTAGGACCAGCAGTGTAGCTTTTTTGTCTGCTATTGGAATAACAAGTTTCGACATTCCCTTGGCGAGAATACGAGCCTTAACTGCCATAGAAGACTGAGGATTAAAGTCGCCCTCAACATCCGAAATTGATGGCGTAAAGGCCAGAGAGTCCCAAATAAAGACCATCTGTTCATCAGTTGCGCCAAGCAGCTCTTCAATGGTCTCAAGTACAAACTCTACAGAAGAAGCCTGAACGTACATTAAACGCTCTAGGTCGCATCCTGCGCGCTCCAAGAACATTGGGTCGATAGCTGACTCGGAATCGAAGTAAACGACCATCTTGCCGGCTTTCTGGGCGTTTGCAGCAATCTGCGTTGCCATGTATGACTTTCCAGTAGATTCAAGACCTGCGATCTCTGTTACTTTTCCAACTGGGATACCAGCAATCTGACCCTTACATATAATAGAGTCAAGCCAACGTGAGCCAGTAGGTATCCACTCTTTGACTGATGTTGGGTTATCTCCGGACAAGTTGTGTGCAACGTTTTGGCCGGCTTTCTTATTAACTATTTTCATTAGGTCTTGTAAATTAACGCGACCAGCTTTGTTTCCTGCTTTTTTTGCCATTATGCCTCCTTAAAAATGGCGGCAGACTTTTTACCGGTCTGCCAGCGGCTGTTTTCACTCTGCTGTATCAGTAGAGCTAGCGGTATCGGCCGCAGTGTCTTCATCCTTATCCCCGCAAGCCATCATCAGGGTTGCGGCAAGGATTGGTAGAACGAGTCTCATTTTCTCTCCTTAAAACGGGGCAGACTTTACACCGGTCTGCCAGCGGCTATTCACTACTCTGTCGTAGTTTCGGTAGTGGTTGTTTCTGTTGTGGTGGTATCACCAGTAGTGGCTTCCTCGCCGGTCGTCTCTGTAGTCGCTGACACCTCTACTGTCTCACTTGTTGTTTCAGTGATTTCGGTAGTATTGGTGGTATCATTGTTAGAGACCTCGGTAGGGTCTACGCTGCAGGTTCCATATGCAGTTGCGACCACTAAGACGCCTCCAACCACACTAACTTGAACCTTCCACCTAGACCATAGGGATTTTAACCATTCCATAACATTCTCCTTTTTTGTTTATAGAAAATTGCGGCAGACTATTTATAGTACCGGTCTGCCAGCGGATCACAAACTCCAATTACTTGGTTGCCATCAGTTCATCAAATGCTTTGTCTACCGGATTTTGGGTATCAACATTATATTTTCCTGTTTCCGATGAACGCTCTTCAGCGCTGGCGTCACCAGAAAGTTGCTCGTCAAGAATGGCGTCAATATCTGTGGGAGATAGACGTTCAAAGAGACCATCGAAGTTGGGCATACGGTCAAGGAGGGCAGGGATAGCCTCTGTATCCTCCAGCAACGTAGACGTGTTTCGACGCATCTTCAGGCTTGTTTGTGGAAATGTGCCCGGTGATGTACGTGGGGTGTACACCAAGGAGATATCAGTACCTTCCAATGGATCGGTGATGTCTCCGTATTCCGGATCGAGGATATACCCAAGAAGCAATTCATATGCTCTCTTGCCATATCCGTAAATCTTAAGACCTTGTTCTTCTTGCCCGCGAACAAGGACCGGGGAGAAATATCGCTGACGTACAAAAAGCGACTTGGCCAGCTTCTTGCTCTCTTCGTCATTGTTTGCGACACCTTCCTTCCACAAGGAAGATGCAAAATCACACAACGAACAGCGTTCTCCAAAGTTTCTCTTAGGACAGAGGATGCCGCGCTTATGACCTTCTAGGTTATAGTGAAAATGCATTTCTTTAAGCGGGTCTCCATCTTGTGTTGGTACGATACGAATTTGACTTTCGCCATCTGGTGGCTTAAACCAGACCGAATCAGTATCCTCTTCGCCCCTCAGAGAGGCGAGTTTCTTTCTCATTAGTTCCATATTAATTGACATTTTTTCTCCTTTTTGATGTCTAAAGTATACCGAGCGTTCCTCGATATCTAATATATCACTCTTGCTCTAGCATGTCAAGAGTCTTTTGTTTTTGTATTACGTTAGTGTGGGCAACGCAAAACCCAAAGTCTTGTAAGTGTGTCTCCCAAATTCCATAAGATATTTTCTTAAATGCATTACGGGGTTTCTTCTTTAATTTGTCTACAATTTGTCTGTGTAATCCTATTTGCTTTTCCAGCTTTTCGTCATTTATGCATATATAATAACATATATCGCGGGGAGTGTCAAGCTCAAAAAGCCATTTTTCTTTAATTTTAGAGACATCAAGCATCCCAACCGCCCTAATCCGACTAGTGGTGGATGGTCGTGACATTTGGCCAATTTCTGGCTCAGTGTATGTGAAAAAATTAAGGTAATGCACGGTTGAAAAAATTGTGTTGTTTAGAGAATCATAATAATTCTTAATCGAAACATTGTCAAGGTTTTTTTCAATTTCAAGATTAGAAATAATTGTTAAATTCTTAAAAAGCCCTGATCTTGCATATTCTTGGAGCACTCCAAACATTACGTTTTCAACCAACTTAGACACACCAGTCAACAACTCAATATCTGGCTTAATGTAGAATATTTCAATTGATTTGTCTTTAATTTGCTCTAATATTCCAAGAACGTAATTTGAACTCATTGAAGAGCCGACTACAAACACCTGAACATCATCATTAATTCCTTTGAAAAACGCCTTAAGCTTAGGTATGTTTTTTTCATAATCCTCCGGGCCTTCATAAGAGTCTAACTTATAGCACCTTGGGCCGGCCTCGACGCCTGAGCCAAGTTTGTAAACTTTGTAGTTCTTTTGTGGGACAAATTTTTCAGCAATTGCGCATGATGCATTACCTATTCCGACAATTGAAATCATAAATTTAAATCTCCAAGGTTATAATAATCTTTTCCAGCCTGAAGGTTTGTTTTGAACGTGTCAAGCTTGTTGCTGGAAAATAAATCTTTAATTTTTGGTATTAGGTATTTTTCATCCTCTGAAATATCTACTACAACTTCGTCGTGAACGATATGGGAAACGAATGATTTTTTATCTTCCAAAAACCTGTCGATATGAACAGCCCTGTCGTTTACTAAGTCGGCGGTTGTGCTCTGAATTATATAATTTAGAGCTTTGTCTTTGTCGACTTCTATTTTTCTGCCGAAGGGTGTTTTAATGTATTGGCCGTCATAATATTCATCCATAATCTTTTCTCTGTCATATATGGAACCCTTAATTAGCGAAGAAGACGGATTGTATAACCATCCGAAAAATGTGGTTTTTGCAGCTTCTCGGTCAGCCACGCCATGCTTCTTTAAGACGTGCTCCATGTTCCATTCATGTACATCATAATCTGGTTGATTGATACCTAATAAATTTAAGACTGTTCTTACCTCCGCTCCGTTGTAATCGAGCGACACAAACCAGTCGTTTTTGGGCTTTATCAGTGTTCTTAAGTCTTTTTTCATAGTTAAAATAGGAAACGAGCCATTGTAGGTGGCCAGACGACCGGTTTTTGTGCCGTATATATTATAATCAATAAACTTGGAAGATTTTAATATTTTTTGTGCCGCGGCGCGTGATGATGTACTAACAAATAAATTGCGCGCATTTTCATTGCTAATGTTAAGTTCTTGATATCGTATTTTATATAGTAGTTTTTCCACAGCGACAAGGTGTTCATAAATTTCGGGTTTTTCGTAATTTTCAAATACATGTTTTGTGATTTTGTTCTTAGTTTCTAAGAATGACTCCAAGAAGTCGTGCGGCACAAGATCATAAAAACAATGTTCTCTAAAATTAATTTTTGCAATTTGAAAGGCCTTCCTGAAAGCTTTCATTTTTGCTTGTTTGGATTTAAGTTCGTCTAATAGATCATCTGGGCACGACTCGTTTAAATTTTTACCATTTGCATAAAACCATGCATATTCGACATCATCTGTTATTGATCCTGAGTATTTCCATGTTACATGATCCTCAAGATTGTGGGGAAACTGTGATTCATCAAACAGTAGGCGGCCGCCACAATAGATCCCTACGCAATTCTCTTTATCATCCAATGCTTGAAAGTACACTAATCCCTCATATGTGCAATCTTGTTCTTATAATAACTCAATGATCCTTGATAGTCAAATGTTTTGTTGAGAATAAGCTCAAAAGATCGTATACCGTTATTAGTATTCAAGCTACTCAGTTCAACTGTGTTGTCTATTAATCTGAACATCTCCCCTTCTGTGAACTCTGACTCTTCTTCGCTAAATCTTGTCTTACAATAAATTTTTATGAAATATTCTTCGCTATGTTCGGATAAAAATTGCTCGTACGAATAATGAATTGGAGTGACAATGACGTTTTTAGTTTGCAAGGATGAAACTTCAGTTTCCTTGTGAAATCTTCTAACTTTTAATTCATTGTACATTCTATAAAGAATTACTTTAAATTGTTCGAGCGTGCCCATATACGCCGGCACATACGCAGTATTTAAAACCTGATCTGTGGTTAAGATCCCATATGGTTCAGCAAATTTTAGCATTTCGGCTGAGGCAATGTCTGCTACCAATATATTTGGGTGGTTTCTGTCAATCATGAAGCCGTAACTTTTACATACGTTAGTATAAAATTCCCAGTTCACACTATCATAGAAGTGTTTAAATTTGCTCACATCATCTGCGGTTGGGAGATCGGGTGCAATATTAATCGCCAACCCAGAAGCTAGTATTGGACACTTTTTACTTTTTACAAAAGCAGAAAAAGTAAATGGATTTTTTTTAGTTGTTTCTAGAATAAAAGGAAGTAGTCTGTTTATAAATTCATCAAAATTACTGAACCTTATCTTCCTTTCTTTGATTATTTTTTTAAAGGCCGAAATAAATGAATTTATATGCTTGTTATAGAGTTGCACCGGAGACGTATAGGCGGCGCCGGCTAGCATATCAGACAAGTATTTTTCCGATGTAGAAATGTCTTGAACCTGTGCTTTTTTTAAGAACTGCTTATTCATCGCTTCGAATGCGTCGGCAACAAAATTCAGGGCCCGTGGTGGCCGGCCCGGATTTTTTGATGATTTTATATTCTTAAAGGGCACCATATTGCCATCAGCAACAATTGGCAAATATAACCTATTCACTCTCCCATATAGAGCTTTTTCCGCAAAGGTAAAATCAGTAATCACATTATCTTTAACCTTTGTTTTAGAGTTTAAATTGTAAATTGCTTTTTTCTCGTACAAGTCGCGAGTTGATTCAGAGTTTGATTTTCTATAGTATTTTTTTGACATTATTCGGCCCTACTTGGTGGGCCGCCAAGGCCAAAGATAGACATAAGTTTTCCTCCGTAGCCCTCTCCAGCAGTAACGCCCATTTGTTCTAAGGTATTTTGGACACCTTCGATTGTATCGTCTTCAATCCCAAGAGCTTGTGCCAAGGCCTTGATTTGATTTGGGTTCGCATTTGCATTGGTTCGAGCAGCATTTGTATCTGTTGATTTCGAACCTCCGGAGTCCTCTTTATTGTCGACAGATTTACATTTGGAATCTTCCTTTTTTGCAGGGCTTTGTGGAGCAGGGGGCGCCCATCGACCGATCCCATTTGTCCAAAAAGCC
>CENP01184856.1_pt1 | contig 14650 bp, 11 predicted proteins | sample 361281 | NCBI WGS metagenome assembly CENP01 (sample SAMEA2591122, study PRJEB7988) | marine metagenome | biome: marine biome (ENVO:00000447); feature: deep chlorophyll maximum layer (ENVO:xxxxxxxx); material: saline water (ENVO:00002010), including plankton (ENVO:xxxxxxxx) | depth 70 m
AGTACCTTGTGCCGTGATAGTCCATTCATCAGCTGTTTCACTCATAATAATATTACGATTGGTCTGAGAATTTAATGAAAATCCAATAAGGATTATACATGTTGAAATTAAAAATTTTAAATTTTTCATATTAATTAATATTTCAGTTTGTAAAGTTTTTCTTTAATGCGCAATGTAATGTATTTATTGTAAAAAAAAAAGATTCCACTCAAAAAATAGTCTGTAAAAATTATTAATATTAATATTTCAAAATAGATTTTTTGAAGATTTATAATTTTTACAGACTATTTTTTGATGTATTCACAAAACGTGTCAAAAAATCAGTATTTTAAGTGTTTGGGTTTCATGAACTTATTTTTAACTATTTTTCTGTTTGAGTGGTAAATGTGCTTTCAAAAATTTTGTCAGCATTTGAAGCTTCAAACCCATCTCTTCTATGAAAAGCTTCTATATTCTTTAAAGAAATTCCTGAGTATTTAGGTAATATTTTTCTTTCAGCAAACTCAACATAACTACCAGAAATTAATTTTGTTTCATTATTAGAAAATTTAGCCATTATTTGATTTGCTACTGAGCTGCTTTGGCGCAAAAGTCCATCATTACTTGTTTTTATTATACCGCCAGAATCATTAAGTCTGATATTCATTTTATTAATCAAAAGTTTGTTAAAATTTTCAAGATTATTATAATTCTTTGGCAAATCATGAACACTAATAGTATAATGATTTAAGTAGTATCTGTTATAAATTACCCAAGAGGCATACTCACTTTCATCTAATAGATCATTATAATCTTTTAAGTAGGGTAATTCCCAAAGCGGTTTACTCAGAAACTCAATAATTTTATTATAACTATTCAAATTTAAATTTTTGACAGGATCATATTTTAGTTGACTCGTATACTTTTTAATTATATTTCTTGTTTTTGTTGAAAGATCATTTACCCGTAATTCACTTATAAATATTCTGGGCATATTTTTTTTGGGATGCGAATACCAATATGCATTCAATTTTTTTTTATCAAAATTATAATAGTCTCTTTTTACATAACCGTGATGGATAAAGATTTTTTCTAATGATTGAATACCAAGATATTTAACTCCCAACGTTCTAAAAGCAATATGATCATTAATTATATCATCTTGTTTTTCAATAACTTTATGTTCAATTAATCCACTAGTTATTTTTTTTACATCTGGAACTCTTTCAGAGTAGGTTTTAAACAGAGATTCTAAAACTTTATGAATTATTCTTTTTTCTTTAAAGATCATCAGAGTTTAATTTGTGATTAATAAAAATAATGTAAAATCATATACAAATTTTATTGCTAAAATTTTCTTTATAAAAATTGATAACAAAATCATAAAAGTTATTGATTTCTGAAGATTTTCTTAGTTTGCGTAGAAGTTTAGCTTGATAGAAAGAAAAATTTGAACTTATTTAATAAGATCTTTCAAATAAATCATAAACATCATCAATATCTGAGTAGGTAATATCTAATACTTTACAGCCTTTAATCCATTTTATAAATGATAAGACGGATAAGTCATTTCTGGGAATATATGAATCATTGATAAATTCATTTAGAACCTCATGAATTGAATTCTTATTTAATGTGAATTTTGAATTTTTTAAATATTTAACTTTTATGATAGTATTACATTGAATAAAATTATTTTCAATTTTTTGTTTTTTTGGGTATAAATACCTGGTTACCCCTTTAAACGTATTAATATCAAAAACTTTATAATTTGATATTTTTTTTGAAACTAAATCGAATCCAGTTTCTTTAATTGATAAAGCATTTGGAAAAAACGCAAAATTTCCATTTAAATCAAGAGGAGCAATATCGTCAGAAAATAAGCTATAACCTCTATCAATTAATAGTTTACATATGGTGGTTTTACCACTACCTGAGGAGCCTACAATAACAAATGATTTATTCAATTTATTAATTACAGAAGCGTGTAAAAAACCTGACCAGTTAGTTTCAAAAGTGTTATGGAAATTTGAAATTAAAATTGATATTAATTTCCCTTTTAAAAAATTTAGTTTATTAATATCCCAATTTCCAATCAAAATATTTTCAATAAATAAATAACAGGTTTCATTTTTTGAAAATATTATAATTGATTTTGATTCTGAAATAGTGTTATTAGATAAGTGATGTAATTGACCAATTAAATCGTTCAAATTAATACTTGAATTGTATAGAATCTTATAATCAATTTTCCCTAACTTAAATTGAAATTTTTTATCTAAATAAGGAATTAATGGGATTGAAATTTTTTCTTTTGTAGAACTATCTTCAATTAACAAATGTTCTAAATCATTAACGATTTGATCGTAATCTAAATCTGTGTATAAATCAGTAATAATTTTTTTTAATTTTGATTTACTTTTTGATAAATATATATTCAAAAGATCTAGAATACTTTCAGAAATAAGTAAAAACTTTTTATTTTTTTTTACATAGGCAAGGTAATTATCACCCTCCAATTTAGAATATATCAAGTATTCATTTTCCAAAATACGACTTTATTGTTTTATGAACTTTTTTTCTGTATTTCAGATTAATAACATATTCATTAGATTTTTTGGGAATAAATTTTAATTTCAAAATTTTTAAAAAAAGAAAAGGAATTATTCTTCCAAATTTAGTATTAATAACTAACAAATAACTTAAGTAGAAATAATTTAAATTTTCTTTTGCGCTAACAATCTTCAAGTAGTAAAGTTTATTATAAAATACTTTGGAATAAAAATGTTTATCAAAATCAAAATGATTGCCATCATTCAAATTAAAGAAATCAAAAATTGATCTTAAAAATATTTTACCTAATAAAGCTCCTTTATCGTTTAGCTCAGAATTTAATATCAAGTGGTTTAAATTATTTTTTAAAGATAGATGACTTTTAAATTTATTTTTCAACAAATTTTCATTATCGAAAAAGTTTTTTTTTCTGTCAGTAAGCTTAAAATGTAATTCTATACCAATATTTTTATTTTTATTTACCAATCTTGGAATATGTTTTTTGGAACCCAAAATCTTATAATCAAAATTGTTATTACAATAATTTAATTTTAAAAATATTTTTTTTGCTGTTTGAATTTGATTTTTTTCTATTAAAATATCAATATCATGCATCATTCTGATACCAATATTTTTACTGTAAATAGTTCTTAATAAATATGAACCTTTTAAAAAAACAAAATCAATGTTATTTATATTTAATTCATTTTCAATAAAAGTTAATTCGTCAACCAAAACCTTATTCCTACTTTCATTAAGCGAATAAATATTTTGTAGATACTGATTTAATTCATTTGGTATTTTATCTAATAAATCTCTTTGCTTTAGTTTAAAAAAAACAGCTGGAACAATAATTTGTGCAGACGAAAGTTTAACTAAAGTATTCCAAAATTCTTCATTATCGATGTTAGGGAAAAAAGTAATTTTTTTATCAAATAATAATTGGATCAAAAAAAGCTTTACTTGAGATTTCATTAAAAATTTATATATAAGTTAAATAAAAAGAATTCAATAGATAAATATTTATAATTTTATAGACAAAAATGATTTTTTGAAGAGTGATTTATTTAAATCACAAATTTCAATTAACAATGAAAAATATAAGACAATTAAGTAACAACATCTTTTGATTTGTTATGTAAATTAAATTCATTAAAATCTACTATTTTTATCAGCCTATCTACCAAAAGAAATAATTCTTCAAAAGAGGAATAAAGTGGTGTTATTGCAATTCTTAAAAACCTGTCTGGTCTGTAGTCTAAGATGAATTTCTTTCCTGTTTTTGGCTTAATTAGGGACTTACAAATTCTCCAAGATTCATTATGACTAATTGAAATATGAGATCCAATTTCTTTGAGATTTGGAGACTCATAAACAAAACCTCTATCAACTAATAAATTATCAAACATTTCAGAAAAATATTTAATCATGAGTATTCTTTTTATATCTATTTTTTTAATTGAAGCTTTATTAGTTATTGAAAGTGAAGTTGGAAGAGTAGATAAAGACAAAATGTGAGGGGTTCCTGATCTAAATTTTTCTATGGAATCAGATTGTTCGTATTTTAAGTCAAAATTAAATGGCTTAGAGTGCCCAAACCACCCTCTTATGGTTAAATTAATTGATTTAATTTTTTCTTTGGAAACAAATATAAATGCAGGAGATCCTGGACCACCGTTCAGGAATTTATAAGTACATCCAACTGCATAACTAAATTTATCTTTTTTGAGATTAAGATTTAAAGCTCCGGCAGCATGACTTAAATCCCAAACTAATTCACAATTATTTTTCTCACACAATTCATTCAAAGCTCTGTATGGATAACAATATGAAGATTTGTATGAAACAAGTGATAGGCTTATTATAGAATTGGGATTATTCTGTATAGTATTTTTTAACAGTTCAATTTCACATTCTATGTCATTTTTATATTTTAAAAACTCAAATCTTAGATTATTTCGTGAGCAGATCTCCTCAATTATGTAAATATCTGAGGGAAAATTTAAGGAATCTGTTATAATAGTATTAAATTTTTTTGATACTGCTAAGGAATCAATTACTTTGTAAAGATTGTTAGAGGTTGATTCCCCAACGAATACTTCGGATGGATCACATTGAAACATTTTTGATAAATGAATTGCAGTGTCATTAATCAATTTAAACCAATGTTTATTCCAACTTTGAATTAACTCCCTACCCCATTGATTACTAATCACTTCATTAGTTTGGTCAATAGTTGATTTTGGCAGTCTGCCTAGTGAGTTACCATCAAAATATATAAGATCACTTTCTGAACAAAAATAATTTCTAAAATTATTGAGAGAATCATTTTTATCTAGCTCTAAAGACTTTTTTTTGAAAAAATTTAAATTTTCCATTCATGTAAAATTTTATCAATCCATTTTTTATACATAATTCCACTTGGATGCAAACTGTCACCTGCTATTAAATCAGAATTCAATTTTGCCTCTCTACTAATATCAGTTATATCAAAGAATTTTATATTATTTTGAAAGCAAACTTTTTTAATAAGTTGGTTAAAAAAATCAATAGAATCAGAAATAGCAATTTTATTTCTTTTATCAGCAAAAGGTGTCACCCCCCAATCGGGAATACTTAAAACAAATACATTATTCTTATTTTTAGAATAATTAATTGATCTAATCAAAAGCTTTGTGAATTCTTTCTCAAAGCTATATGAGCTAAGACCTCTGTATTGATTATTAACTCCAATTAGTAATGAAACATAATCGTATTTAGTATTAAAAACCGATATGTTAAGAGAATCGTTTAATTCGTCAGTTGTCCAACCTGATTTAGCAATAATTCTGGGCTTTTTAAAATTAACACCTTGTCTCCCTAATTCTTGAACTAGAATATTAGGATATCTATTTTCTTCATCAATGCCCTCACCTGTAGTATAACTATCACCTAAGGCTAAGTAAGAAAAATTAGTATGATTATTATAATTGCATGACACAAATAAAAAAAATAGTAGGATTGGTATAAATTTTGACTTCAAAACAATAATTTCGCAACTAATTTAATGATTAGATTATTTATTTTTTTAGCTTTTTTACTAATTGTAGACATCTATTCATTTCAGGCAATTAAAACTGTATCAAAAAAGAAAGTCAGATTAACCTATATTTTAATTAATGGAATTCTTTACTTTTTGTTATTCTTTCAAATATTTTTTATTGAAAATGTTAGAGAATCTGCATTACTAACATATAATTTCACATTATTGTTTATACTTTTTGTAAGTAAAACAATTTTAATAATCTTTCTCTTTCCTGAAGATATTTTAAGAGTTATAAAATTTTTGTTCAGTAAAATTCAAAACAAAAAAATCAATAACTCTAGGAGAAAATTTATAAGCAATTTAAGTCTTGCAGTTGCTGCTATACCAATTCCCATAATGATTCATGGAATAACAAGAGGGAGATATAACTTTAAGGTAGTTAATCACGAAATAGGTTTCAAAGATTTACCTAAATCATTTGATGGGTACACAATAACGCATTTATCAGACTTTCATTGTGGAAGCTTCGAAAGCAGAAGTAAGTTAAAATATGCAATTAATCTTGTGAATGAGCAAAACTCTAATCTTATTGCTTTCACAGGTGATTTTGTTAATAATACATTTACTGAAATTTTACCATGGATTGATGAATTCAAAAAAATTAATTCAAAAGATGGAAAGTTTTCTATTCTTGGTAATCATGATTATGGAGATTATTATGATTGGGGAAATGAAGAAAATAAAAAATTAGGGTTTAAAAAACTTATTGAAATTCAAAATGAGTTAGGCTTTAAAGTTTTGAGAGATGAGAGTGTTCATATTAAAAAAAATAATGAAAAAATTAGCCTTGTAGGAGTTGAAAATTGGGGTGATGGTTTTAAGAAGAAAGGGGATATTGATAAGGCTATTAATGATTTAGATGAATCTGATTTTAAAATTGTACTAAGTCACGATCCAAGTCATTGGGATAAAATCTTAGTTGATCACAAAGAAAAATTTAATCTTACACTTTCTGGCCATACACACGGGATGCAGTTTGGAATAGAAATACCAGGGTTTATAAAGTGGAGTCCTGTAAAATATAGATATAAATATTGGGCTGGACTTTATAAAAGATCAAATCAATTCATAAATGTGAACAGAGGTTTTGGCGTTTTAGGCTTTCCTGGAAGAGTTGGAATTTGGCCTGAAATTACAGTAATAAAGCTAAAGAAGGTCTAAAATTTACTAGAAAAATATAGGAGAGAAAAATACCAAAATTCCAATCACTAACAATACTAGTAAAACTGAAAAGATTATATCATAATTTGTATAACTCTTTTCCTTTGAAATCATTTCTCTATTTGTTGTACCAAAAGATAATCCTTTAATTTTCGAATAATCTGGCTCATCGGTCAATAATGAAACAGTAACACACAGAAGAGCAGAAAAAACAAAAATAAAGATTGCCATATGAGAAAAATTAATAGTTGCGAATTCAAAAAAAACACTATCTACAACTAGACCACTTGAAATTTCGGATTGAAAATAAATTTCTGAACTTAATCTGATAATAAGTAAAACTAAACCTGCAGAAAGAGTAACTATTGATGCCTGTGCATTAATTCTTTTCCAAACTATACCCAATAAAAATACTGCAGTCACGGGTGGACCAATATATGCTTGAACATTTTGTAGATACTGGTACATTACACCTCCACCAATTCTTTCCATAATTGGTATCCATGCAATTCCAAGAACTACAATCACAAGTGTGGCAATCTTACCAATATTAACTAAATATTTTTCCGATTTTTCAGGCTTTATTTTTTTGTAAATATCTATTGTAAATATTGTAGAGCAGGAATTAAAAACAGAAGCCAGCGAACTCATAAGCGCTGCCATCAACCCACCAGCAACTAAACCTTTAATTCCAACAGGTAATAGTGTGGTAACAAGCATAGGAAAAGCTCTATCAGCTCTTTCGACACCATTTGAATCAATTACGTTAAACATCTCAGGATTTTGTAGAGTCAATGCATATGCAATAATTCCAGGAATTAAAAAAATAAGAATTGGTAATAACTTAAGATATGCACCAAATATTGCACCTCTCCTACCTATCATTATGTTATTTGCTGCTAATGTTCTTTGTACTATATACTGGTCAGTACACCAATACCAAATACCAACTATTGTTCCACCAATTAAAAGTCCCGTCCATGGAAAATCTGGATCGTTCATTGGCCTCCACATATTAAAATGATCAGGACTCACTTCAGTCACAGTCTTTGTTAGCTCATTCCAACCTCCAACTTCTTGAAAACCTAAATAAGTTATTATTACAGATCCTGAAATCAATACTACCGTCTGTAAAGTTTCAGTATAAACAACAGCCTTTAATCCACCTATAATAGTATATATACCCGTAAATACTACTATTCCAATAGCACCTATCCAAAAATCGAGATTTAGAAGTTCAGAAACTACTATTCCACCGGCATAAATTGTTACTGATACTTTAGTTAATACATATGCAAACAATGAAAAAACTGATAAGAACCACCTAGATCTACTATCAAATCTTTTTTCTAAAAATTCAGGCATTGTGAATGCACCGCTTCTCATATAGAATGGTAGAAAAAGCCATCCAAGTAGAAGAACAATCCATGCATGCAACTCATAATGAGCTAATGGTGTCCCAGATGAAAATCCAGTTCCCGCTAGTCCAACGACATGTTCAGAGCCAATATTTGAAGCAAAAATTGAGGCTCCTATAACGAACCATCCAACATTTCTGCCTGCTAAAAAATAATCCTCTGTATTCTTATTTCTCTGAAGTGCTACCCAAACTGCAACAACTATTAATATTAAAAAATAAATTCCCAATACAATCCAATCTAGCGTATGAAATATTGAACTTGAATTCATTAATTAATATGATTAAAAATTATATTTTCAATTAGCTCTTGCTTTCCACTTTTCAGTGAATATTTTTCAGTTTCATATGCGATTTTAAATAAATCAACAAGATTTAATTCACCCTGTTCAAATAACTTACCATTTCCTTTATCAAAAGTGCTATATCTTTTTGCTAATATCTCTGGAATCTTAGAATTTGACAATAATTTATCTGCTATTAGTAAAGATCTAGCAAAGGTATCAGCCCCTCCAATATGTGCGTGAAATAAATCTTCTAAATCTGTTGAATTTCTTCTAAGTTTAGCATCAAAATTTACTCCACCTCCCTTGAAGCCGGATGATTTAAGAATAACCATCATAGCTAAAGTAGTTTCTTGTAAATTATTTGGAAACTGATCGGTATCCCATCCATTTTGATAATCTCCTCTGTTCGCATCAATACTTCCAAGCATGTCATCGTTAGCTGCTACAGTTAATTCATGCTGAAACGTATGCTGAGCAAGTGTTGCATGATTAACTTCTATATTAATTTTAAAATCTTTCTCTAATCCATAATTTTTCAAAAATCCAATAGCTGTTGCAGTATCAAAATCATACTGATGTTTTGAGGGTTCCATAGGTTTTGGCTCAATAAAAAAAGTTCCTTTAAAACCATTATTTCTTGCATAATCTCTCGATATTCTTAAAAACTCAGCCATGTGTTCAAGTTCTCTTTTCATATCAGTGTTAAGAAGTGATAAATATCCCTCTCTTCCTCCCCAAAAGACATAATTTAATCCACCCAACTTAATTGTAGTATCTAAAGCAAGTTTAACTTGAGCACCAGCTCTTGCAACAATATCAAATTCAGGGTTTGTTGCTGCACCATTCATATAAACAGGATTTGAAAAACAATTAGCAGTACCCCACAAAGGTTTAATTCCGTGTTCTTTTTGTTTTAATAAAAGATAGTCGGAAATCAATTTTAACCTTTTTTCAGATTCTTTTATAGATTTTCCCTCCTGAATTAAATCATAATCATGGAAACAATAGTAATCGAAACCCATTTTTGAAATAAATTCAAATGCAGCATCTGCTTTATCTTTAGCAGCATGTAAAGGATCTTGGGATTTATCCCAAGGAAAATTTTGAGTTGGTGCTCCAAAAGGATCAGCACCAGTTCCACAGAAAGAATGCCAGTAAGCTACAGAAAACTTAAAATGATCTTTCATTTTTTTACCTGCAACAATCTGTTCAGGATTATAAAACTTGTAAGAGAAAGGATTTTTAGAGTCTCTTCCCTCATAATTTATATTTCTAATCCCTTTAAAATATTCTTTTTTGGAATTGTTAGTCATCGTTTTCTAAAAATAAAGTTAATTTTTCTTTCCAAGCCATATATGAATCAAAATATTCATTAGATTTTTTTGAATAAACTTTTAAAATTTCATCTTGCGAAAATTCAATTATTTCAGGTGAGGATTCATATGTATTATAACCAGCAGCTCTAGAAGCACCATAAGCTCCTGATATATCACAAATTATCAGGGGAACACCAGTTAAACTTGCAAAGATTTCTCTAAAAGTTTTGGATTGGAATAAATTATCATTTCCCGCTTTTATAACATTAGGCCTTACGTTGTCATTTACTAAAATTTCAAAACCGTAAATTAAAGAATAAACAATACCTTCTAAGGTTGCTCTTGCAAAATGAGATGATGTGTGTTTGTTAAGATCTAAGTCAAAATATTTTGAACCAAGATTTTTATTGTAAAACATTCTTTCTGCTCCATTTCCGTATGGGAATAACTTTAAACCCTCTGAACCAGGTTTTACATTTTCTGCAAGATTATTCATAATCTCATATGATTCAAAATTGAATGATTTTTTTAAAAAATTATATTGATTTCCACAACCATTCAGACACAATAACTTTCCAATTATTTTTGAATTACTGTAATTTACATGAGCAAAATTATTTAGCCTAACTGCTTCCTTTGAATTTAAATTATTGGTTAGTGCGTAAATTACACCTGATGTTCCTGCGGTTGCAGCTACTTGTCCTTGTTTTACTACACCTAAAGTAAAAGCATTATTTGGTTGATCTCCAGCCTTGTAATTTATATGAATACCAATTGGAAGTCCAGTTTCTATAGACGCTTCTTTAGAGACAAATGATTGACAACTAAAGTTTTTAACTAAAGAAGGGATAAGGGTTTTACTTATATCAAGATCTTCTAAAAGCCAATATGCTACATCATTCTTTTTAAAATCCCAAAAAATTCCCTCAGACAAACCAGTAATCGTTGTATTTATTTCACCAGATAATTTGTAAGATATATAATCACCAGGAAGTAATACTTTGTCTATTTTTTCATAAATGTCCGGTTTATTTTTTTTAATCCAAATTAATTTAGAGAGGGTAAAATTACCTGGACTATTTAATAAATGAGACATAGATTTTTCATGACCTATTTCCGAAAAGATATAATCTCCAATTTTAGTTGCTCTACTATCACACCATATAATGGAGTTATTGATTGTATTTCCTTTTTTATCAATCAAAACTAAACCATGCATTTGATAAGAAATCCCAACAGAGACTATTTGTTTACTATTAATTTTTGTCTCTTTTATTATTCTTTTAGTTCCAAGACAAATATATTTCCACCATAATTTTGGATCTTGTTCAGCCCAACCAAATTTAGGTGAAATAATACCCATTTCCTCTGGTGGCTCTTTAATTAATTTAATTTTTTTGCCAGTTTTAGTTTCTGTTAGAGCGACTTTTAGAAAGGAACTACCCAAATCATATCCAATGCTGTAAGAAGTTTTCATTTATTCAATAATTATCTCATCTGAAAAAATCCAAGATGGTTGTCCTGCAGCATGATGCCAATAAGGTGCATCTCCATAATTTTTAGCTAAGACTCTAACATATCGGGCATTAGTACTAATATTAGTTTCGAACACCTGAATATCATTGACTTTACTTTTTTTATTGAGTTTTAATTGATTATCTATTTTTCCCATAGATTTCCATTTTTTCTTATCATTAGAAATTAAAAACTCAACATTAGGTGGAAAAAAAACAACATGGTTTGTTACTTGAAGAAAACTTGTAGTTATTGAACTGATAAACCTCTTCTCACCAAGATCAACAATTGCATCCATATTATTATCAACAAATCCAAGCCAATTTGAATAAAAACTGCTTCCACCTAAAGCACCATCTGTCAAAACTTTAGGATCCTCATTTGCATAATTTGTGGGTTGTGTTAAGAGGTTAACTGGCTTATGCTTTGCAATATTATTTTTTACTGCTAAATCGAGTGCTTTATCAAAATAATAAACATATTCACTAACAGTGTATCCCATTTCATTCATTAATGTTATATTATTTTCTTTAGCTGTTTTTTCAAATCTTTCTAATCTATTTAACAAATCATTGTCTGGACTTTTAATATTGTTATTCGTCTCTATTAACTTATATTCAGAGGAATTATTTTTTCTATGCAATTCTAATGAAGCGTAATCAATCGATATTCTAGCTTTTAAAACTCTGTTTGTTAACTCACGGTTGTATTTAACTGACTCTAATGCTTTATCAAACAATTCATTATAAAAAGTAACTTTTTCAGGTCTTAAAAATGAATCAAAAGCCTGTGATGGATCGCCATATAAAAACAAAAAGAAATCTTCTTGATAAGAAATTTCATTAGTGATATCTTTAATATATTCTTGGATGTAATTTGAAGCTTCTTTATAATACAAGTCACTAAACTTCTTAATTAAATCATTTAAGTCTAATTTTGGTTCCCACAATAGTTTAGCTTTCAAAAAACTCCTGAGTTCAAATAATTCACTAGGGTGATTACTATGCTGTTCAAAAATCCATTTCGCATTATTATCAACAAAGAGATTTATATTTTCTTTCAACGTATTCCAGTTAGGAAATGGAGCTAAAAAATTAGTAAACTGAGTTGTATAATCCCATATTCTTATATTTTCAGTAAGTTTTGACCATCCAATTAAATCACTATTGAACTCTTTACATCCGTCTTCAATTGGCAATCTTCTGTCACATTCTATTGAACATAGAGTAATTAATACGTTGTCATCAGGAATAACTTTAGTTGGTTTTCTGGTGTATTGATATGCAAGTGTTGAAATAGTCTTGTCTTTAAAATTTCTAGCTATCCTATTAACAAAATTAATCATTGATGCTGCAGGGCCTCCAAATTCTTCGTGCATAGACTCACAATTATCACATTTACAATAATTGGTATTATCATCTTGGCTAACTGAAATCACATTATAATTGGGATATTTTGAAAAAAGATCCGCTACTCTATCGTTAACTATATCAAAAACTTTATCATTAGTTAAACATAACTGAGTAGGAAGTCTTTTTCCATTATTATACGCATAATATTCTGGATTAGATTCATAAAACTCTTCTTCAGGCATAAATCTGTGAAAAGTATGAACTCTAGCCTCTGGTATATAAAATGGAAATGCACTTGTTGTGACTTTTAACTTATCAGCAAATACTTCATTTTCATAAAATAATCTGGAATGAACGGTTCTAATATTAACAGGTGGCTTATGCTCATAGTTAAAGCCTTTTTCAATAAATAGATTTTCTTTCTTAGGTATATGAGTAAAATTTGGTGAAAGCCAACTGACTCCTAAGACTTGCTCAATAAATTCATATGTTGCAAATTTTAGCATTTCAGTGTTACTACCAATGATTTCAATATTTCTATTTTTTATTCCAATGGAAACAATTTTTTCTTCATTCTGAATTTCTTTTAATATTATTTTTTGAAGAGAATTATTTTCTTGATTGTTTAACAATGAAATTCCATTTACTTTCTTGAAATAAACATTTAATGAATCTATCAGTTCTTGATTATCTCCAACTATCTGATAATTTGAATTAAGTCCATCAGAAATTAAAATTTTATCATTATCGCATGAGATAAAGAAAAAACTTAAGACTATAAATATTGAAAATATATGTTTACTCATCAATTAAATATACAAATCAAAAAATAATTGCTTAAATGTTATAATTAACTAAATTTGCGTTCAAAATTTGGTCGCGTAGCTCAGCTGGATAGAGCATCTGCCTTCTAAGCAGACGGTCAAAGGTTCGAATCCTTTCGCGATCACTTAAACCCCAGCAATATGTTGGGGTTTTTTATTTCAGAGGTAATATCACCTCTTTTAAGACAAAAAACCCTCATCATTAAGATCAATATTGAATTTACAAAAAGTGCCTGTAAATGGCAATAAATAGCTAAAATTGGCAACTTTTTGGCAGTAATCTGGCAGTACTTTAAAATGACAAATTCCTATAACTTTTTAAAAACCCCCTAAACACAAAACAAAAGTTATAGGTTGAAATAAAAGTATTTTTTCATTTTGAAAATATTCTTTTTACACTGTTAAGAACTAGTGCCAATTGTTAAAAACTAATCCATTGTTTTACTTGACATAAAGGTACCTTTGTAAAAGGGATTGCAATTCAGTATATCCTTTAAGCAAACAAGAGTAAAGGTTAAAGATTTTAAGCAATAATATGCTTATTTGTTTCCCGATAGTATTATACTATCAAAACCAACCAATGATGGGTGTGAGTGGGTAAGCACGACCATGTTTAACTCATAAGAGTATGTTTAGGTGTTCATTGGGGAATGCAGGAATTCAACCACAGTTCCTGTCTGCATAAGCAGGGTGTTAAACTTGGCTGATGAACTCAGAAGTATGACACTCATTCCTGAAAGGGGTAAAACCCTTTTATAGGAAAGGTGTATCCAATAGCATCTGAATCTAGAAGTATAACTAAGTAATAACATAAGAATAACATATATGCCATTTAACAGACAAAGTGCTTCCAAAGCAGGAAGAAGTAGCAAAAGAGGTAAATCAGTACTTACAAAAGAGATAAAAGAGGTTCTCGGTCAAAACTTTATTAATATCCTTGATACTTTAAAAATAGAAGAACTAACAACTACAGAAAAAATAAAACTCCTTCAACTTTCAATAAATTATTTAATCCCTAAGGCACTAGAAAAAAATGTTGAGGTTCAGCAACCTGTTCAATCAATAATGTGGATGCCCGCTAGTGAGAAATAAATTATTTATTTTACTAAATATTAAATTTTATAAAATGAATAAAAATACATTTAACTATTTTAGAAATGC
>CENP01136431.1_pt1 | contig 14635 bp, 20 predicted proteins | sample 361281 | NCBI WGS metagenome assembly CENP01 (sample SAMEA2591122, study PRJEB7988) | marine metagenome | biome: marine biome (ENVO:00000447); feature: deep chlorophyll maximum layer (ENVO:xxxxxxxx); material: saline water (ENVO:00002010), including plankton (ENVO:xxxxxxxx) | depth 70 m
TAAATTATAGGAGTTTGATATGAGCAATTTTTTAAAAGACATAATAAAAGAAACAGGCAATGAATACGCTACAATCGTAGCAGACGGTGTTGATTCAGCAGACGTAACAAGTTTTATAGACACAGGCTCTTATTCATTTAATGCTTTATTATCAGGTAGTATCTACGGTGGTATGCCTGGAAACAAAATTACAGCAATCGCTGGTGAAGCCGCTACAGGTAAAACATTTTTTGCCTTAGGTATTGCTAAACATTTTTTAGATACAGACGATAACGCAGGTGTTATTTACTTTGAGTCAGAAAGTGCTATCTCAAAAGATATGATAGAGAGTAGAGGCGTCGATTCAAGTAGAATGGTTATAGTGCCTGTTGCTACAGTACAAGAATTTAGAAGTCAATCAATAAAAATTATAGACAAATATTTAGAACAACCAGAGGATAAAAGAAAACCTTTGATGTTTGTATTAGATAGTTTAGGAATGTTATCTACTACAAAAGAAATGGAAGATACTGCCGCTGGTAAAGAAACGAGAGATATGACTAGATCACAAATAGTCAAATCAACGTTTAGAGTTTTAACACTTAAATTAGGTAAAGCAAATATACCTATGATTATGACCAATCACACTTATGACGTGATAGGTTCTATGTTTCCACAAAAAGAAATGGGCGGTGGTTCAGGTTTAAAATATGCCGCTTCATCAATCATCTATCTAGGTAAACGTAAAGAAAAAGACGGTACAGAGGTAGTTGGTAATATTATTCATTGTAAAAATTATAAATCACGTTTAACAAAAGAAAACGCACAAATTGATGTCAAACTAACATACAAGCAAGGATTAGACAAGTATTATGGTCTTCTTCAACTTGGTGAAGAGGCAGGTATATTTAAGAAAGTATCTACAAGATATGAAATGCCTGATGGTTCAAAAGTGTTTGGTAAAAACATCAATGATGATCCCGAAAAATATTTTACAAAAGAAGTATTAGATAAGATTGATGAACATGCCAAAAGAAAATTTACATACGGACAAGACGAAGAATAAAAGATACGTCTTTGCTCAAAAAGAAGGTGATGATTTTAGTTGTATAAAACTTACTGAGGGTAAGTTTAAAAATATTATATACAAGTATAATCACGTTAAGTTTTCTCAGACAGAAAACGCAGATGGCGAAATACCTTTAAAATTTACATTTGACATTTTATCAAACCCTAGTAAAGCCAGCATTGACACGGAAGAATTTAAAGTGTATATTGGTGATATACTAGTAGAACTAGTGGAAGAACAACTTAAAAATGGCTCTATCATCTTTGAATAATAACGAAAGAATTGAAATAACTATATTGAGAAATCTAGTCTTCAATGAAGACTTTACTCGTAAAGCATTACCTTTTGTTAAATCACATTATTTTAATAAAAAAGAAGAACAGTTATTATTTGACCAGATTAATAAGTTTGTACAAGAATATAAAAATTTACCTACTAAAGAATCCTTATTAATAGAACTTAATCAAAGAAAAGATATTAACGAAGAACAATTAAAACAAGTAAAAGAAACCTTATCTACTTTACAACATGAAGAAGTTGAACAACAATGGTTGTTAGATACAACTGAAAAGTTTTGTAAAGATCGTGCTGTACACAATGCTGTATTAGATGGTATTAAAATATTAGATAATAAAGATAAGAAAAGATCGCCAGAGGCAATACCACATATCTTATCTGAGGCATTAGCAGTTAGTTTTGATAATCATATTGGGCATGATTATATCGGCGATGCTCAAGCTAGATTTGATTGGTACCATACAAAAGAAAAGAAATATAAGTTTGATTTATCTTTCTTTAATAAGATTACAAAAGGTGGTGTGCCTAGTAAAACTTTAAATGTTGCTCTCGCAGGTACAGGTGTTGGTAAATCTTTGTTTATGTGTCATGCTGCTTCAGCATTTTTGACACAAGGATTAAATGTATTGTATATTACTTTAGAAATGGCTGAGGAAAGAATTGCTGAAAGAATAGACGCTAATTTATTTGACGTAACAATAGATGATTTACACACAATGCCTAAACAATTGTATGATAACAAACTATCTAAACTACAAGGCAAAACTACTGGTCAATTAATTATAAAAGAATATCCTACTGCTTCTGCTCATAGTGGTCATTTTAGAAGTTTACTAAATGAACTTGCGTTAAAGAAAAGTTTTAGACCACAAGTTATCTTTATTGATTATTTAAATATTTGTGCTAGTGCTAGATTTAACGGTGGTAATATATCATCTTATTTTTACATCAAAGCAATTGCTGAAGAATTAAGAGGTCTTGCTGTTGAGTTTGATATGCCTATATTCACTGCTACACAAACAACTAGAACAGGTTATGTAAGTACAGATATAGGATTAGAAGATACGTCTGAAAGTTTTGGTTTGCCAGCAACTGCTGACTTTATGTTTGCTCTCATGTCAAACGAAGAATTAGAGGCATTAGGTCAAATGAAAGTTAAACAATTAAAGAATAGATATAATGATCCTGCTATGAATAGATCATTTATTATAGGTGTTGACAGACCTAAAATGAGATTGTATGATGTAGAAAACACTGCTCAAAATATTGTTGACAGTAACCAACAAGAAACAAAAGAAGAGTATCCTACACCAGATCAAAGTTATGATAAATTTAGTGATTTTAAATTATGATTAAATCTTTAAATCAATACATATTACATTTAGATAATTATGTTTCAAATGATATAACAGATCAAATATTATCTAACTTAAAACCTGAAGATTTTGAAGAACATACTTTTTATAATCCTAGAACAGGTGAGTATATAAATGTATCAGGTAACCAAGAGTTAGAAATGAGTTGGAAAAATACACCTGGTACTTCTATCTTAATGAACAAAATTTATAAAGGTTTACAAAATTATATAGATCATGTTGATACACCTTGGTTTACAGGTTGGAATGGTTACTCAGGACCTAGATTTAATAAGTACACTAAAAATAAATTGATGGCACCACATTGCGATCATATACACTCATTGTTTGACGGCACAAGACAAGGTGTACCTATATTAAGTATCTTAGGTGTTTTAAATGATGATTTTGAGGGTGGTGAGTTTTTAATGTTTGAAGATGAAGAGATTAAATTAAAGAAAGGCGATATGTTAATATTTCCTGCTAACTTTTTATATCCTCATCAAGTAAACGCAGTAAAGAAAGGTACAAGATATTCTTGGATTAGTTGGGCATGGTAAAGAAACAAAAAGTTAGATTTCATAGAGGCGATAAAAGACCTCATACTTCAGACCGTAATTTATCTTATCGTAAGAAGATGGTCAAAAAAGGTAAAAATATAGTATGGCATGTTGTAGAATACCCTACAAAATCAATAGTAAGTGAAATGTTTTTTGAAGAAGACGCACAAAAACTAGTACAATTTCAAAATAAACATAAAGTATGGCAAGAAAATGGTGGGGTGCCAAGCTTTTTATGTTATAAATATAACAGATAAACAAGTTGATTTATATGGAAAAATTGATTATAGTAATGGAATGTATGAGAGAGAAATGTTTAGTTTTAAAGGATTTATTACAAAAGAACGAAATACACATTTAGAACACTTAGAAGACGATATAATAAACAAAGGTTCTAAAGGTGGTAGAAACGCAGTTAACTTCTTAAAGTCAATAAGAAACATGCTTGCTGGGTCATCTAGCAAAAAAGTTAATATGACAGTGAAGTGGGACGGCGCACCTGCTATAATATGTGGTATTGATCCAGAAAACGGCAAATTCTTTGTCGGCACAAAAGCAGTATTCAATAAAACACCTAAAGTAAATTATACTAACGCAGATATAAGAAAAAATCACTCAGGTGAATTAGCAAATAAATTATCAATCGCATTAAAAGAGTTATCAAAACTAGGTATCTCTGGTGTATTACAAGGCGATTTTCTATTTTCAAAATCAGATTTAAAAACAGCAAACATAGACGGTGATAGTATGATTACTTTTACACCTAATACTATTACATATGCTGTGCCTGTAAACTCATCAATAGGTAAAAGAATTACTAGAGCAAAAATGGGTATAGTATTTCATACATCATACTCAGGTAAAACGTTATCATCAATGACGGCAGGTTTCGGTACTGTTAGAGGTAAATCAGGTATATCGTCTGTATTTTTAGCAGACGCTGCTTACAAAGATGTATCAGGTAGTGCCAAGTTTACTAAATCAGAGTTAAGTAGTTTTGACGCTTTAATTAGAAAGGCAGAGGGTTCACTTTCTAAGGCTGCTCCTATCTTAGATGAAATGAGTAAGTCTACCTCAGATCAGTTTTCAATAGGTTTTAGATTAAAAACATTTTTTAATTACTATATTAGAAATAGTAAAGGTGGTATGGCAAAAGTTAGAACACTACAAGAAATGTTTAGAAATTATTATGAAGCATTTGTACAACAAGAGATAGACGCTAGAAAAACAGAAGCAGGTAAAGACAAATATAGAACAATACTAAAAAATGGTTTAAGTTTTATAGACAAAAATCAAAATGCTTTAGTTATGGCAATAGCTTCTCACGTTAGTTTACAAACATGTAAGAACTCTTTAGTATCAAAACTATCACAAATACAAAGTATAGGACATTTTTTAAGAACACCTAACGGTTATAAAGTTACGGCACCAGAGGGGTTTGTTGCTGTTGATAAAGGTAATGCTGTTAAGTTAGTTGATAGATTAGAATTTAGTAGAGCAAACTTTACTGCTGAAAAAGATTGGGTAAAAGGATAATGAAGTTAAGACAACTTATTAGAGAAACAAACTTTGAAAAAATGCTTACTGAGGGTGTTTATGATCCAGGTATATTCAAAGCATTTTTCTTAGCAGGTGGTCCTGGTTCAGGTAAATCATTTGTAACTGCTAGTGCTTTTGCTGGCACAGGATTAAAAGTTGTTAACTCTGATAATGCTTTTGAAAGAGGATTAAAGAAATCAAACTTATCATTAAAAATGCCAGATGAAGAAGAATACTTTAGAAATATTGTACGACAAAGAGCCAAAACTTTAACATCATCACAATTAGATGTTTACGTTAAAGGTAGATTAGGTTTAGTTGTTGACGCAACAGGCAGAGATTATAATGTAATAAACAGACAAGTTAATGCTTGTAAAGTATTAGGATACGATTGTTATATGATATTTGTAAACACAAGTTTAGATGTTGCTCTACAAAGAAACTTAATTAGAAGTAGATCAATACCTGAGTATGTTGTTAAGAATAGTTGGAACACTGTACAACAAAATATAGGTAAGTTTCAGTATCTATTTGGTAGATCAAATATGGCAATCATAGATAACAATAAAAGTGACCAAGAGTTAGTCACTGATACATTAAGAAAAGCCTCTAACTTTGTTAGAGCAAACTTGATGAGAAAACCAAATAATATAATTGCTAAGACTTGGATAGCAAGAGAATTACAAATGAAGAAATTAGGAGTACGATAATGTATTTTTCAGAAAGTATCATAGACATTCCTAGAAAAACATACGCTAAAGGTGTGTTTGATAATGCTGATACTGAAAATCCTAAATTAAAAGCTGGTATTATTGCTATGATTAAAAAACAAATAGTACAGTTTGAAAAATATGCTCCTGTTAAAAAATTTTCACTAATAGGTTCTATCTTAACTAAAAGATATAGAGAAGACGCAGACTTAGACATCAATGTACTATTTGATGTGGCACTTGCTGATAGAGAACCTATGAGAAAAGCAATTGCTAAAAATTTAAAAGATATAAACGGCAAACTTGTACCAGGCACACAACATCCTATTAATTATTATGTCATCACTGATCCTGAACTAAAGAAAAAGAATGATGATATGGCAGATGGTGTATTTGATGTAGAAGAAAATAAGTTTATTAGACGACCTGAAGATCAAACTTTTGAACCTGAAAAGTATGAGGCAGAGTTTCAAAAAAGAGTTAGAGAATTAGACATTGTACAAGGCGAATTAAAGAGAGATTTAGTTGATTATAAAGAGTTGACTGAACTATCAGATGATGATATATTAAACTTACAAGAACTGATAGGTAAAAAATTGTATGAGATAGAAGACAGTATCAAAACTTTAGTTGATATTGGCGATGAAGTATTTAAACAAAGACAAGACGCATTTGCTAATGACATGTCGCCAGATGAAATAAAATCATTTGGTAAAAAACATAAGTTGCCTAAAAATGTTGTTTACAAATACTTAGAAAAGTATCATTATATAAAAATGTATAAAAAATTAAAAGAAATATTAGAAGATGGTAAAGTTACAGATGATGAGATTGATTCTATGGATGAGGCACCTAGAAAAACAATCGCATTTACATTCGGTAGATTTAATCCACCTACAATAGGGCATGAGAAGTTAATTAAAAAAGTAAAAAGTATATCAGCAAATGATTACAGAATATTTTTAAGTAGAAGTGAAGACCCTAAAAAGAATCCTTTATCACCTAGACAAAAACTAGACGTGATGAAAAAGATGTTTCCTCAATATGCTAGTAAGATAATGTTAAATCCTACTAACATGATATTAGATATTGCTACTAATCTATACAAAAAAGGTTTTACAGAAATCTTTATGGTTGTAGGTAGTGATAGAGTTAGAGAGTTTGAAACAATCTTAAACAAATACAATGATGTTAGAAGCAGACATGGTTATTATAATTTTGATAACATAAATGTAGTATCTGCTGGCGAAAGAGATCCAGACGCTGAAGGTGCTATGGGTATGAGTGCTAGTAAAATGAGAGACGCTGCTTCAAAAGGAGACATTAGAAAATTTAAACAAGGATTACCTACATCATACAGAGACGCAGATGGTTTAATGAAACAAGTTAGACAAGGCATGAAACTGGCTGCTTCATTAAATTATAGTTTAGGTTATAATTATAAACCTATAGCTAGTTTAGAAGAATTTGAACAAAATCAAATAAGAGACCTATATGTAAGAGAACAAATTTTTAATATAGGCGACAAAATTAACAACATAAAAGAAGATATAACAGGCAAAGTTGTAAGACGTGGTACTAATTACATTGTTGTAGAAGACAATGAAAATAATTTACACAAGTCTTGGATATGGGATTGTGTGCCAGTTGCTTCAGATAGAGAGGTAGAAGTGAGAGAATATAATTTAGACGTTGATTACGGCTTCCAAGCTGTATCAGAAAAAGAAGAAAAATCAGGACATACAAAAAGACTACCGCAAGATAAATCAATAGGTAGTAAAAAAGGTTCTCAACCTAAGAAATATTATAGTGGTTTAAAGAAAGATACTAAAGGTAAACGAGACGCTTTCTTTAAGAAACAAGATACAACAGATGATTCACCATCATCATACAAGGCAGCGCCAGGTGATAAAGACGCTAAAACAAAACCTAGTAAACATACTAAGAAGTTTAAACAAATGTATGGTGAAGTGAGTATGGACGAAGCTTGTTGGAAAGGTTTTAAACAAGTAGGAATGAAAAAGAAAAATGGAAAGACTGTGCCTAATTGTGTGCCAGAAGAAATGTCAGTAGAAGACGCAAAAAAAGTCGAGGGTTACATACCTGAAGCATATGACATAGGACACGATTACGCTGAATATACAAACAAAATAACACCAGGTGAGCCAGGTTATGACCCTAAATTTAGAGGTAGCTCATACAAACCTAGTGATTCTAAAAAGAACTTAAAAAGAGTATTTGGCAACGATCCTGTTGTAACTAAAAAAGATATACAAGAATGGTCAGTTTCAGATGCTGTTTTAGATAAATATAAGACAAGATATAAAGAACAATGGCGTTCTAAACTAGACGAAGTTGTTGATAAGATGATGAAAAAATTGGAGATTGACAACAATGCCTAGACTTGATAAATTCTTACAAGATATATTAGAAAATACGCCACATGAAGGACAATTTGACGATATGAAAACGTTTAAAGAAGTTAAAAGTAATTTAAAAGAAGCAGTAGCAAGTAAAACTAATTTACAATATATTAGAGCTAAAACTGCTGGTAATAATCACTTTGAAGCAAGACGATACATAGCCGATCAAATTTTGAGAGATAGTAAATTAGCAATGGCTTATAAAGCACTTGAAACTATACATGACAATTATGGTAGATTTATAGGTAATGACGCTGTTCAAATAAGACAGAGATTAGAAAAAATGCTAATGTCAGATTTAAAAAGAAAAGTCTCTAATTGGGACGAAGTACACTCAGCGTTATAGGAGATAACATGAATAGTAGATATAGAAAAACACTTACTCAATCTTTACAAGAAGTTAAGATTAGAAGTCTTTACATGAAAGGTAAAGAAAAAGATAGTATAGAAGTCATAGCTAAAAAATTAGGTATGTCAGTCTCAGACGCTAAAAAACTTATGGGCGAAGCTGACTTATCAAAAGGTCAAATTAAAAAAGTACATAAGATGGCAGATGACTTGCCTAAAAAAGATTTCAAAGATAGATATGGTAAAGAAAAAGGCGATGCTGTTAGATATGCTACAGCAACAAATATTGTTAAGAAAAAAGAAGGTATTAAAGAAACACCTGAAGGCTTTGCGTTAGTATCAAAAGCAAAAGAGATTGCTAAAAAATATGCTGGCAATATGACAAAAGCTGTAGATGAGATAGAAAAATTACAAAAAGGTTTATCTAAAAACTCTTCAGTTGCTGACGCTTTGAAAAAAGCAAACGAAAGTTTAGAAGAAAAAATTAAACCATTTATGATTTCTTATAGTAAACACGGACAACATGCTGGGTTTAAAGACGCAGATAGTTTACCAGAAATACAAAAGATGGCACAAGATTTAAGAAGCAGAGGTTTTACTATTGATAAAATGGGTAGATATAATCCACCTGTTAAAGAAGAAAACTTACAAGAGTTTACTAGATCACAATTAGATACTTTATCAAAACAGTATGCTGATTTAAAAGGCAAAACAATATCATTAGATCAGGCAAATAAATTAAGAAAAATATTTGATAGAATACCTGACGCATTTTTAAACGATTTAAGAAAGAAAAAAATACCTTTCTTATCTGGCTTGGCATTATCTCGTATGATACAAAAAGGTATGCCAGTTAGAGAACAACTAGAAGAAAAAAAATTAACGGTCAAAAAGGGCGACAAAGTTAGAGAAATTAACGACTTTGAATGGCGCACTTATTCACAAATGGGCTATAAACTAATAGGAAAAGACGGAGACGTTATGAAAGAAGATAGATACGCTGGCGCCAGAAAAGTTTTTGAAACTATTACGGCAGTCAAAAATAAGGCAAACAAAACAGGTATGCCTTATTCAATATTAAAAAAAGTTTATGATAGAGGTATGGCTGCTTGGAAAGGTGGTCATAGACCAGGTGCTACTCAACAACAATGGGCACTTGCTAGAGTTAACTCTTTCGTTACTAAATCCTCAGGTACATGGGGTGGGGCAGACAAAGACCTTGCCGCTAAAGTTAGAGGGAGTAAAAAATAATGAGTGAAAAATATTTAAAAACAAAAGAGGGTTCTATTGAGTCTGCTGTAGTAAAATCAGTACATACACCCAAAGAAGAACCAAAAAAAGAAAATAAAGAATACAAAACATCATCATACTTTGGTACAAAAGAAGGTTCAATAGGTGACGCTTTCAATAAAGTTATGAACGAAGGTGGACCAGGTTCTGGACCACAAGTAGGTGATAAAAGAGGCACATACAAGACAGGTCATAAAAAATCTGTTATGAAACCTGGCGCTGGTAAAAGACCAGGTAGTGCGCCAGACGGCGGTCAAACTGATAAAGAAGCAGATGATTATGATACAGAAATAGGTGAAGATTTAACTGCTGGTCAGAAAAAATTACCACCTGCTTTACAAAAAGTTATTCTTAAAAAAATGAAAAAAGAAGACTTAGATTCTAAAGATAACCCTACTGTAAAAGATGTTATCGGTCAATTAAAGAAAGCTACTAAAGCACATGCTGGTCAAGCAAAAGATTTAGAAAAAGCAATGGACGAAAAACTAGTAGGTGGTCAAAAGAAATTAGATAAAGATAAAGACGGTGACTTAGACGCAAAAGATTTTGCTATGTTAAGAAAGTCTAAAAAAGAAGACGTATCTGACATGAACAAAAAGAAACACGCTGCTTATAAAGACCCTAAAAGAGGCGAACATGATGTAGTTGATCCTAAACCTAAATTAAAAGTTGAAGATACAATAAAAAATATATGGCAAAAAGCTGGTGATGAGTTAGAAGAAACTAAAAAGAATGCTCAATATATGAAAACGCCACCTGCTAAAACAGATGCTTCTACTGATACTGAATCTGAACAAGACGGCGATCAAGTTAAAAAGTTAAAAATTAAACTAGATAAAGAAAAAGATACAGACGCTTTAGAAAAACAGAATATAACTTTACAAGGTCAAGTAGAGTTGTTAAAACAAAAACTTGAAAATGAAAAGAACAAAGCTATAAAACCAGAACCTAATCCTGACACAGGTGAAATACCTTTAACAGTAGGTGTTGCTTACAAAGCTCTTAGAGATAAGATGAAAAAAGAAGAAAAGATGAATGAAGCAAGGTGGGAAGTTGAAGGCAGAATATCATACAGAGGTATAAGTAGTGAGGATGATTTTCATATGGTCATTGACGCACCGTCTGAAAAAGCTGCTGAAGCTAAAGTAGAAAAAGAATTAGAAAAGGCAAGAGATAGAAGAAAAATAGGTCCAGGTGGCGGCGGTAATATTGAAGATTTTGACATTGAACACCTTGAAAGAACTACTGATAGATTATCAGCACCTCAAACAACATATAGAAATAGTTACGACCCTACACAAAAAGAGGATAAACAACCAGATATTGTTGATGACAAAGAAACAAAAAAAGAGAAATCAAAAGGCAAAGCGTTAACTGGTTCACCTAAGACAGTAGTTGACACGGATCCAAAAGTTGATTATAAAAACTAGTGAAACGAATATATTGCGACATGGATGGAGTCCTATGCGACTTCAAAAAGAAAGCTGAACAAGTTGTAGGCGTACCTATAACTCAGTGGTCGCATAAATCTAAAGCAGAAAAATGGGATCCTATAAAGAACAATAGAACATTTTGGTCTGAACTGCCTTGGCAAAAAGGTGGTCGTACATTATGGACTTATATTAAAAGATTTAATCCTCACATTTTATCAGCACATGTAGAAGAAGTACACGATCCTAACTGTAAACCAGGGAAGTTAAGATGGTGTCAAAAAAACATTAGTTTAGGTCAAAATAGAGTAAATCTAGTCAAAAGAGTACAAAAACAAAACTATGCTAAATTTGGTGGCGAATCTGCTATTTTAATAGACGATTATAAGAAAAATACAGATCAATTTACTGCTAGAGGTGGCATAGGAATACTACATACCACACCACAAAACACAATCGCACAACTAAAAAAACTCGGTTTTAAGTAGTCTCCATTATAAATAGTAATACAAAATTAATAAAGTGAGTACCATTAACAATAATTAAGGGGAGAGAATACTATGTCAAGTTGGACAACAGCCGATTCAGCAGCAGGAGCACCATTATGGGCTTGTGCTAGTGTTAAATTGGCACCATCATCAGCGAATAGAACAAACTTATTTGAAGACGCAGACGCAAGTAATTTTATAACAGGCGCAACAATAGGTTTATTTAACTATGCCGCTGGAGAAATTATTGCTGGTTCACACCAAGGTTGGGTTTTAAAAACAACTGGTTCTGGTGGAAGATCAAGCAGAGTTACAGGTGAAACATTAGTTTGTTTAACAAGTAACACATAATAACAATTAATATAGGGGCGCTTTGGCGCCCTTATATATACTATATGAATAAAGTGATCTAGGCATTACCTAGAGTAGCATTCCCGAAAGGGTTAACAGGAGAAAAAAATGGCAGACAAAAAAATAACAGCGTTAACTAATTTAGGTGACGCATTAGCAACAGCCGACTTGTTTCACGTTGTAGATGATCCAAGTGGCACACCAATCAATAAAAAAGTAACAGCAGAAGATGTATTTAATAATATACCATCTTGGTTAGGATTAAAACAAACTTCACAATCTATTACTGCTGACGGTTCAACAAACACGGCAGTTAACGTTACTACAGCAATCACAGAAATAAACGCAACTTCAGCGACACACGCTGGTGCTTTAGCTGATGGTGCTGATGGTCAAATTAAAATTATATTAAACACATCTACATCTGGCACAAACAACGTAGTAATTACACCTTCTAATTTAAGAGGTTATACTACTATTACTTTGAACGCACCAGGTGAAAGTGTAATTTGTTTATTTAAAAATAGTAATTGGAATGTAATCGGAGGAAATGGTTACGTTGTAGCATAATATTGATTGAGGTACATAATGATTGAATTAAAATATTTACAAGATGAAAAACAAACACTACAAGCAGACTTTGATAAAACAAAGAAAAGCATTAGTGATACTGAGGCAACATTGAAGCAATTAAACGGAACTTTAAATGCGATTTATGGTGCCATACAACAGAATGAAAAAATGATTGTCAAACTAAACGAAAAACCAAGTATGACAAAAGATAAAGAAAATGCTTTAAACATAGCAACGAGTTAAAAATGAAAACATTTAAAACTTATAGTAAAGATAAAGACCTCAGTGATTTTGAGGAAGACTTGATCGGTGAAAAAGCACCTAACACAGCAGACGCAATGAAGCGTCATAAAGCTGGTAAGGCTGGTTTTACTGATAAAGCACATTTAAAAGCAAAAGGTTTGATACCACGTGCTGATGGCACTAAAAAAGTATCAGACAAGTACAAATAAAGGAAGAGAAATGAAATCTTTTAAACAACATATAAAAGAAGGCGGTTATAAAGGTGACGCACAAGGAGTTGGTACTGTTGGTGGAATGGAAAATTCTATCGAAGACAGTAACATAGGTGCTCATAATATACATGACCCAGCAGTCTTAAAAAGAGTAAATGCTTTTGTTGGCGCAGTGGCTGATATGGAATATTTAAAACCACAGCATGCTGTTGATACATTGAAAGAAAAACTAGGTAGAATAGGTTTATCTTTTGATTGTTCATTAGACGGCGACAAAGGTTCTAAAACAGTTGAAGTGAAGCAATTCGGAGGTAGATTTGGAAAAGATACTGACGGATCAGACGTAAATGATGATGGTATATCACACAAAAAAGAAGGTGGTTTAAAAATTAAATTAGACCATGAACTTTTACAGAACGGATCATCTAAAGTTTACGCTAAATTAGTGTAATAGATGTTTCAAAAAATAACTAAAGATAATTGGCTATTGTTCGCTCAACACTCTTATGATAATCCTACTCTTCAAAGAGAGCAGGAATTTTATGATGATCTGAAACGATTCAAATATCTTAAAAGGTTATTTAAGAAATATGCGATAACGAGAAAGATTAAGGTTAGATTAGCCGTAAATCACATTATCGTATTACAAAATGTTTTTGGTGTAGAGGCAGCCGTTACTTTACTACTATATAAAGTAGATAAAGAATACTGGCCGATCCTAAGAACGATATTAGATTACTTAGGTTATCTTTATCCACACGAATTACATTTTGTTAGTGTAGATTACACTGTGGAAAAACTGTTAAAGGAACTGTAATGGCAAATAGAATAGTTGACTCATTGATAACTTATCGTATTGTTAAGTTATTAGTAACACCTTTTAATAGGCAAGAAGCTTATAGAGAAGGTATTATTGATGACAAAGGCAAAACACTGATTAAGTTTAGAGAATTAAAAACTGAAAAACAAAGGCAGTCCTATACGTTTCTACATAGATTTATATTTAACTTAAAAAGAATATTAGGTAAAATAGGTCTAGGTGGTCGTTTAGGTTCTTTTGCTACTGCTTTAGCGTTATTAATTAAAGAAGATAAATCATATAGTCAACATAAAGATACAATCGAATCTGCTGTTATAAGCTATCTAAAAGAAACTAATCAATACACTGACATGTTAAAAGAAGAAGGTGATACACCTGATTTTAGAATTGATGATGAAGTGGTATGTACATGTTTTGGTATTGATGTTTATGAAAAAGATGGTGAACTAGTTACGGAGAAAGAATATGCCAAAACATTATAAAGAAATGATGGATGAAATCATTAATAAGATGGACGAAGACGCACCAGCTAATTCTGCTTCAGGTGGCGGTGTAGATTTAAATCCTACAGGTGCTAATCCTATGGCGCCTAGTATTGTTAAAAGAAAAAAGAAACAAGGTGACGAACAAGATGATATTACTAAAAAAATTAGTAAGATGGTCAAAGCCAACGAAGATAATAATAGTATGCTTTTAAAACAGATTAATTCAGGTATAGAAAAAGTTGAAATGAAAATAGACGAAGATATATATGGTAAAACTGAAATTAAAGTAGAACCTGAATATAAAACTTTCAAGGAGAAATATAATGCCTAAGTCATTTAAAGAGTTTGAAGAAATAGATAAACTTTGTGATGAAGTTATATTTGAACACGAACAAGAAGGTATACAAGAGGCAGAGTATCAAGGTAAAAAAGTAAAATTAAATGACCCAATTAGAGGTGGTTC
>CENP01204450.1_pt1 | contig 14605 bp, 16 predicted proteins | sample 361281 | NCBI WGS metagenome assembly CENP01 (sample SAMEA2591122, study PRJEB7988) | marine metagenome | biome: marine biome (ENVO:00000447); feature: deep chlorophyll maximum layer (ENVO:xxxxxxxx); material: saline water (ENVO:00002010), including plankton (ENVO:xxxxxxxx) | depth 70 m
AAATAATAATTTTATGAAACTTTTCAGGTATATTTCAGGTGATAATGAAAAAAACCAAAAAATACCAATGACAACACCGGTTTATATGAAAGAAGATAATCAAGGTTCTATGATGGAGTTTGTATTGCCTTCAACGTTAAGTGAGAATAATGCATCCCAACCACTATCAAAAGATGTTGAGCTTTATATGGATCAAGGAGGTATTTATGCATCTGTTAGTTATGGTGGGTACTCAAATAACTCGAAGAGAAATAAATATACATCTCAATTAAACAATAAATTGGAGAGAATGAATATTGAGAAAATAGGAGATTTTGTTCATGTTTCATATGATAGCCCATACAAGTTTTATAATAGAAGAAATGAGGTAATTATTAAAGTAAGTTATTAGATTTGAGATTATTATTCCCCTTCCTATTTTTATTTATAGTTTCTTGTTCTCAAAATAATAAGTATGAATATATTTTAAAAGAGGATAACTTTAAATATAATTTCGAGTTAAATAAAGATCAAAGCTTTGTTGATTTGGAAGAAGGTTTTACTTTTTACAATGCCGCAAATCAAAATTCTAAAAAAACACCTGTTGTCTTAATTCATGGTTTTTCAGTTCCTTCTTACATATGGGATCCTACATTTGTAATGCTTAGAGAAAAAGGATTTTATATAATATCACTTGATCTATACGGAAGAGGAAATTCAAAAAATATTGACAGGGATTATACAGATGAATTATTTGCGAATCAAGTATTGCAACTTTTAAATCATCTTGAAATAGAAAAAGCAGATTTTGTTGGGCTTTCTAATGGTGGAAGGGTAATTTCAAAGATTGCTGATATTAATTCTGATATTGTTGGTGATTTAATTTATGTTGCATCATCAAGCTTTATGAATAAATCAAAAGCTTTAGAGACTGATGTCTCTGAAAAAGAAGTTCGTGAATTCATTGGCAATAATTATCCAACTATTGCTAAGGGTCAATTACAGGATTTTAAATATCCTGAAAAATTTGAAGGATGGGATGATAAATATGAAGAATTATTAAAATATAAGGGTTTTGCCAGAGCTTTGATTTCAACTACTAAAAATCATTATACCATGGATGAGATTCATGAGAATATAAATAATTTAAGTTTACCAGTGTATACCATTTGGGGAGATAGTGATAATGTCGTTGTTTATGATGAATTTTCAGAAAGATTAAATGAGCTGCTACCGAACAGAAATGAGTATTTCATTAGTAATTCAGGTCATTTGCCGCATATGGAAAATCAAGATGAGTTTAATAAAGTTATTTTGTCTATTTTAAATGATTAAATGAACAAGCAATTACTAAAAAAAATATTTATCCTCTTTTTTATTATTATTTCATTTGATTCTAATACTCAAGAGAAAGAATTATTTGATTTAATTATTACTGATGAAAATGCTACACCAGAACTTTTACCAGAAAGAATCATTTTTACTCAAAAAATATTTTGGGGTGAAAATGGAATTTTAAGAAAAACTGGAATTGCCCCCTTAAATTTAGAGAACAGGGAAAAAGAATTGAAGCTTCGAAGATCTATGCTTAAAACCCACCAAATACTTGGTTATTTTACACTGGGAGCAATGGTTGCTCAAGGATTCATTGGAGGTGAATTATATAATGCCACAGGTGATAGATACAATTCTTTATACAAGACTCATAAAAATATGTCTAAAGTTGTAAATGCTGGATATTTTACTGGAGCAGCTTTATCTCTTTTTTCTCCACCTCCATTAGTGAATAAAAAAACAAAAGGCTTCAGCTCAATTAAAGCCCACAGGTTTTTATCGAACATACATTTTTCAGCGATGGTAATAACAAATATGGTTTCTGATAGTAACAAAAAGTCTCACAAAGCAGCTGCATATACTGCTTTTGCGAGCTATGCAACTGCAGTAATTGTATTTAAATTTTAGTTATGAAGAAATTATTTTTTTTATTGTGTATCCAGTTTTCATTTTCTCAAGGGACTTTTATGTTAGATCAGGAAAAGTCAAAAATTTCTTACGATGCAAAACATTTTCTTCATGCTTGGTCTGGTCAAAACAATTCTGTCAAGGGCGTTATAATTATTGAAGACGATGTAATTTCTAACATAGCAGTTGCTGCTGAGATTGCTGATTTTGATAGTGGTAATTCAAATAGAGATGCTCATTCATTAGAAGTTCTAGAGGCTTTAAAGTTTCCAATGATAAAATACTATTCAGATAATATTAAAAGAGATGATGAAGTTGGAATTATAAATGGCAAACTTGAATTTCACGGAGAAGAAATAAATATAACCGTTAATTCAATAATTAGTGAAAATGATGAAGAAATAATTTTAAAAGGAACATTTCAAGTTAAACCTACAGAGTTTTTGATAAAGCTTCCTTCCTTCATGCTTGCTGAAATTAAAGATTTGCTTACAATAAGTTTTGATCTATATTTTAAAAAGTAGTACTAATAGAAAATGATATTCCTTTAAATTCTGGAATATATTTACAAATTCCTCCATAGCAATTATAACCGCCTCTTTCTTTTCCAAAACTAGTAGACAATCTGGTAGAATTTTTTGAAAAGGAAATACCTGTAGAATAATAGCTCGGTTTGCCTTCGACTTCATTCCCATAATTAACAATATTGGAATGATATACAGAAATATTATAATTCAAATTATATTCAATACCATAGCCAAACCAGTTTTTTTGATCATCATCATTGCTCAAATGTTGAATATCAAATTTTAAAGATTTCTTGTTACCAAGCTTAAGAGTATTGTCTAATACAATTATTTGAGAATTAACTTCGCCAGATTTCTCTTCAACAAATCTTTTGTTGTAGTATCTGTTAACATATAGTAAAGTTGCATTGTATTTATTGTTAAACTTTTTAGTTAGCTCAATGCTTTGCTCAGAAAAATACTTTTCATCAAAATCTAAAAAACTTGTGTTATAATTTTGATTATTATAGTTATAATTCCCTCCTAAATTATACCACAATGCAGAGTTGAAAGATAGTTTAGTGCCGTACTTTCCGCCAAGAGGAGATCCTTTTTTAAAATTATAAAATAAGTCTACCTGATATCCAATTTCTCCACTTTTCATTAGTTCAGGATCTTGAAAAGAAACATTGGGTTGTGCTACATAAACATTAATGTTTGTAAGCAAGTAATCGTGTTGCTTAGTTAGTGCAGGAAGATAGTTCAACGTTGCTTCTAAGTAGTCCCCCCCAAATTCATTTCTATCTGAAAAGAAACTCATATTTTCCATTCTTCTTAAATTAATATCCAATCCAAATCCAGATTTAAAAAGACCAAAATTCATTAAATCTGCTTTTCCGTTTTTTATAAAATTTTCATTAACTGATCCAAACTGAACTATACCATCTTTTGATTTAGTAACATGCTCATAATTAATATAAAATGATTCAGAATTATAGTCAACTCTTGCCGAGATAGCACTAGTTAAATTGTTGAAGGAGTATTCAATTTCAGGCTCAGATCTTCCTACATAACTTAGACCTAGATTTAAGCTTTTATAATTATCTAAATTTTCTAGCAACATAAGCTCAGCATCAAACCCATAAACAACTCCATCAGAATTTATCTTCCCTTTTTTTTGTTTACCTGCTAATCCAGTAAGGTTGAATTTTTCAGTTGAGTAAGTTGTTCTAACTCCCCAAATTGAATTGTTTATTCCTAGTTGTCTGTCCTCCCATGTTCGAAAAATCAATCCACTTCCAAACTGATCATAAATAGATCCAACAGAAAATTTTAAATTATTAATCTTATAATTAGCACTAAATGTTGAAATGAAAGTCCCGTTTAAATTCTCAGAAAAATTCTGTAATCTTCCATCAATTGCATAAGATTCAATTTGAAGATCAAAATTCCATTTTTCGCCTACCAAATAGTCTAGCTTCAAGTAATTATTTGTTCTTAAGTCCTCATTAAAATCATTGTCTTCACTTTCTCCGTAATAAACACCATTAGAAAAAAAAGAACCGTATAAATTGTTTTTTTGTTGGCTTTTAGAACCCCAGCAGTATAAAATCAAAAAAAATAGAATAAGCCTATTCATTATTTGATTTATATTCAATTATTGAGTCTAATAAATCAACCTCTTCTCCTGGGGAATAGCCAACTCTTCTGCTTATAATTTGTTTCCCTTTTGTTACAACCGTGTGAGGAATTCCATCAATATTCAATGCTCTTTTAAAATCATGATTTTCGTCAAGTAGAATTTTAAAATTCCAGTTTTTACCATTTACCATTGGTCTTACTCTCTTTTTTGTTCTTGAATCGTCAGTTGAGATGGCTATGATTTCAATGCCATTATCAGTCCATTCTTTGTAATTATCAGCAATAGCGTCTAGCTCATTTATACATGGGATACACCAGGTCGCCCAAAACGATAAAACATAGTATTTATCATCTTTAAGAACAAGGTCTGTAGAAATACTTTTTTTATTAAAATCTGCTATGGTAGTATTGGGCACTGACTGCTGAGAGAAGTTAAAATTTAAAACCAAAAGAAATAAAAAAGAGACTAATGCTTTTGTATTGAACATGCTTAAATTTAAACACATTTTAGTAAATTGACCTTTCAAATGAAAAAATTTGTTTACTTGATTATTTTTCCATTGTTATTAGCTTGTAACGGTGGTGGTTCTGGTGGTGATGATTCTCCTCAGCCAGACAAAGCAACTAGTCTACAAATTTATCTTTCTGATACGACCACTATTGTCGGACAGTCGTTAATTTTTAGTGTTATTGACAATACTGGACAAACAAGAACTGGTGAAGCTAAATTTTTTGTAAATAACGTTGAAATTCAAGGCAGTAAATATACATTTAATGAAATAGGTAAATTTCAGGTTCATGCAACTTTTCAAGGTATTTCAAGTCAAAGAAAAGAAGTAACAGTTAACCCAGTTCCAATTGAATATAAGAAAAGAGTAATGGTAGAGGATTACACTGGGACGTGGTGTGGCTGGTGTCCCAGAGTATCTTATGCACTAGAACTTCTTGAAAAAGAAACAGATGATGCGGTAATAGTTGCAGCGCATCAAGGAGATCCTATGCAGTTTAGTCAGATTAGTGCTCTTATGAGTGCATTTAGTGTATCAGGATTTCCAACGGCAATAATTAATAGAGAACAAAGTTGGACTTCTCCACAACCCAATAATGTTGCTCAAGTTACTGCAAAGCTTGCTCAAAAAGCATATATAGGCTTAGCTATAAATCCAACAATTGATGGTAGGAATCTCTACATAAACACAAAAATGAGCATTGGATACAATTACAATGTTTTAAAATTGGGTGTGTATATTATTGAGGACGATTTAGAGTATGACCAACAGAATTATACATCTTATTATAATGATGTAGCTGTATTAAGAGGATTCAAACATCACAACGTTTTAAGAGCCTCTTTAACAAATATATTAGGTGATCAACTTCCCAACGATGAAGTAGGGCATGGCAAGGATTACGAAAAAATATTTAACTATTCAATTCCAGCACAATACAATAAAGAAAATATTAAAGTTGTAGTATTTGTAACAGAGGGTTCCTCAAAAGATGTTTTAAATTCTAGAGTTGCTGAAATTGGAGAAACTCAAGAAATAGAAAAGAAAGAATGAAAAAAGTTATTGACTTACATGGGGTGAGTCATGAAAAAGCTTTAGTTATGGTTGAGGAATATCTTCTGATGAATTCATTTGGTAATGATTTAGAATTAGAACTTATTACTGGAAAATCTCCAAAATTGCAGAAAAAAATTATAGAATACATTTTAACTAAATACGACTTTAATTACTATATTCCTAATCACAACACTGGGATGATGTACATCACTGATACTAAAATAAATTAAATTATGAAGAGATTATTACTTATTTTATCATTTGCTGTCTTAACAGTTAATGCTCAAGAAGATGTAAATCCATTAAAAAGTAATGACCCTGTCATTCAATCAATGATTGATGAAGCTGTAAATAATTCTCAGTTAGAGAATTTAGCTCACGAACTATTTGATGTAGTAGGTCCTAGACTGGTTGGAACACCTCAGATGCAAAATGCTCATGATTGGGCAGTTGCTAAATACGTATCATGGGGAATTGATGCATACAACCATGAATATGGTAAATGGAGAGGATGGGAAAGAGGAATTACACACATTGATATGCTAGAACCTAGATTAAGAACCCTAGCAGGTAGACAATTAGCCTGGAGTCCTTCAACAAAAAAGAAAGGTGTAACAGCTGAGGCAGTTACTGTCCCAAACATAGATAGTAAAGAAGATTTTGAAGAGTGGCTTAAGACAATTAAAGGAAAATTTGTTTTAGTAAGCCAGTATCAACCTACAGGAAGACCAGATTCCAATTGGGAAGAATTTGCAACTCCTGAGTCATTTAAAAAAATGAAGGCTGATAGAAGTGAAGCAAGTAGACAGTGGTTTTCTAATCTTAGAAATACAGGATATGGATACAGAGATATTAATAAAGCATTTGAAGATGCTGGTGCTGTTGGATTAATTTCAAGTTACTGGTCAAGAGTTCCAGGGGCTAATAAAGTTTTTAGTGCTAGAACTGAAAAGATACCAAATGTAGATGTTAATCTTGAAGACTATGGTGCGTTATATAGGCTAGTAAAGAATGGAAAAAAACCAGTACTAAAAATTGTTGCCACATCTACAGAACACGGAGTTGTTCCTACTTTTAATACTATAGCTCAAATTAAAGGTGTTGAAAAGCCAGATGAATATGTTATTTTATCTGCTCATTTTGATTCATGGGATGGAGGTCAAGGATCTACTGATAATGGTACTGGAACCCTTGTGATGTTAGAAGCTATGAGAATCCTTAAGAAAATATATCCAAATCCAAAAAGAACAATTTTAGTTGGACATTGGGGCGGTGAAGAACAAGGTTTGAACGGGTCAAGAGCTTTTGTTGAAGATTATCCAACAATTGTTGAAAACACTCAAGCAGTTTTCAATCAAGACAATGGCACAGGTAGAGTTGTAAATTTAAGCGGCCAAGGATTTCTATATTCTTATGAGTTTTTGACAGATTGGTTATCTGCTGTTCCAAGGGACATAACTAAGCACATTGAAACTGATTTTCCAGGTCTACCTGGGGGAGGAGGATCAGATTATGCTTCATTTGTTTCCGCGGGTATACCTGCATTTAGCTTAAGTTCGTTAAGTTGGGATTATGGAACCTTTACGTGGCATACCAATCTAGATACTTATGATAAGGTAGTTTTTGATGATGTGAGAAGTAATGCAATTTTAACTGCAATTCTTGCTTATAAAGCAAGTGAAGCAGCTGAGATGGTTTCCAGAGAGAAAAGAGTAATGCCGATTAATCCGAGAACTGGAAGAATAAGGGATTGGCCCTCAGTTAGAAAACCAAACAGAGACGGATCAAACGCTAAATAAAACGTTACTAAAAATTTAGGGTTATAAATCGGAACAGTAGGTATAAACCTACAACAGTCCAGATCATGACCCTATTTTTATTGTACCACTCTAACATAGAATTTATAATTTATTCTCTAATTTATAAATTATCTTTTTATGGTGGTCGAAATGAAATTTGAAAAAATGAAGAGTCATATAAATATCCATCCTACCTATAATAGCATGTCTAAGAACACCTTTGCTTAAAATTTCATCATTAAGCGTTTGGGTATATTCTAAAAAAGATTTTCTAGAATTAATCCAATCTTTTTTAAGTTCATCAAAATCAAAATCTTCTGGAAAATTTTCAGTAACTATTGCAGGCCCTTTGTAGCTAATGCCAAGTTTTAAAAAGGATTCAAGGATAAAAGATTTTATTCTTGAAAGTATATTTACATTAACAAGAGTTTCAGGATATGATGTTTTAGTTCTTATATATTTTTCGGTTACTTTTTCAGCTAGAATTAAATGATAAATGTTTTCATTTATTGACCATTTCCCCTCAATTACCTTTTGATTTAGCTGCTCATTATTAAATCTTGATAGTCTTTCAAACAGCTTTTCAAGTTTATTATTTAAAACCTGAAATTCTAACTCTACTTTGTTCATAATGTTTGAATATAATCAATTAATACCTCTTCGATAATTTTGTGAGTTCCATTATATTCAATTAGATCATAATTAAGATTATAGGTGTTTAATAGTTTAGCAAATTCCTTTTTGTTTTGATCCGAAATAAATTCATCTTTTTTACCAACAATAAGTGTTGTTTTAAACTGATTCCATTTTTCTTTATTATTTTTGGACAAACAATCAATTGGAATATCAGCTCCCCACAAACCCAGAGAATTAATTCTAATATTAGAGTTTAAAATCCATCTACAAGCTGTTGCCCCACCCTGCGAAAACCCTAATACATGAATATTGATTGAATTTAAATTAATGTTTTTTGTAGTTAATTCAAAAAGAGAATTTAAATAAGCGATATTATCATCAATATCATCTAGTTTATCCTCTTTTGTCATCCAGCTGGCACCAACTCTCTCATAATTTTTACCAATATAAAATCTGTTTAATGCTTCAGGAGATATAATTACAGTTTGATTATTTTCAAGGCTTTTAAATTTTTTAATAAAGTATTGACTTAGCATTCCGTAACCATGAAAAACAAACCATATAGTTTTGGTTTGCTCTGAAACTTTACCTAGCTGAAAATATCTTGCTTTTTTAGAGATTGAAATATTTTTTTTCTCCATTTAAAAATCTAAATATATAAATAAATAGAAATTGTAATTTTGAAATTAAATTTTAATTATGATAAAAATAGAAGATGTAGAAAATGCTCAAAAGCAATGGGGCTCTGGTATTGTAAAGATAGGTCAGTTAAAAGATTCATTTAAAGAATGCAGAATGTATACTTTAGATTTCATTAATATAATGTACAACTTTGAAAATGGATCAGTACAATTTAAGCCTACAAAAGCAGCTAATAAACAATTTAGAAATGATATCCAGGGAGCACTTTCTTATTTTATAGGGTTTGATTCTGATTACTCTGAAGATGGAGGTTTCGCGATAAATCCATGGACTAAAGTTGAATTTCAAAATGATTCAATAAATATTTATGAATCAATGGCACTTGCAATGGGGAATTATTTTTTTACCGATCTAAATGGAAATAAAACAAAGGTTGAGTATACATTTGCTTACATCAAGGATGATTCAGGAGATTTAAAAATAATATTACATCATTCCTCATTACCTTATTCACTTGCTTAATAAAATTTTATATTACATTAGCTAGAAATCCTGCAAGTGGCAACTCTTTGTATATAAAGTCAATTAATGATGGGGTTTCTTTTACTTTAGCTTCAGGAGCTTTAATAAATAACCCTACCAATTAATTATTTAATTATTAATCCATAAAAAAAGCCCATATTTCTATGAGCTTTTTTTAAAATTAAATCCGGAGTTATACTACTCTGTATATAATCCTCTTTTAGCAGATCCCCACCAAGAAAGTTTGCCATCTACAATATAGTACCACTCTTCAAAAACCTCATCAGAAGCTGTTGTAAAACGAGCACTTACCCATTCACCATCATCGTTCCACTCTTCATTTTCAGATTCCGAAACTTTAACGGAGAATGCGAAGTTCATAACCCAATCCCATTCATTTCCTTCAGCAATCGTTTCATTATAATCATTTTCAATTGCTGCGATAAATTCTTCGCCGCCAGTAGAAACTCTACCATCGTCATGATGAAGCTTAGCATCATCAGCTACTAATGATTTTAATGTTTCATAATCTCTGGCTCTCCATGCATTATCAATATTTTTCACAACTTCAACTGAAGCATCACTTCCAAGCATAATGGCTTGACCAGTTCTTTCAACAAAGCCATTGCTTTTTTCTTCACACTCACAAGGTGCAGTCTCACATGCTGTAAGAATGATTAGTCCAAAAAGCAAATAAATTAAATTTTTCATAATTATTCTTTTTGGGTTTCGGCTTTGGTTTGTACCCAGCTAATTAATTGATCGCCTTCAATCTGATACCATTCAATTACTACTGAGTCATCTGAACCAGTAAATTGAGCATTAACCCATTCGCCTTTTTCATTCCAATTATCATCTTCGGTTTTTGTAGGATAAACTGCGAAAGCATAATCTGTATTCCATTCCCAAGGAATACCATTTGCTAAGTCTTCTTGATAGGATTGTTCAACTTTTGCAACAAAATCTTCTCCATTAGTAACAACTGTTCCATCATAGAATCTGTAATTACCTTCATCAGCTATATGAGCTTTCATTGTTTCGTAATCTCTTGCTAACCATGCTGCGTCAATTTTTTTGAAAATATCTACAGTTGATTCTGAACCTATATTAACAGATTGCCCAGGTGCAACAAATCCATTTGATGTATTTGGACATTCACATGGCACATTATTTTCACATGATGTAATTAATAATATCCCAAAAAGGGTATAAATAAAATTTTTCATAAATATTTGATTTTATTATAAGATATTAATCTTTAAACTTTTATAAAAATTTTTCTTTTGTAAAGCTGATAAATTAACAAATAAATAACAAAAGTGTAAAAAATAGCCCAATCTAGGGAGACAAATTTAGGAGGAAGACCTAAGCCAATTCCAGTTTCCATCCAGAATTTTTGAAATCCTAAACCATTAATTACAGGAATTTGAAAAAGTCTCCATACAATTCCATGTAGTACATAAGCGGTAATGGCATTTGATCCGAATACCAGACCAATTTTAATATTACTAGTATAATTTTTTTCATCAATAAGCCAAGTTGAAATTGCAAGTATAATCATTGCTAGTCCTGAGCTATAAAGAACATAAGAACTTGTCCATATATGCTTATTGAGTGGGAATATATAATCCCAAAAATATCCTATGATTAGAATAATTGAACCCCAAAAAAATAAACTAATAATTTTATCTTTTAATGAGTTTGCCTTATTTAAAATTATTGATCCGCAAAGCATCCCGCTAATTCCTGATGCAATGGCTGGAATGGTACTATAAAAACCTTCAGGATCCCAACTCCCTTGATACATTCTCCCTGGGACTATAAAACTATCAATCCATGCAGCAAGATTGTTCCCAGGATCGAGAGTTCCAGCAACACTTCCATTAAAAGGAATAAACATCATTGTGATCCAGTAAAAAACAAGCAATCCAACCCCAATTTTCAATTGACTTTTAAAATTGGTATTTAAAAATATCAAAGCACAAATAAAGTATACAATAGCGATTCTTTGCAGAACCCCAACAACTCTTAAATTTTCAAAATCAAATTTTGGGAATAGAGCTAAAAAAATCCCAAGAAAGAATATAATTACAGATCTTTTAAAAATTTTAGTGTATAAATTTAAGTCGCTATTTTTTCTTTTTGAAAGAGATAAAGAAATTGAAACACCTACTATAAATAAAAAGAATGGGAAAACTAGATCAGTTGGTGTTGCCCCATTCCACTCAGCATGCCTTAATGGATCATATACATAAGACCAGCTACCTGGATCATTAACGATAATCATAGCAGCAATTGTTAACCCTCTAAAAAAATCTAAAGACAATAATCTTTTCATTTCCCTATACCTAACAGATCTTTAATATCATTTTCTTCAGATTCTGATTTCTCAGGCTGAACTTTTGAACAATCCAGTTCAATAGTCAAGTTTTCAGGTTCTTCAAAATCTTCCTTTGAAACACCTAGTTCTTCATCTTCATAGCATTTTTTCATGAACAAACCCCATATAGGTAATGACATAGTAGCACCTTGACCAAAAGCAATTTCTTCAAAATGGATTGACCTGTCTTCGCCACCGACCCATACACCTGTTACTAAGTTAGGAACCATTCCTATAAACCATCCGTCACTTTGATTTTGAGTAGTCCCTGTTTTACCCGCAATTGCATTGTCAAATTTATATGGGTAACCAGTGACTACATTTTTATAAACATAATTTCTTTCATCTTCAGGAATGTCATGTCTTAATCTCGCACCGGATCCAAATTTTGTAACTCCTTCAAGTAATTTTAAGGTTACATAAGAGGATTCCTCACTCAATACATCTTTAGTTTCAGGTGTTGACTGAAAAATAATTTTTCCATTTCTATCTTCAATTTTTGTGACCATAATTGGTTTAACATAAATCCCTTTATTAGCAAAAGCTCCATAAGCACCAACCATTTCATATACACTTAAATCTGGTGTTCCTAATGCTATAGCTGGAACGTTTGGAATATTTGATGAAACTCCTAAATTTCTCGCTAAATCTGCTACAGGTCTTGGGCCAACCTTGTCAATAAGTTGTGCACTGATAGTATTCTTTGAATTTGCCAAAGCGTTACTTAAAGTCCTCATACCACCATATTTATCACTTGAGTTTGTGGGGCACCATGGATCTGGATTTCCGTATTTATATGGCTCAATACAATGTATAGCATCTGGTAGCATATCACAAGGAGATAACTTTAATTGATCAATTGCAGTAGCATACAAAAAAGGCTTAAATGTCGATCCTATTTGCCTTTTACTTTGCATTACATGATCATATTGGAAATTCCTATAATTAATTCCACCAACCCAAGCCATTACATGACCATTTTTAGGATTCATTGACATCACACCAGCTTGTAAAAAATGTTTGTAATAGCGGATTGAATCAATAGGCGCCATTACAGTATCAATATCACCCGTCCATGAAAAAATACTCATTTCAGCAGGAACATTAAAGATCTCTTCAATTTCATCTGCAGACTTTCCAGAAAGCCTAGCCTTTCTCCATCTTTCAGATCGTATCATAGTTCTTTTCATTATACTTTCTTCTTCATCTTCATCTAAATCTCTAAATGGAGCAGTTGATAAAGTATCATTCTGAACAAAAAATTCTTTTTGAAGGTTTTTCATATGCTCTGTAACTGATTCCTCAGCATACTTCTGCATTTTCGAATTGATAGTCGTATATATTTTTAGACCATCAGAATACAAGTTATATTTTGAACCATCATATTTTAAATTATTATCGGTCCAATCTTTCATAAAACCTCTTAAATAGGATCTAAAATATGTCGCTAGACCTTGTCTATGAGATTGAGGTGTATAATTTAATTCCAATGGAATTTTTTGAAGAGAATCCTTTTCGTTTTCGCTAATGTATTTGTTTTTTGCCATTTGCATCAATACCAAATCTCTTCTGTTTTTTGTTATTTCAGGCCTTCGTAATGGATCATATAATGAAGAGTTTTGAAGCATTCCAATCAACATGGCTGATTCTTCAATTTTCAAATCGAGAGGCTCTTTTGAAAAATATATATTTGATGCAGATTTTATTCCATCACCATAGTATCCAAAATCATAAATGTTAAGATACATAGTGATTATTTCTTCTTTAGTATATTGTTTTTCGAGTTCTACAGCTATAACCCATTCCTTGATTTTTTGACCAACAGCTTGAATGATATTTCTAGATCGAACACCAACAAATAATTGCCTAGCCAATTGCTGGGATATAGTACTAGCACCTCCTCTAGTATTTAAAAAAATAATTGCTCTTAGGGTTGCTTTTAAATCTATTCCTGGGTGACTATAAAATCTTTCATCTTCAGTTGCAATTAAAGCTTCAACAGTTTTGGTATTAATGTCTTCATATTTAATTGGAGTTCTATTGTCATTAAAATAATATTTTCCTAAAACTTCATTATCTGATGAGATGATTTCTGATGCAAAATTGGTTTTTGGATTTTCGAGTTGACGGAAGTCAGGCATTTCACCAAACTTTCCGATAGAAGCTAAATAGAACAATCCATACATTGAAATTACTCCAACTGAAAAGAGAAACCAAAATAATATTATATGAAATCTATATTTTTTCATTGTTTATTTATTCAGCAAGTAATCCAACGCTTATAATTCCTTTTAGACTTTGAATAGCAGTTGAACTATTAGCAGGTCTAATGGCATGTTTGAGTTCCACACTTACTGAATCTTGACCAAAATTAATGTTATCCTTTAATATAAAAGAATAGTTTTTAACACTTAAACTATTAGTTTTAAAAATATCAATACCCTCGTCCTCAAAATTTATATTTAAAGTATCGGTAAGCAACTTGTCTTCAAAATTAATTTTTGAAATCAAATAAATATTTGAGAAAGGATAAGCCTTATCATTCCTAATTAAAACTTTTAACTTTGATTGAGAATTTTTTGGTAAAAAATTAAATTTTAAACTTTCATTTTTTCCCCATCCATCATTTACATTTTTAAATTCTAAATAATAGAAATCACTTGAACTACATGCAGCAATTATTGTAAAGCAAATAGTAAATAAAACCTTACACAAATGTTTTCTCATAATCTTTTTCTTCTTTGAAAACTACGAATTCCTCTAGTTTAGAAACGCTTTCCCCTTTTTCATTCATAGAAACCAGTTTTTTTACATTATCAACATTTATTTCATACCAATCAATACTTTCATTTTTATATGAAAACCACATTGATTTTTTAAAAATGTCTAATTTTTGACATACTGCAATTCCTCTGTCAGTTTTAATTTTTGTTTTAGGACTTGGAAAATCTGCAAGAGCTTCTTGATATTGGT
>CENP01087294.1_pt1 | contig 14600 bp, 9 predicted proteins | sample 361281 | NCBI WGS metagenome assembly CENP01 (sample SAMEA2591122, study PRJEB7988) | marine metagenome | biome: marine biome (ENVO:00000447); feature: deep chlorophyll maximum layer (ENVO:xxxxxxxx); material: saline water (ENVO:00002010), including plankton (ENVO:xxxxxxxx) | depth 70 m
ATTTGTCATTGCTTTTTGCATCTTTTTATTATCATAGTTCAGGTCTGCCACATCTGTCCATCCCCATGATTTTCCAGTTGCATGATTGATGGGGTCGATTATTTCGCCTTTATCATTTTTGAGGTAAAAATCTGGATGCTCTTTTATCCAAACATGATCCCAGCCTGTGTGACCAGGCACCCAATCGAGTATGATGTAAATCCCCAACTCATGTGCTTTATTCACCAAAGCACGAAAATCATCTGCTGTACCAAATTCTGGATTGACTTTTTTATAATCCGAAACTGCATAGTAACTCCCCAAGGGTCCTTTACTTTTGGTAGTCGAAATTGGATTTACGGGCATCAACCAAATGACCTTTACCCCTAAGTCTCTTAAAACCGGAAGATCTTTCGTAAAAGCATTAAACGTTCCCTCTTCTGAATACTGTCTGATATTCGCCTCATAAATCACACCGCTTGCGATGTCTGACTTTGAAATGTTGGCTTCTTGCGCCAATAAAACAGTAGTTTGAAAAACGAGTAGCAGTGAAAAAAACCTAAAAATAATCTTCATGTTTATGGATTTAGTTCAATAATCAAGGAAGATTTACCCTCCATCAGTATTCCTTTTTCAAGGTCAATAGTTTGATCGGTTAGAATCTCATAGCCATGAGTGTAGTCTTTAATTAACTCCTTGTAGCGTTCCATTTCAACCTCCTGAGTGTGATTTCCTCTATTAAATAGAACCCAAACTTTCTTATTATTATGAATTCGGAAGTAGCTGTATATCTCATCCCAACCTCCCATCTTTGGCGCAAATTGAATAAGTTTCCCATGATGTATCACTTCATTAGACTTTCTCCAGTTCAATAATTTTTTGAAAAAATCAAGCGTTTTAATTTGATCTACATTAAGTCCCTCCGTGGTGAAAGCATTGATTTTATCCCCTGGAAATCCCCCTGGAAAATCAGAACGAATTAATCCATGATTACCTGGGCTTTTATTGCTATTCATTAAAATTTCGGTTCCATAGAAGAATTGAGGTATTCCTCTCATCGTAGCAAAATAAACAATCCCCATATTAAACAGATCTAGATCATTATATACCTGTGTATAAAATCTAGTCATGTCGTGGTTATCAGGAAATATTACCAAATTATAGGGGTCGGCATAAAGAAAGTCATTGGCCAACATTTGATAAGCTTTTATAAACCCTTTGCCCCAACCAAAATCGTCATTTAGTGCTTCGACAAAAGCAATTTGCAAGGGAAAGTCCATCAAGCTAGGCAAATAAGAAACATAGCCATCGTGATTTTGTTTTCCCATTTGCCAATAAGAAGTTATGGCAGGATTAGGAGACCATTCCTCACCAACAATATTAAATTTTGGATACTCCACCATTATATCTCGTGTCCAATCTCCCATAAAATCTCTATCAGAATAGGGATAGGTATCTACTCTTAATCCAGATAAACCAGCATATTCAATCCACCATATCGCATTTTGAATTAGGTATTTTGAGACCAATGGGTTTTTCTGATTTAAATCTGGCATTGTTTCAACAAACCAGCCGTCAGCATGGCCACTTTTGTCAAATTCAGAGGCATGTATATCCTGAACTGATTGTCTTATGTGAGTCGTATTAATGTAATTGTCTTGGTTATTAAACCAGTTGTTCATCGGAGGGTCTATAAAAAACCAATGCTCACTACCGCAGTGATTAGGGATGACATCCATTATTATTTTTATCCCTTTTTTATCAGCCTTATGAACTAACTCCTTAAATTTTTCATTACTACCATATCTAGGATCTATTTTATAGTAATCTGTAGTAGAGTAACCGTGATAAGAGGCTTCCTCCATATCATTTTCTAAAGCTGGATTCAGCCAAATAGCAGTAAAGCCAAGTTCATCTATATAATCCAAATGGTTAATAATACCTTGCAAATCACCACCGTGTCTGTCAAAATTACCATCCCCCAATTTTTCTTTCAAATAACTTAACTCATCATTTTCAGTATCACCATTGGCAAATCGGTCAGGTGTAATTAAATACATGACATCTTTTGGGCTAAAGCCCTCAATGTTGGCAGCATTCTCATTTCGTACCAATAGAGGATAGTCATGGGACGTTTTTACTTTTTTGCCTTTATAGAAATCAATAGTAATATTTCCTGGCTTGGCAGTTTCATCTATTTCAAGGGTTAAGAATATATAATTTTCATTTACGACTTTGTCTATGGCAGTAAGTTTTACCCCTTCAAAATCAATTTTAGGGTCCAATTCAGCTATTCCTTTACCATATACTAAAAGTTGAATTTTAGACATTTCCATGCCAATCCACCAAGATGGTGGCTCAACTCTGTCGATTTGGGCGGTTAGATAACTCGAGGTTATCAGTAATAATATTAATTTAAAATATTTCATATCGCAATATTTACTTTACTAGATGGGTTCACTGTAATGGGTTGGTTTCGAAGTAACATTTTTAAGGGTTTTTCACCGCTCCATTCAAAAACACAATTTTCTTTATAATAATCTATTTTAAGTAATTCTCCTCTAAAATTAATTTTAAAGGAAATTCCTTCCCATTGCTTAGGAAGTTTCGGCTCAATTGACAAAAGGTCGTCAACAATCTTTAAACCGCCAAATCCATAAACAATACTCATCCAAGTTCCAGACATACTTGTAATATGAAGTCCTTCTTCAACCTCCTTGTTGTAATCGTCAAGGTCAAGTCTAGAAGTTCTTAAATAAAGGTCATAGGCATCATTCATTTTATCCAGTTTTGTAGCTAAAATCGAATGAACACACGGAGATAAGGAGGATTCGTGTAATGTAAAAGGAGTATAAAAATCATAGTGTCTTTCCAATTCCTCTATGGTAAAATCGTCTTCAAAGAAATAAAATCCTTGTAAGGTATCCGCTTGTTTAATAAAAGGGGATCTCAGTATTCTATCCCACGACCAATGCTGATTAATAGGTCGATGATTTGGGTTTAATTCATCTACTGTAGTCAATTCTTTATCCAAAAAGCCGTCTTGCTGGAGATAGACTTGATGCTTTTCACTAAAGGGTAAATACATATTTTTAGCAATCGTCAGCCATTCCATAACCTCCTGATCAGTTATGTTTGTTTTGATAAAAATCTCCTCAAATTCTTTTGGATGCTGCGCTTTTATAATATTGTATTGCTCGGCAGCATATCGAAGGCACCAGTGAGCAATGTAGTTCGTATACCAATTATTGTCCACGTTATTCTCGTATTCGTTAGGACCAGTGACCCCTAGAATGACATATTTCTCTTTTTGGCTAGAATAATTAACTCTTTGTTTCCAAAACCTTGCTATGGCGAGTAAAACCTCAAACCCCATTTCTGGAATGTAAGTTTGGTCGTTGGTAAATCTCACATAATTATAAATAGCATAGGCAATGGCTCCATTTCGATGGATTTCCTCGAAAGTGATCTCCCATTCATTATGGCACTCTTCTCCATTCATGGTGACCATTGGAAAAAGTGCTGCTCCATTATTGAAGCCAAGTTTCTCAGCGTTTTCAATCGCTTTAGGCAATTGGTTATATCGATACTTGAGCAAGTTTTTGGCGACATTTGCATTCTTAGTAACCATAAAAAATGGAAGACAATACGCTTCTGTATCCCAGTAAGCGCTTCCACCATACTTCTCCCCAGTAAAACCTTTTGGTCCAATATTGAGTCTTGAGTCACTTCCGGTATAGGTTTGATTAAGTTGAAAAATATTAAACCTAATTCCCTGTTGGGCGCTTAAGTCTCCTTTGATGACAATATCAGACATCTTCCAAATGGCATGCCATACTTCCTCCTGCTCTTTAAGAAGTCCTTGAAAACCTCTGGCCCTGGCATAATTAATTTTTTCCATAGCCACCTGCTCTAATTCTTCTTCAGGATGATTTAGGGAAACTGTATACCCTCCATATTTTGTCAATGTCAACTTATCGCCTTTGACCAGTTCGATCTCGGCTTTGTAACCTAATTTAAACCCTTTTGAAAAAGGCTCAACACCTGTCGAAACCTCCTCACCATTCAAGTAGAGATCAGCAGACATATAGGTGCAAATATTAAAATTAGTTTTATTAGTTTTTGAGCGTAAAAAGGCAGATTTTACGTCCGATTCACCACCGAGGTGTTTCCAAAATGGGTCATCCCAATTACTGTCTTGATTTTTCACCTGACCGTTGATGTAAGGAGATACTTTGACTTTTGCTTGATCACTTAGCAACTCAATGTTGTATTCAATTGCACCTATTTCATTTTCATCCATCGACAAGAAACGATGCGCCTCAACTCGAACGATAATTCCATTGGCTAATTCAACATCAAAAGTTCGGGTATAAATCCCATTTTTCATATTGAGTGAACGCGTAAAATCGAGAACTTGCTTTGCCGCAAAAAGGTCAAGGGGTTCACCCTCAACGTCAATATCTATCCCAATCCAATTTGGGGCATTAAGTACCTTAGCAAAATATTCTGGGTAACCGTTTTTCCACCAGCCGACTCTTGTCCTATCTGGATAATAAACGCCACCAATATAACTTCCTTGAAAGGTAGAGCCTGAATATTGTTCTTCAAAATTGGCTCGTTGTCCCATGGCTCCATTTCCAATACTAAAGATACTTTCTGATGACTTCACGTTATCAGGGTCAAATCCCATCTCTAGGATTCTCCATTCGTCTTTATGGATATAGCTTTGATTCATTTATGGTCTGAATTTGATAATTGGGTTATTAGTTGTTTTGGAGTTAAGCCTTTAAAGTTTTCTATCTTAAGCGTACAATTGTTTAAATCTTCTTGACCAACACCTACAGAGATCATTCCAGCGTTATTAGCCGCTAGAATACCAGCCTGAGAGTCTTCAAAAACTATACAACTGTTAGGAGCTAGGTTTAAAGTTTCAGCACCTTTAAGAAAAACCTCTGGATCAGGCTTTGAATTTTGAACCATATTCCCGTCAACTACTATTGAAAACAAGTCCAATATTTCTAATTTCTCAAGAATAATTTTGGCATTTTTACTGGCAGAGCCAACTGCTAATTTGAGCCCAGCATCAATGCTAGATTTAATGAATTCGTAGACCCCCGGAAGAATATCTTTGGTTCCTAAGGTTTCACAATAACTCAAATAATTTTCATTTTTTTCCAATGCAAAAGCGTCCAGCTCAGCTTCAGAAAAACGCTTACCCGCCCAATTGGCAATTTTAATAATAGAATCTTTTCGGCTAACCCCTTTGAGTTGTTCATTCTGGGCGATGGAGAGATTAAAATCCCATTGTGTGCCAATTTTACACCACGCTTTGTAGTGTAAATGAGCTGTGTCGGCAATAACACCATCAAGATCAAATATCAAACCTTTTATTTGTGAATTATGCATTATAACTAATGACATTTTTTTCGGTGATTAAAAAATTGGAAAATGCAGAAATGAGCAGGGAAAGACCAGCTACCACTAAGGCATAAATTGGAGCATCTCCCATTAATCCGTATAAGAAATTAACTCCACCTAGGGCGGCTACAATTTGAGGAATAACAATAAACATGTTAAAAATCCCCATCATGATTCCCATTTTTTCCGGGGCTATAGCACTAGACAGCATGGCATAGGGCATCGATAAAATACTGCCCCAAGAAATCCCTACTAGCGAAAACCACAGCCATAACATTTCTGGGTCAGGGACAAAATACATCATTAAAAACCCAATACCTCCAAGGATCAAAGAGCCCATGTGTAAATATTTTCTATTAACGGTTCTTTTAGAACTGTAGAAGGTCAATAGCAAAGCAAAAGCCATTGAGGAAAGCCCATAGACCCCCATGTTAGCCCCGACTAAATTTGAAGCTTTTTGAAAAGCTTCATTTTGCTCATCAAAGGCAGTTGCCTGGGCAGAAACTTTAAAATCAAAATTTTCCTCGATTGGCGCTGGAGCATCAAAAACGTGTTCTGTCAACGCTGGATTGGCCAAACTCCACATAGAGAAAAAAGCAAACCAACTAAAGAATTGGATGACTCCCAGCTTAAACATCGTCTTGGGCATTTTGAAAATATTTTGAAATATTTCTTGAGCAGCCCCACTATTTTCTTCTTTAATTTTCTTTTTAAAGGCTTCAATATTTTCAGGAGGGGTTTCGGAGGTGGTAAAAATAGTATATAAAATACTTGCTAAAAAGACAATCGCGCCTATCGCAAAGGCTAATTTTACGGAGGAAGGTATAATTCCTGGTGCTGCAGCATCACTTACCCCCAAAGTAGAAATAAACCAGGGTAAATTACTCGCCACCCATGTACCAATACCAATAATTAGAGTTTGAACTACAAATCCATAAGTTCGCTGCTGATCGGGGAGCTTGTCCGCGACCAACGCTCGAAATGGCTCCATGCTTATGTTAATTGATGCATCGAGTATCCAAAGCAAACCTGCCGCCATCCACAAAACAGGAGAATGAGGCATGATTAATAGTGCAAGGGAGCTTAATATTGCTCCAACTAAAAAGTAGGGGCGTCTTCTTCCCAGTTTACTATGCCATGTTCGGTCACTTAGGTAGCCAATAATAGGTTGGACGACCAAACCCGTTAGGGGAGCTGCTACCCACAAAAGAGGAATATCGTCAGTCGACGCGCCCAGGGTTTGAAAAATCCTGGACATAAATCCACCTTGCAGCGCATAGCCAAATTGAATTCCAAGAAATCCGAAACTCATGTTCCAGATGTCCCAAAAACTCAGGGATTGCTGTTTCATAATAAATGTTTAGGTACAGACAAAAGGTCTGTTAAAACTAATAAGTGAAGTGTGTGATAGTTTTACATTTCAAACTTAGTGGAATTATCTGAAAAAGCAAACAAATTTAAGTAGATTCTCTTTCTATGATAATTGATTTGATTACTTTCTGCTCATATTTCAAGTTTTCATCGTCATTTTCTAACCTCTCAATTAATTTAGCTGCGGCAGTTTTCCCCATTTCTTCTGCATGTTGTTTTACCGTAGTTAATGGAGGGTAAGAGTATTTTGAGATTAGACCATCCGTAAAGCAAATCAATCCTACATCACTAGGAATTGCTTTTCCTAGTCTTCTCAAGACCCGTAAAGCGGCTCCAGCATAAATTTCATTAACAGCAAAAATCCCATCAATTTTATTGTTTTTATTGAATGCCGCTGCTATACTATTTTCCAACTCAGGACCAGCCTCGTCAGAACCATGCGTGTCTTCAACTTTTATGATGAGATGATTATCCAACAACAAATCGTTGTCTTGAACAGCTTTGATATAGCCTAGGGTTCTGAGCCTCCCTACATTTATATAATCTTCGGTGGTCAAAAGCAGAATATTTTCTCTGCCTTTATTTATAAGGAGTGAAGTCGCGTCATAGGCTCCACGGAAATCATCAACAATGACCTTATCACACTGGATTTCGGTTGCTACGCGATCAAAGAGAACAACGGCCATTCCTTGTTCAATGGATTCATTAATATGATAATAATCTTGTTTTTTAAGCGTCTCTTTAGATAAGGAAAGTATGAAACCATCGATCAAACTATCTGCTAAGGTCTCCATATTTACAACCTCTTTTTCAAAAGACTCATTGGACAAGGCCACCACTACATTGTAACCGTTCTTTCTGGCGACTTGTTCAATTCCGTTGACGATTAACGCAAAAAAATAGTGAACTACATCGGGGATGATTACTCCTATGGTTTTGGTTTTTCGATTTTTTAAACTTAGGGCAATACTATTAGGACGATAGCCACGAGACTTGGCAAAAGTCTTAATCCGCTCCCTCGTCTCCTCACCTATTTCGTGGCTGTCTTTAAGGGATTTAGAAACAGTAGAAATGGAAACATTTAATTCTTGAGCAATCTTTTTTAAAGTTATTTTATTACGCACAATTAAAATATTGTATCAAATTTCGTAAATATTAATTATCATAACTGAGATTTTCTTTAAAATAACCTAAAACTATAACTTTTTCGAAAAGTAACTACAAGGTTGTAGTAAAAAAATAGGTAATTAATGATAACACGATGTTAAAAGAGTACATAAATTTTATATGTTTGGAATGTAAGTGTGTATAGTTAAACCAAACAACAGCATTTAAATGTATTCTTAGATTTTTATTTTCACTATGTGGTGGGTATTCTTCTGGACACTTTTCTGTGCTTTTTTGGTTGTAATCAGTTTAAATCAAAAATTTATTTAACTGCAAATTATGAATATTGACTTTAAAATAATCTTAAAAATTCATTGACGTATGAAAAATTATTTAATGGTCTTTTTCACGTTTTTATTTACTTTACAAGCCTTCAGTCAGCAATTGACGGGTACTGTTAAAGTCGATGGTGAACCTATTCCAGGTGTTAACATTATTAACATTGAATCAGGAACGGGTACATTGTCAGATTTTGACGGGAACTTTTCAATTGATAATCTCTCTGAGGGTGATGAAATTGAGTTTAGCTACATTGGATTCCAAACACAACGTGTTGTATTCAATGGCCAAACAAGCTTAAATATTTCATTAGAAGAGTCAAGCGAAAAACTTGAAGAGGTAATTGTAACAGGTTATGGCTCGGTAATTGCCAAAAACCTCTCCAGTTCAATTGTAAGGGTTGATGGTGAAAGTGTTAAGAACACTGCACTTGGCTCATTTGAACAAGCCCTACAGGGTAGAGCTGCTGGAGTTCAAGTAATTACCGGATCAGGAATGTCTGGTTCAGGAACAAAGATTAGGATTAGGGGGGCTAACTCAGCAACTGCTAGTTCTGACCCGCTGTATGTTGTAGATGGTATTATCATGGAACAAGGTAATTACAGATCTGGAAATCAATCTGTAGGTTTTATGGATACTCCTACCAACATTCTTTCTTCCATAAATCCAAATGACATTCAGTCCATGGAAGTTCTTAAAGATGCTGCGGCTACTGCGATATATGGTGCCAGAGGATCAAATGGTGTAATTTTAATTACTACTAAGCAAGGTCAAGCAGGAGCCACCAAAATTGAAGCTACATTCGACGTGGGGCTATCAGAGGCCACGAGGAGACTTGATTATGTAAATGCTGAAGAGTATCTAATGCTTGCTCAAGAAGCATGGTACAACGCTGGTCAAGATCCAACTAAATACTGGGACAACAGTGGTGTATTAACCGCGGGAAATACAAAAGAGAAGGCGCTTACTACCGATACTGATTGGCAGGATGTTGCCTTAAAAACAGGTATAGCTTACAGAGCAAATATTTCTGCATCAGGTGGAAGTGAAAAAACTAAATTTTTTGTTAGTGGAAACTTTCTGGAGGAAGAATCAATTTTTGTTGGTAACGAATATTTAAAGTTAAATGCTAGAACAAATCTGAATCATAAGGTTAATGATAAATTAAGTGTTGGTACCAACATAAATTTCACCTATGTTGACAATTCTCCTGTACCTGTTCAAAACGGTATTGGACGAGCCGTTAACATGTTGCCTATTGAGCCAGTGTTCAATCCTGACGGTACTTATTTCAATGTCACGCAGAATCCCAGAGCTTGGTTAGACTTATACACGACCAATATCAAAAATAGAACGCTTACGGGAAGTTGGTATTTGAGATATCAACTTTCGGATGCTCTTAGTTTTAGAACTGAATTTGGATTAAACAGTATTTCAGTAGACCAAGAACAGTATATGGATAGACTGCTAAGCACGAATGACTTAGCATTGGCTTCAGAGTCAAAAAATACTATCAACGCGTGGAACTGGAAAAACTTATTAAACTACAGAAAATCATTTGGCGATCACAGTTTTGATGTTTTAGCTGGGATTGAATCATCCAAGAGTAAAACACATAATATTGGAATGAGAGGAGACGGTTTTGCAAGTACTTCTTTAAAAACCCCTCAAGATGCTGCTACTCAATCTGTAAGTTTTAATGAATCTGCATTTACTTATTTATCTATCATTTCTAGATTGAATTATAACTACAAAGGAAAATATCTATTTTCTTTCACTGCCCGTAGAGATGGATCATCTAGGTTTGGTCGTGCAAAACAATGGGGTACCTTCCCTGCAGGATCACTTGGATATAATATAAGTGAGGAGCCTTTCTTCGAACCTTTGAAAGGAGTTTTTAGCTACCTAAAGTTAAAAGCTAGTTATGGAATCACTGGTAATGCCGAGATTGGTAATTATCAAAACGAATCCAGATACAATTCTGTTCAATACAATGGTCTTAACGGTATTAGTTTATCAAATATAGCTGATGACCAGTTAGGTTGGGAGGAGTCAATACAAACAAATTTTGCTATTAGCGCCGAACTATTCAACGGTACAATTAGAGCAGATGTTGATGTCTATGATAAGTTGACGAAAGACCTTTTACTACCCTACCCAGTTAGTATAGTTAGCGGTCTTACCCGGGTAACTACAAATCTTGGTGAGATAAGCAACAAGGGTATTGAAATTGTTCTAGGTGCAACACTCATGGAAAAAAATGACATTACTTGGGATGTAGAGTTCCAATACGCCAAAAACACTAATGAAGTTCTTTCAATTGGTGACAACCCTGAAGGAATCAATTTACCCGGGTTTGGTACTACCTCAATATATGTAGGAAAACCAATCGGGATTCAAACACTTCCAATTTGGTCAGGTGTTGATCCTGCTACTGGACAAGACATGTATCTTGAGCAATCAACTGGCTTATCACTCACAGAGACCCAAGCAGCTGCTCAATATGGTAATTTGAATAATTTTTTCAGTCAAAACAATGTTGCTTTCGGAAATCCATGGCCAGACTTTACTGGAGGGTTTAGCACTGATTTTTCCTATAAAAATTGGAGTATAAGCGCTTTATTTAGTTTTGCTGTAGGTCAAGATTACCTTGCTTCGGGTGAAAATATTAACTCTAAATATTTTGCAGCTTCATCTGCCATGACACCACTAAGACACATTTTAGGTAGGTGGAGAAGTCCTGGAGATGTTACCAATATTGCTCAGGTTAATCTGGAGCCTACCCTTTGGAGTAGAACTTCCGAATACGTTTCAGATTTAGATTATTTGAGAATGAGAGACTTTACTTTTACCTATTCTTTTAATCTCCCTGAAAATAGTTCCATCAAAGGACTTGATGTTTATACTAAGCTTACTAACTTTTTAACTTGGACAAATGCTCAACCATGGATGTTTGACCCTGAAAACTATGTTAGAGGCGGGAATCTAAATTTGATGGACAAGTGGAGACAAGTTCCACAGGCAAAGACTGTTAATATAGGTGTTAATCTAAAATTTTAAACTGATGGAAAATATTAAGAAATTTAAAATGAAAAGATTATTTATTGGTTTGATGACCTTAAGCCTAATGTTTACTTCCTGTGATGATTTCTTGGAAGAATACTCTACCATAGGTTTGTCAGATGGAAGTCTCACTGACCTAGTTGCGATGGAGGCCTTAAATGCCGGTGCATATAACGACCTTAGAAACATTACAGCTTATGAGCACGTCCAATCTACATATATTGTGAGGGACTGTGAGCCAAGAAGAAATCCAAACTGGATTCCGTTTTTTAAATGGACAACAGCTGGAATTCCAGGAATGTTTAATCGATATCAGCAATGTTACCAAGTGTTTAATAAAGTTAATACTGTTTTAAACGCGGATATCGATAACATGTACGGAACAGATGCTCAAAGAGCTGCCGTTCGAGGAGACGCTTACTTTTTAAGAGCCTATGCGCTGTTCTACCTCAACAATTGGTTTACAAATCCAAATGGAATGTCCGTACCGATTGTACTTACTGTTTTAGGAACAAATGACAGAGTCACCCGTGCTACTTCGGATGAGGTTAAAGCACAAATCGAATCTGATATTGAAGCAGCAAGAACTAATTTGGCAATTTCTGGAGGGATAACCTCTCACGCTGCTGCGACTGGAATGGCAGCCAGAATGTATTTTTATCATAAAAAATACAATTTAGCCTATGAAAGGGCTAATGAGGTCATTACTTCAGGTGGTTTTTCTTTGGAACAAAATGTTGCAGATATTTACACAAAAGGTAGTGCATCATCAGAAGTTATCTTTTCGGTAATCACTGACAGAACTGAAAACACTTTTGGTTCAGCACAGATTGGTTTTCAAAATCATCAAGCTAATGACGCGGATGGTGTTTCATCGTTAAATCTTGAAGGTGTATTAGCAGGACTTAGAACTGCTGACCCAAGTGATAAAAGATTTGCAGACTTGATGACTGAAGGTGATAATTTCATATTTACAGATGGTAAATATCCAAACAATGATGTGGATTACATTGGACTTAGACTGCCTGAGATGTATCTCACCAGAGCTGAGGCTAATATCATGGTAAATAGTACAGTTACTGCTGCTGACGTGGCTGATGTGAATACTGTCAAAAATAGAGCTGGCGCATCGGATACTGTTGCCGGTACTCCGGGTGCTAATGATATGCTTGAAATAATCTTCAATGAAAGATCTAAGGAACTTTATAATGAAACTGGAGATAGATTTTTTAACACGCTTAGACTACAAAGAGATATCGTAGACGAGAATGGCAGTGGAACCGTTTCATATTCAAGTTACAGAACGCTTCTTTATAACCTTATACCTCAAACTGAGGTGGATATTCACAACTTAACTCAATAATATTAAACACTAAAATTCAAATTCAATACAATTATGAGAAATATACTCTTTTTAACATTGACTCTTTCGTTCGCGATGTTTATGTCTTGCGACGACGCTGATTCATTTGATGTAAGACAAGACGCTCTTGTTAATTACGTGACTGACATCAATGGTACATGGACACTTCACTCTATTCATAGAGATGGCGCTGATATTACATCAGACATTCCATCTGCCACTGGACTAACGCTTCAAGTTGAAGCTGGATCATTTACTTTAGGTTCATCTAATATTCCTTTTCCCACATTAGGTAATGCTAGAACACCATTTAGCTCAGGATCTTGGGCTTTTGATGACGATTATCAACCTACTAGTATTAATTTCACAAATGGCACAGACGTTGTCGTAACATCACTAGCTATGCCACTATATGCTTCTAATAACTCTTCTATGGGTTTAACCTTTTCAATGGGTTGTGGAGCTACTTCATATCAATATAACTTTAAAAAATAATGGAAATGAGAAGATTTAATTTTAACTATAAAACATTTATTTTTGGCTTCTTGGCCTTACCATTAGTGTTTTTGTTTGTGACTTCATGTTTGGAGATCAAATCTGTTGATCAAGCTGATAGTGCTAGAGCTGGTTCTTCACAAACTATCACTCTAAATGTTTTGCTAGATACAGAAAATAACGATCAAAACTATAAGAGATTGGTCGTTGGTATTTGTGCACCTAAAGATTGGAAAGTTGGTGAAAATGCAGTCGTGACTTTTGATTCACCATTAAATAACGAACCAAGGGTTGGTAACGGAACCATGATTCTTGATGATGGTGCTCAGGACAAAGGTTATAAGAAAGGTAGAGGAGCAGATGGTAATCAAAATGGTTTGACTTGGGCTGAAAATGCTGAAGAAATTCTTGGATACGACGAAAACTACGGAGAAATGGAATGGGTAATGTATTACTCAGATCAAGTAGATGCTGGAAATACCAGTGTTGAAGGAACTGTTTCTATCAACCTATCAATAGGAAGTGCTCACTCTGCAGCAAAACTTGGTTATTGGGTTGGAGTCCATGACAATGGATTTAAAATGGCAGATCATGTTGCTGAATCAACTACTACAGGTGCTCCATCACGTTGGTATGACTACGAGTGGAAAAAAATGGCTATTCTGTCAGCATCAGCTGATGCTACTGACTTAACAGGTCCTGCACCAACCTTCACAGCTACTGTTAACGCTGGAGCTGAAGGATATACTTTTGATGACATCATTACTGTTAATTTTGATGCTAAAGAAGGTTATTTAGGTGACAATACTGCACTTTACAATGCAGGTGAAGTATTCATGTGTGCTACTGCACTATTAGGTGATGGAACCACTGTTGCTAAAGTTGACAGAGCTCCTGAATCTAAAATGACGCTTACTGGAGCTGATTATTGGTCTAAAACTATATGGCCTCCAGCATACTTCGGTGTAAATGATCAAATAATTACTGAGATACATTTAAATTTCCAAAATGCTGACGGTTCAATTGTAGTCAAAAATCCTGGCTATGGAACTGATATGGTTTTTGGTGAAAAGTGTCAATAAGAATTTGTAGAGTAATTTACATAATTAATTGAGTAAAAGGAGGGCTAATATTTTTAACCCTCCTTTTATTTTTTAAAATATAACCAATGAAAAGATTAACCATTTTTACATTCCTTCTTTCAAGCTATCTTCTATTTAGTCAGGGTAAATTTATTAACCCCATCATACCAGGAGGATACCCTGATCCATCGATTTGCAGGGTTGGTGAGGATTTTTATGTTGTAAATTCTTCCTTTGAATATTTCCCCGGACTACCCATACATCAAAGTAAAGACCTGGTTAACTGGGAGCTAATTGGCAACGGTCTTCACCGACCGAGCCAAGCCTCTGGAGCGGTCAATCTTGTCGATGTTCAAGAAAATGGTGGTATCCACGCTCCA
>CENP01085322.1_pt1 | contig 14596 bp, 15 predicted proteins | sample 361281 | NCBI WGS metagenome assembly CENP01 (sample SAMEA2591122, study PRJEB7988) | marine metagenome | biome: marine biome (ENVO:00000447); feature: deep chlorophyll maximum layer (ENVO:xxxxxxxx); material: saline water (ENVO:00002010), including plankton (ENVO:xxxxxxxx) | depth 70 m
TTTTGGAGACCGGTGCTCTACCAATTGAGCTACACTCCTATATTTAAATGTTAATATTGAAAAATAAAGAAAACTTTAAATTTCAAAATTACTTTGTCTCTTTAAAGATGACATGTTTGCGTATTAGAGGATCATACTTACGATATTCTAATCGTTCAGGATGCGTTCGCTTGCTTTTCGCAAACGTGTAACGATAGCCTGTACCAGCAGTACTTTCTAACTGAATGATCTCTCGTTTACTATTGCCAGCCATATAAGAGGTACCTAATTATTCAACAATTTCTGTTACAACACCGGCGCCAACTGTATGACCGCCTTCGCGAATAGCAAAACGCAATTCTTTATCCATAGCAATTGGTGTTATTAATTCAACTTCTAACTCAACATTATCACCAGGCATAACCATTTCAGTGCCGCTTGGCAATGTGGCTACTCCTGTCACATCTGTCGTTCTAAAGTAAAATTGAGGTCTATAGCCATTAAAGAAAGGGGTATGTCTACCACCTTCATCTTTTTTAAGGACATAAACACTTGCTTTAAACTTAGTATGAGGAGTAATAGATCCTGGCGCAGCAAGAACCATTCCTCTAGTAAGATCTTCTTTGTCAATACCTCTCAACAAAAGACCTGCATTGTCACCAGCGCGACCCTCATCTAGTAATTTGCGAAACATTTCAACCCCAGTAACAGTAGTCTTTTTATCAGCACCCATTCCAATCATCTCAATTTCATCACCAACTTTAACTATTCCGCTTTCTACTCTTCCGGTTCCAACTGTACCTCTACCAGTAATTGAAAAAACGTCTTCAACCGGCATCAAGAAGGGTTTGTCAATATCTCTTTTAGGTTCAGGAATAAAACTGTCACAAGCTTCCATAAGCTCAGTTATGCAGGCTGTAGCAGAATCATCTGAAACATTCTCTAGAGCTTTAAGGGCTGAGCCTTTGACAATAGGGATATCATCTCCAGGAAACTCATATTCATTCAATAAATCTCTAAGTTCCATTTCTACAAGCTCAACTAGCTCTTCGTCATCAACTTGATCAATCTTGTTCATAAATACAACTATTGAGGGGACGTTGACTTGTCTAGCAAGCAAAACGTGTTCACGAGTCTGAGGCATAGGTCCATCTGCTGCATTAACAACTAGAATTGCTCCATCCATTTGTGCAGCACCCGTGATCATATTTTTAATGTAGTCAGCGTGGCCAGGGCAATCAACATGCGCATAGTGACGATTTGGCGTCTCATACTCAACATGAGCTGTTTGAATGGTAATACCGCGTTCACGCTCTTCTGGAGCATTATCGATACTGTCAAAGGAGCGATTCTCTGCAAGCCCCTTATTTGCCTGAGTCATGGTTATTGCCGCAGTCAAAGTTGTCTTACCATGATCTACATGACCAATAGTTCCAATATTTAAGTGAGGTTTACTTCGTTCAAATTTTTCTTTAGACATTTTTTATTAATCCTCCTGATGATTAATATTAATTAATTTACTGTTGAAAGAGAGCCTACGGCCAGAATTGAACTGGCGACCTCTTCCTTACCAAGGAAGTGCTCTACCACTGAGCTACGTAGGCACTTCGAGCGGGTGATGAGAATCGAACTCACACTACCAGCTTGGAAGGCTGGAGTTCTACCATTGAACTACACCCGCAATGTGGGGACAGAAGGATTCGAACCTCCGTAGACATACGTCGGCAGATTTACAGTCTGCTGCCTTTGACCGCTCGGCCATGTCCCCGATGTGATTATTAAGTATTTTAACTTATACTAAACTACATCTGAGCCGGCGAAGGGACTCGAACCCCCGACCTGCTGATTACAAATCAGCTGCTCTACCAACTGAGCTACACCGGCAAGTCGGATTTAACTCTCATCATCTCATGCAATAACTCAGATTAGCCTGAAATTATTGCAAAACAAATTCAAATAGCGTGTCGATTTCAATAGCTCAACTGTACGTACCGAGCTAAATGAATATCGAAAAAAGCCTACGAAATTAATTAATAATTCGTAGAGTTTCAATGATTTTTGTAACGGATGAAAAAATAATTTTATTTATATTTTTGTTACTTTAGTGCCTGATTTAGTATCTTTTAGCTTCCAACCCAAAGAAAGTAACTTTTCCCTAATACTGTCTGACTTTTTCCATTCTTTGTTTTTTCGATAGTCTTCTCGACTATCTACTAAAGATTTTATTTCATCTGGCAATACATTTGGACTGTCTAAAATGGCAAAAATTGAGTTAAAATACTCTACAAAGGCATTTCCAGCTTTGGCTTCATTTTCAGAGATATTTTTTTGGTCTATATTTTGGTTTGTTAATCGCACCCAGTTAAAAAAGATTGCAAGCGCTTTTGGAGTATCAAGATCATCCATAAGCGACTCATTAAAATCATTAACTACATCCGGCAGAGTATTGGAAACTTCGTTTGAAATACCTAATAAGCGCTGTCTTATCTCCTCAATTCGTCTGATTGCAGATTTTGCTTCATCTTTTCTTTTGATGCTAAAGTTAACTTTAGATCTGTAATGTGCGCTCAGAACTATAAATCTAAAGTCTTCGTAAGTGAATCCTTCTTTAACTAAATCTGAAATAATATAAAAATTATTTAACGATTTACTCATTTTTTTTCCTTCAACAGTTAAAAATTCTGAGTGAAGCCAATAATTTACAAATGGAGTATTTAGAGAGCATGTAGATTGTGCTAGCTCATTTTCATGATGTGGAAATTTATTATCCACACCTCCACAATGAATATCAAAATGAGCCCCAAGGAACTTTGTTGACATGGCTGAGCACTCAATATGCCAGCCAGGCCTGCCCTTTCCCCAAGGTGAATCCCATGCCACTTTTCCATCATTGTTTTTATGCGATTTCCACAAAGCAAAATCATTTACACTGTCTAAATCATATTCATCGGACAATTGCTGTTCATTTAATATTGTTGAATTTGATAAATTTACTAATCTTCCGTAATCAGAGTATTTTGAAATTTTAAAAAAAACTGAACCATCTTTTGATATATAAGCAAATTTTTTACTAACGAGAACTTCAATCATTTGAATCATTTCAGCTATGTGATCCGTTGCTTTTGGGTAGTCATCCGCTTCTAAGATTCTTAGTGATTTTGAGTCATTTAGAAAAGCATTAGTGTATTTATTTGTAATTTCATTCAGCTCTTTTTTTTCATCATTTGCCTTTTTAATAGTTTTATCGTCTACATCTGTAATATTCATTACATGATGCACCTTATAATCGAATGCCAACAAAACTCTCTTGAGAAGATCTTCAAACAGAAAGGTTCTGAAGTTACCTATGTGCGAAAAGTCATATACAGTAGGTCCACAAGTATATAGTCCAACCTTACCCTTTTGAATAGGTACGAATTCTTCCTTTTTTTGTGTTAGTGAATTATAAAGCTTTATCATTTGTTTTTTATAGCTTCATCTATTATCATTTGAATAACATCATTAAAATTATAACCGGCAACATCTAATGATTTTGGAAGCAAGCTTGTTTCAGTCATTCCTGGAAGCGTATTTATCTCTAAAAACCATAGTTTGCTGTTCTTATCAAGAAGAAAATCCACTCTCGAGTAGTGTCTGCATTTTAACAGCTTATGAATTTTCAATGCAATGCTCTTTATGTTTTTTGTTGTTTCATCATCAATATTTGCTGGGCAGAAATAATCTGACATTCCAGAGGTATATTTACACTCATAATCATACAGATCATGACTCGGAAGAATCTCAACTATTGGGAAAGCAGCATCGCCAATTACTGGTACTGTAATTTCTCTACCATCAATGAATGATTCAAATATTATCGAATTAGCAAACATTGAGGCATTTTTAAAAGCATCAACGAGCCTTTTTTTATCTTTTACCATTGATAATCCAATTGTACTACCCTGATCATTAGGTTTTACCACCATTGGAAGACCTAAATCATCCAGGATATTGTCATTTGGAAGCTTTTGGCTTTTTAGCCATTTTGGGGTATTTATTCCATTTTTGCTTACTATTTTTTTTGATAAATCTTTATCCATACAAATTTTTGATGAATCTTTATCAGAGCCTGTAAATAAAACCCCAAGAGATTCTAGATATTTTGCAATATTTCCATTTTCACCATCTCCACCATGAAGTCCATTAAAAATTAAATCAACACTTATTATTTTATCTTTGAGTAGATTGATTCCATCTTTGGGATCTAGAATAACCACTCTATTACCCAACGCTTCAAGGGCTTTGCTTATTGCCTTCCCACTCGACAATGAAACTTTTCTTTCGGCTGAGTCTCCGCCAACTAAAAGCCCAATTCTCATTGAGCATCACTTAAGAATAATGATGCTTCAAGGAGATTCTTAGAAAAATAAGTCGGATTGATATTTGTCATTTTTTTTGTTTTTGATCCATTGCCGGTCAAAACCAGCATGCTTTCCATTTGACATAACTTTGCAGCTTCAATATCACAAAAACTATCCCCAATCATTAGCGATTTTTTAAGATCTATTTTGTGCTCCTTGGCTGCTTCATCGTACATACCAATACCTGGCTTTCGGTTTGATGTAGGATTGTCAGGATGATCAGTGCAATAGTATATGCCAATTAAATTTAAATCGTGATTAAAAAACTGATTTAAAATATGGTCATGTATCATGCTCAAGTCATCAGGGTCAATTATACCTCTAGCTACACCAGATTGGTTTGTTATAATGCAAAATCGATCAGTTAATTTTTTTAAATTTTTTAGCGCTTCAAACGTATATTCATAGAATTCATAATTATTAAGCGAGTTAATATATCCTGGATCAAGATTGATCGTTCCATCTCTGTCTAAGAATATTGCGTCATATTTTTTCATCAGACAAATCCTTATCAAAAACATCAAATATTTGAATTGAACTTTTAAGGAAATAAAAGGCTCCTATAGCGACTAGTGGTAAATAACTTACTGCATGAAGAACAATTGCAAAAGTTTGAGAATCAATGCTATTAAAACCAAGCAGGCTATTCATAACATAATAGGTTGCAAAATGATGTGTTCCTATTGCTCCTGGAGCTGCAGGAACAGACATTGCCATTGACGTGAGTAAAAGAACTACAGCTATTTCAACCCAACCAATTTGAATATTTAGTGACAACAAAGTATAATAGGTTACGAGATATAGAATAAACCAGGATATGATTGTTAATAATGATACATAGATGAACGATTTAAAGCTCTTAAGAGATGAAAAGCCTATGCTAAATGAGCTTAATGTTTTGATAAAGGATATCACTGTTTTAAAATCCATTAGCTGGGTTCCTTCGATCCTCTTCATAATGTATTCTTTTTTAAATGAAATAAACCATAAAAGAAATAGAATTAGCAGTATGACCGCAGAAGAAATTATTAAAGACAAACCAATATCATATGGGAATGAATAAAATAACGCGACGAACAAAAGTAAGATTAAAAGCCCTCCCAAATCACAAACTCTCTCGAGTACTATTGAGCCTAACACTGTTGATGTTTTTAAATTATTATTGCTTGAAATAGCATATCCTCTAAGTATTTCACCCATTTTAAAAGGAAGTATAGAATTTCCAAAATAGCCAACCATGTTTGATGCGAAAAGATCCTTTATAGATACCGGCTTGAGCGAAAACAACAAAAGTCTCCATCGAAAAGATCTTAAATATGTGTAAAGAATTAATAGAGTAGTTGCGACAAAAATCCAAAAATATTTTATTGATTCAAAGCTTTTAACTAAATCATTTAAATCTATGTTTTGGAAAGCAAAATACAATCCCAAAAAGCTTAGAAGTAAACCCAGTAATAGTTTAAGCCATTTACTCATAAAGGTTAATGATTTCTGTTGGACTTGGATTGAACCTATTGAATTTAAATAATCTGCCTTCTTTAAAATCCTTTATTGATATATCTATATATTGATCGTTTGAAAAAGCCAGCCTCATGCGTTTTGGTTCTCCAGATTTTAAAATTTCAACGAAGCCCTTATAGTTCATAGATGGTATTGAAAAATTAATTTGGATTGTATTTTTAAAGGGAATAGTCTTGATAATGTTAATCTCCCGCAAATTTCCAGATAAAAGAGAAAATATTCCAATATCACTATCTATCAATCTATCAATAATAAGTTGGTTTGTTTCTTTATTGTAGGTTTGAATAGTGTCACCTCTCAAAATTATTGTTTCCTTATTAATCTCAATCAATAAATGCAATGAATCAACGACTTCAACGTAAGCTGAAATTTTAGAGTTCATATCAAATTGCTTTTGATTAATAATTGCATTGAAACTAACGCCAGAGGGTGTGTACATAGCTTCTAGAAATTTAGAATACCATTTATTTTTGTCTAAATTTGAAGAAAATGAAAATAAAAAAAATATAAATATCTTTAATATCATCTAATCAATCAATAGAATCAAGGTAGGACTCATCTACAAGAACTTCGCGAGCCTTACTACCTGTAAATGCTCCCACTATTCCAGCTTGCTCCATTTCATCTATTAGTCTAGCTGCCCTAGAATAACCCACTTTCAATCTTCTTTGAATTAAAGATATTGAGCCTTGCTGATGCATAACTACTAATTTTACAGCTTCGTCAAAAAGCGCATCAAAACCCCCGCTTCCATTATCTGTAACCAGGCCACCTGCTCCAGCTACTTCTCGTGGACTTTCTAAAACAAGATCATCAGCCTCTGATTGACTTTTTATATAATTCATCAAGGACTGTATCTCATCCAAACTCAAAAATGCGTTATGAAGCCTGCTTGGCTCAGATGATCCATAGCCTAAATAGAGCATATCACCTTTACCAATAAGTTTTTCAGCGCCTGGACTGTCTATAATAGTTCGAGAGTCTATTTTTGTAGCTACTTGAAAAGCGATTCTTGACGGGAAATTAGCTTTGATTACTCCGGTAATCACGTCAACTGATGGTCTTTGTGTTGCAACAACCAAATGAATACCAACAGCTCTGGCAAGCTGAGTAAGTCTAGCTATTGGAGCCTCTACCTCCTTAGCGTTCAACATCATTAAATCAGCTAATTCATCAATTAATACAACAATAAAAGGCATAACTTTTTCATCAGATTTTTTTTGATTGTACTCTGCTATATTTCTTACTCCTGCATCAGCAAGAATATCGTATCTTTTTCCCATCTCTTTTTCAACTGCTCTTAGGGCAATTACTGCATTTTCAGGAGTAGTTATTATGGGTTCATCGATGTCCTCAATTTTCAATAAATGGTATTTTGAAAGATCTTTGTACACTGCCATTTCAACTTTTTTAGGATCAACTATTACAAATTTTACCTCGTCCGGAGTTGCCTGATAAAGGATGCTTGCAAGAATAGTATTCATGCAAACTGATTTCCCTGAACCCGTAGTTCCGGCTATCAAAAGATGTGGCATTTGCGCTAAATCTAAAGTAGCAATTTCTCCATTAGTTGATTTCCCTATGGCTAAAGTCAATTTTGATTCTGATTTAGCAAATTTTTCTGAGTTTATGACGGACTTAAAATAAACCATATCAGGATTGCGATTTGGAATTTCAATGCCTACTGAGGATTTTCCTGGGATAGGCGCTATTACTCTAACTCTGCTTGCCTCCATAACGCGCGCCAAATCATCTGAAAGCGCAACAAACTTATTGACCCTCACACCTTCTGCAGGCTCAACTTCAAAAAGTGTAATTACAGGTCCAGGGCTTACGTTAACCACTTTTCCTATAACTCCAAATGTTTCAAGAGATTGTTGAAGGAAATTAGCGCGCTCAACAAGCTCATCTTTGCTTATATCGCTTTGAACGCTTATAGGATTTGTTAAAAGTTCTGGTGAGGGTAATTGAAATTCTTTTTTTGGAAGCTTGCGATCTTCGACCGTATCTAAATCAACCTCTTTTTCTTGAATCATTTCTTCGACTTCAATTTTTTCTTGATTATCATCTAAATCATCTATTTTATCAGGATTTTTATACTCATCCAAAGTTTCCAATTTATCATCAAATTCATCTTGATCTTCATTAGGTTGAATTTCATTACCTGAATCTTCAGCTTGTTTTTCATTATCTATTTCACTTGAACTCATTTGTGCTGGAGGAATAGGTAATTCTTTATTTCTCTGTTCATCGATTTTATTTAACAAGTTTTGTGTATGCTCTTTTTTTTCTTTTTCAGCTTGAATGTCATCTGAGATTAGTTGTTTTTTTTGGCGCTTTTTTTCGTATGAGGAATACATTTTTTTAAATGGGACATAAAAGCTAAGATTAAAATAGCTTCTTATTAAAACTAGCCATAATGCAGCGATTATTAGAAAAGAGCCTATCCCACCAACAAAATCATGAAAAAGGATGGCAATTACCCCTCCAGTCATTCCACTAAATGTGAATGATAGGCTATCTAAACCATAATAAACAATTTGCAAATACCCTAGCGTAATTGATGCAAGAGCAGTAGCGGCCAAAATAAATACTGAAGGTCTTCCAATTGACTGAAAGTCCTTATGCATAAAAAACCAAATCCCCCAAATACCAGTTAAAACAGGTAAAATAAAAGAGCTATATCCAAAACCAAGCTTTATAAATAAATAAGATATCCATACACCTAGTAGGCCCATTGGATTTTCAACTTTTACGTTTGGCGAAATACCTGGATCTTCACTGGGATTATGCCCAAAAAAACTTAATAAAACTAATAGAGAAACTGTTATTATCAAAATCCCTAGTATTTCAAATCGCTTATCCTTTGTCATTTCCATCAACTAAATACAGAGCCTTTCTTATAGAAAGGAGGTTTGACAATTTCGCATTTCAACTTCTTTCCTCTTACATCTACAAATAAACTAGTTCCAGTTTTTGAATATTTCTTATCTACATACGCAAGACCAATTCCTTTCTTCAAAGAAGGAGATTGGGTTCCGCTTGTAACAATGCCTATAGCATTTGAATCATTAGAAACTGAATATCCCGGTCTAGGGATACCCCTATCGATCATCTCAAAACAAACTAATTTTTTTGAATGAGAAAGCTGAAAATCTAATAGTTTTTCTTTGCCAATGAAGCTTGCTTTATTTGTTTTAGCTATCCATCCAAGACCTGCTTCAATTGGGTTTGTTTTTTCATTAATATCGTTGCCGTATAAAACATACTTCATTTCCATTCTTAGCGTATCTCTGCATCCGAGACCAGCAGGCGTTAATTCATTTTCAAATTGAAGTAAAGATTTCCAGATATTTTTAATAGCATTTCCATCTGCATAAATTTCGTAGCCCAATTCTCCAGTATAGCCAGTCCTAGATACCGTTACAGGAGAGCCACAAATATTTGCGATACAGAAATGATAATAATCAAGATCATTTAAGTCAACATCTGTGTACTTACTTAAAATATCTTTAGACTTTGGACCTTGAAGCGCAATTAGGTCTATTGTGCTACTGACATTTGCAAAATCTACGTTTTCTATTTTGTTTGCAATAATCCAATCAAAATTCTTTTCGATGTTGGAGCAATTCACAACTAGCATGTAGTGCTTTGGGTACTTATAAACTAAAATATCATCTATTATGCCTCCATCTTCATAACACATTGCTGAGTATTGTGCCTGCCATTCATTTATTTTAGATACATCGTTTATGGTAATTTCATTCAAAAATTTTGTTGCTCCAGGACCTGAAATAATGAATTCACCCATATGACTTACATCAAAAATTCCGCATGATTGTCTTACCGCAAGGTGTTCTTGAATAATACCACTATATTGAATGGGCATTTGATATCCTGCAAAATCAACAATTTTTGCTTTGAGTTTTACGTGCTCATTATATAGTGAAGTCTTTTTCATTATTCTTCAAAATAGTTTTTCAAAGCAATTAATCCATCCTCAATATCTTCAGTTGATATTCCTGAATATGCCAGCCTAATATAAGAATCAACTTCATCTTTTTGCGCTCTTCCAAAATGTTCACGAGTACAAAAAGAAACATTAGCCCTTGTTAATGCATTGTTTTGCAAATCTTCTATATTTATTAATCCTTTTCTTTTCATGATTTTGGTTACATTTGGAAATAGATAAAAGGTTGTTCTAGGAGTTAAAATATCAATACCATCAATCGCATTTAAACCTCTAACAGCTGCGTCTCTTCTGCTTTTTAAAGTTTTTAAAATTTCAATACTGCCACTCTGGTCTCCATTGAGCGCTTCAACCATAGCATTTTGAATAAAATGAGTAGTGCAAGACTCAGCGTTTACATTGAACTTCGCTATGCGCTTAATGATCTCCTTAGGACCAATTGACCCACCAACCCTCCAACCGGTCATAGCAAATTTTTTTGAAAATGTATAAAGGATTACTGTTCTTTCTTTCATGCCAGGTATTGACACAATTGAATTAGCATCACCTTCATAGATTATTTCAAAGTAGGCCTCATCAGAAAGAACCCATAGATCGTTTTCAATTGCAATTTGAGCAATATCGTGCATTTCTTTTTTAGAAGATTCAGCTGACATTGGATTTTGATAATTATTATAAATGATTGCAACAGTATCTTTATTGATAGAATCTCTAAGTTTTTCGATATCAATATCAAAACCTGAATCGGTCTGAACATAAGAATATGGAATTGCTCTACCGCCCTGATATTCAATCTGGGATTCATAAATTGGGTATCCTGGATTAGGATATAAAATTTCATCGCCTGGATCCATAACTGAGCTAATAAATTTTCCTATTGTTGGCTTTCCGCCTGGCTGAACCGCTACATTATCAGGATGATACTCAACTTCTCTTTTTGCTCCAACATCATTCGCTAAAGCCTCTCTTAATGGTAAAATACCCTCAGAAGGGCAATACCCTGTGAGTCCGTCCTTAATGCTTTTAATAGTTGCCTCAACAATATTTTCAGGGGTAGGTAGATTTATGTCGCCAAGATGAAAGGGGTATACTTTGTTTCCTTGATTTGCCCATTGCTTGGCCTGTGCAGAAACAGCAAAAGCCGTTTCTGTTCCTAGGTTTTGAAGCTGGTTTGAATATTTCATATTACACTACATCCTTTTTAACGCTTCTCGTATAATATCTTCAAGTTTGTCGATTACTTTGCCATCTTTGCTTATCTCAGAAAAAGCTTTTGAAATCTGATTAGCCTTGTAACCCAAAGATTTAAGTGCATTTTTTGCATCTTTAGAAATTAGAGAATCTGGTTGATCAGAAAAACTTAATCCGTCATCATTTTCATCCGAAATAGAAAACTTTTCTTTTAATTCGACAATAATTCTCTTTGCAGTTTTGGCCCCAATGCCTGGGATTGATGTTAAGGACTGTACATCAGAATTAATTATTTTTTGCTTGAATTCGCTTGGAGTTGTTCCTGATAAAATATTCATTGCGGACCTTGGTCCAATTCCACTTATAGTGTTTAAATTTAAAAAAAGAGCTCTTTCAGAAAGCAGCTCAAAACCATAAAGATTTAAAATATCCTCTTTTACATGTAAATGTGCAAGTAAAGTTACCGGTTGGTTTAAATCTGGAAGCTTTTCAAAAGTAGAAATTGAAATACTTAAATTATAAACAATACCACCTATTTGGACTTGAACGCCGGTTGGATTTTTAGCTATTAAAATTCCAGATATTGATTCTATCAAACTCATAGATACTTATTTTGATTAATGTGGCATAGGCCTATAGCGAGAGCATCAGTAATATCTAGAGAAGAAATATTTTTGTCAATTTTTAAAATTTTTTCAACCATATACTTGACTTGTTTTTTTGATGATGACCCGCTCCCCGTGACAGATTGTTTAACCTTGCGAGGTGCGTAGACCATAGAAGGTATACCCTTAGAAGAAGCTGAGAGCAAAAGCACGCCTCTAGCCTGGCCTAAAAGGATAGCTGATTTCACATTTTGACTGTAAAAAGAATCTTCAATGGCCATAGACATAGGACTGAATTTATCAATTAAATCATTCATATGGCTATTTAAATACTCAAGCCTATTCGGTACAGATTGTTTGGCTGGAGGTGTAATTAAACCGTATGCAACTACTTTTATCTTACTTCCTCTATAATCAAGAATCCCAAATCCAGTATTATTTAAACCTGGATCTACGCCAATTGTTCTTTGAATGCTATTCAATATAGTTAGCTATGAGACGTTAACTGAAAATTTGACGCTATATTCTGAACGTCATCATGCTCCTCCAGCTTTTCCATCAGATTAATGAGTTTAGAAGAATCAGACTCTGGTACTTCAATAATATTTTTTGGAACCATCTCAACCTTTGATGAAACTATACTGTATCCTTTTTTTTCAAGATTTTCTGCTATTTCAGCAGTAAGAGCAGGGTTTGTTGAAATTATAAAATCTAGCTCTTCCTTATTAAAATCATCGGCTCCAGCTTCAAGGGCATCATTAAATAAATTTTCTTCATTTGTTGATTCAGATTCAACAATTATCTGACCGAGCTTTTCAAACATCCAAGAAACAGAACCGTTTTCACCTAGATTTCCACCAAATTTTGTCATTAGGTGTCTTATTTCAGCAACAGTGCGATTTTTGTTATCTGTCATTACATCCATCATAATCGCTACACCCTCCGGACCGAAGCCTTCGTACGATAATTCCTCATAATCTACTCCCTCAAGTTCACCAGCTCCCTTTTGAATATTTCTTGAGATTGTATCACTTGGCATATTTGCAGCTTTAGCTGTTGAGATAGCCTGACGCAATCGGGGATTAGCCTCGGGGTCACTTCCACCAGTTTTTGCAGCAACCATAAGCTCTTTAATTATTTTTGTAAAGACCTTCCCTCTTTTAGCGTCTTGAGCTGCTTTTTTATGTTTAATATTTGCCCATTTACTATGACCGGCCATTATTCACTCCTTAGCTTTCATTGTTTATCAGTGAATTAATTTTGCTAATTAAAAGCCTCGGTGGCCTTTTTGGCTTTCCAGACTTGTCGATGAAGCCATGTATAGTTTTTCCAGTAGCTAAAACTGATTTGTCATCAGCCAATACCTTATATTCAATAAATAATCGAGAGGAAGGAGATTTCGATATTGATGCAATAATGATTAACTCATCTTCAAATTTTGCACTTTTTTGATAGTCGCATGTTGCGCTTACGACTGGTAAAAAAATATCATTCTTCTCTATGTCCCTAACTGCAATTCCAATTGATTTGAGCAATTCAGTTCTAGCAGATTCAAAAAATTCAAAGTATCTCGAATAATACACAATACCCATTTGATCAATATCTTTATAATATATTTTAGTTTTAAAAGTATGGGATATCATTTTAAATCAGATATATTTCCCATTTTCTCATAACGAGCAATTCGATTATCAAGAAAACTTTCAGGGTCTACAGATTTTAAATTATCAATCTCTGATAAAATAGATGTTTTTAAAGATTTTACTGTTTCGTCAAAATCTCTATGCGCTCCACCAATTGGCTCTTTAACAATCTCATCGCAGATTTCCATCTCAACTAGGTCTTCTGGAGTTACTTTCATTGCATCGGCAGCTTCTGGTGCTTTCGCAGCATCACGCCAAAGTATAGACGCACAACCTTCTGGGCTAATAACAGAATACCATGTATTTTCAAGCATAAACATTTTATCGCACACTCCTATTCCTAAAGCACCGCCACTCGCACCTTCACCTATCACGATTGCAATGATTGGTGTTTTTAAGCTAGACATTTCAAAGAGGTTTCGCGCAATTGCCTCACCTTGCCCTCTTTCTTCTGCTCCAATTCCAGGATAAGCACCGGGAGTATCAATCAGTGAAATAATGGGTAGTTTGAATTTTTCGGCTAATTTCATTACTCTGAGCGCTTTACGATATCCCTCTGGTCTCATCATACCAAAATTTCTATAAATATTTTCTTTTGTGTTTTTACCTTTTTGCTGTCCAAGAAAAACTACCTTAACATCATCTATTGACCCCAGGCCACATACAATTGCAGAGTCATCTCCGAAATAACGATCACCATGCAATTCAATAAAGTTTGGAGATAAAGATGAAATATAATCCATAGACAAAGGTCGCTGTGGATGTCTTGCTAATTGCACTCTTTGCCAGCGAGTTAGTTTTGAAAAAATTTGCTTTAAACAATCCTCTCTTTCAGAAGTTAGCAATGAAAGTTCTTCTTTGTGCGAACTTGAATCTCCTTCAAGTTCCAAAATTTTTTGATCGATTTCTTTGAGGGGTTGCTCAAAATCTAAATAATAATTAGCCATATAATCTTAATATACTTCAATTAAAATAATAATTTTCATTAAGAATGAAACACTATTTGTTTATTCGAAAAATCCTCCATAATCGTAATCTCCAAACTATCCAGACCGCTTCGAACATAATAGACTTACTCATTTTTGACTCTCCAACCGTTCTATCAATAAAAATAATGGGGTGCTCGACAAGCTTAAATCCTTTGTGCCAACATCTAAAGTTCATTTCAATTTGAAACGAATAACCAGAAGACTTCACTTCATCAAGCGATATTGATTTTAATACCTTTGCAGACCAAACCTTAAAACCCCCAGTTGCATCCTTGATCGGCATTCCAGTAACAACCCT
>CENP01144404.1_pt1 | contig 14499 bp, 10 predicted proteins | sample 361281 | NCBI WGS metagenome assembly CENP01 (sample SAMEA2591122, study PRJEB7988) | marine metagenome | biome: marine biome (ENVO:00000447); feature: deep chlorophyll maximum layer (ENVO:xxxxxxxx); material: saline water (ENVO:00002010), including plankton (ENVO:xxxxxxxx) | depth 70 m
TTTTATTAATAGATTTACTAATTTATATTTAAATTTTAAATAAATATTACTTTTTTTACATAAAATTTAAACTATGTGTGGAATTGTATGTGCCTTTGAAACCAAGGCAAAGAAAAACATAAGATCTAAAGTCTTGGAAATGTCAAAAAAAATAAGACATAGAGGTCCTGATTGGAGTGGAATATTTTCAAATGATAATGCAATATTGTCTCACGAGAGGTTGTCAATTGTTGATCCATCATCTGGAAAACAGCCCCTTTACAGCGAAGACAATAGATATGTTTTAGCTGCTAATGGAGAAATATATAACCATCAGGAACTAAGGAAAGAATTTCCAAACTATGAATTCTCAACGAAGAGTGATTGTGAGGTCATACTTGCCTTGTATACTAAATATGGTCCTGATTTTATTGATAAAATGAATGGAATATTTGCATTTGTCATTTACGATTCTACAAATGATGAGTATTTTGTTGCTCGAGATCATATGGGGATTATTCCACTGTACATAGGTTGGGATTCTGACAAAATTTTTTATGTTTCCTCAGAGCTCAAAGCGTTAGAAGGAGTTTGTAATAAGATAGAGTTATTTCCACCGGGGCATTATTTTTTAAGTTCTAATGATGATTATGTAAAATGGTATGATAGAAATTGGAGAGAATATGATGAAGTAAAAAATGTAAAATCAGAAATCAAAATATTAAGAGATTCATTGGAACAAGCAGTCAGAAGACAATTAATGAGTGATGTTCCATACGGAGTTTTACTTTCTGGTGGACTAGACTCGTCAATTACATCAGCGGTTGCAAAAAAATATTCGGAAATGAGAATAGAATCCAATGATAAGCAGCCTGCATGGTGGCCTCAGTTGCACTCATTTTCTGTTGGCCTTGAGGGATCTCCAGATCTAGCTGCCGCTAAACTTGTTGCTGATCATATCGGAACAATTCATCACGAAATAATATTTACAATCCAAGAGGGTTTGGATGCAATAAAAGATGTTGTTTATAATCTGGAGACATATGATATAACTACCGTAAGAGCTTCAACTCCTATGTATTTAATGGCTCGGGTAATTAAGTCAATGGGAATTAAAATGGTTTTATCTGGAGAAGGAGCTGATGAAATATTTGGAGGTTACTTATATTTTCATAAAGCACCAAACCCAAGGGAATTTCACGAAGAAACAGTTAGAAAACTAGATAAGCTTCATATGTATGATTGTTTACGTGCAAATAAAAGCCTTGCAGCTTGGGGTATTGAAGGAAGAGTACCTTTTTTAGACAAAGAATTTATGGATGTAGCTATGTCCTTGAATCCAAAAGATAAAATGATCAAAGGAGAGAGAATTGAAAAATGGATTTTGAGAAAAGCTTTTGAAGACTATTTACCGGAATCAATTGTGTGGAGACAGAAGGAGCAATTTAGTGATGGGGTAGGTTACAATTGGATAGATACCCTAAAAAAAGTAGTTGAGGATCAAATTTCTGATAAAAATATGAAAGAAGCTTCATCAAGATTTCCTTTTCAAACTCCAACAACTAAAGAAGAATATTACTACAGATCTTTATTCTCTCAGCATTTTCCATCAGAGACTGCTGCGTCCTGTGTTCCGCAAGAACCGTCAGTAGCTTGTAGTACAAAAATTGCGCTTGAATGGGATGAGGCTTTTAAGTCATTAAATGAGCCCTCAGGAAGGGCAATTTCTAAGGTTCATGAGGATGCTTATGACAGTAGTAATTAACTTTAAAATTGTTAATAACTTATACTATAAAAATCAACTGCTTTTAACCTGTTGGGATTCGTTTTTTGTATATTTGTTTTGTTGTAAAAAATGATTGTTTAATTTTTTTATTAACGCAACTATCAAACTAACAACTTTTCAATAAATTATGAGCGAAAATAAAGCAAAATATTCCGCTGACAGTATTCAGGCGCTTGAGGGAATGGAACATGTTCGAATGAGACCTTCAATGTATATTGGAGATGTTGGTTCTAGAGGTCTTCACCACTTAGTTTACGAAGTTGTTGATAATTCGATTGACGAAGCAATGGCTGGTCATTGTGACAGAATCTCTGTTTCAATAAATGAGGATAATTCTGTAACCACTGAAGATAATGGAAGGGGTATCCCGGTTGGAATACATAAAAAAGAGGGTGTTTCAGCTTTGGAAGTTGTAATGACAAAAATTGGTGCTGGAGGTAAGTTTGACAAGGACTCATATAAAGTTTCTGGTGGATTGCATGGAGTTGGTGTTAGTTGTGTCAATGCACTTTCCGAAAAATTAGTTGCAACAGTTCATAGAGACGGGAAAATTTGGGAGCAAGAGTACTCAAAAGGTAAATCATTAGAACCAGTAAAAGAAGTTGGAAAATCTGATAAAAATGGAACTATTGTTACCTTTCTTCCTGATAAATCAATATTCCAAGAGATTAACACATATAGTTATGATATTCTTGCAGCAAGATTAAGAGAGTTATCGTTTTTAAACAAAGGACTAACAATTACAATAACTGATAAAAGAAACAAAGACAAAGAGGGTAATTATATTTCAGAGGAATTCTTTTCCAAAGAGGGTTTGGTTGAATTCATTAAGTTCCTTGATGACTCAAGAGAGCCAATTATGAAAGATGTAATTGCTTTTGAAGGTGAGAAAAATGGTGTCCCTGTAGAAGTTGCCATGATCTATAACACCTCCTATTCTGAAAACCTTCATTCTTATGTAAATAATATTAATACCCATGAAGGTGGTACACATCTTAGTGGATTCCGAAGAGGTTTGACACATACTTTGAAGAAGTACTCAGAATCTTCAGGAATGTTGGATAAGCTCAAGTTTGAAATTTCTGGGGATGATTTTCGAGAGGGTTTAACCGCAATAATCTCGGTAAAAGTCGCTGAACCACAATTTGAAGGTCAGACCAAGACTAAATTAGGAAATAAGGAAGTTTCTTCAAGTGTGAGTCAAGCAGTTTCACAAATGTTAAGAGATTATCTAGAAGAACACCCTGATGATGCAAAAACTATTGTTCAAAAAGTAATTCTTGCTGCCCAGGCTCGTCATGCTGCACAAAAAGCACGGGAGATGGTTCAAAGAAAATCTGTAATGAGTATTGGTGGTCTCCCAGGTAAATTATCTGATTGCTCCGAACAAGACCCTTCAAAATGTGAGGTATTTCTTGTTGAGGGTGATTCAGCAGGAGGTACTGCTAAACAAGGAAGGGACAGAGCTTTTCAGGCAATCTTACCATTGAGGGGTAAAATTTTAAATGTCGAAAAAGCAATGCAGCACAAAGTCTTTGAAAATGACGAAATCAGAAACATATTTACTGCCTTAGGTGTCACTATTGGAACGGAGGAAGATAGTAAAGCTTTAAATATTGAAAAGTTAAGATATCATAAAGTTGTTATTATGTGTGATGCTGATATCGATGGTAGTCATATATCAACACTAATTCTAACTTTTCTTTTTAGGTATATGAGAGAGTTAGTTGAAAATGGACATGTTTACATCGCTACCCCTCCATTATATCTTGTAAAAAAAGGGGCAAAAAAGGAATATGCATGGAATAATGATCAGAGAGACAGTATTATGATGAAATTTGGAGACGGCTGTAAAGTTCAACGTTACAAAGGATTGGGAGAAATGAATGCTGCTCAGTTATGGGATACCACAATGAACCCTGAATTTAGAACCCTAAGAAAAGTAGTCATTGAAAACGGGATTGAGGCTGACAGAATTTTTTCCATGCTAATGGGTGATGATGTTCCTCCAAGAAGAGAATTTATTGAAAATAATGCATTATATGCTAATATAGATGCTTAAAAGTAATATATGAAAATATCAGTTGTTGGCGCTGGTGCTGTAGGAGCTAGTTGCGCTGAGTATATAGCACTTAAAAATTTTGCTTCAGAGGTTGTAATTCTAGACATAAAAGATGGCTTTGCTGAGGGTAAAGCCATGGATTTGATGCAAACTGCATCTCTAAATAATTTTGACACTAAAATCACTGGGACAACCAACGATTACTCCAAAACGTCAGGTAGCGATATTTGTGTAATTACATCTGGTATACCCCGAAAGCCTGGAATGACTAGAGAGGAATTAATTGGAATTAATGCAAAAATTGTAAGTGAAGTAAGTAGTAATTTGATACACTTTTCACCTGATACTATTTTAATTGTTGTTAGTAATCCAATGGATTCAATGACTTACCTTGTTCATAAAAAAACAGGTTTATCAAAAAACAGAATTATTGGTATGGGTGGAGCATTAGATTCAGCAAGATTTAAATATAGAATAGCTGAAGCCTTGCAATGTCCTATTAGCGATGTTGACGGTATTGTCATTGGTGGTCATAGTGATAAAGGTATGGTGCCATTGATTTCAAAAGCAACTAGAAATAGTATTCGTATTTCAAATTTTCTTTCTGATGAAACTTTAGAAAACATAAAACAAGAAACCAAAATTGGGGGAGCAACCCTAACAAAACTATTAGGAACTTCAGCGTGGTATGCTCCTGGAGCTGCTGTTGGTTCGATTGTTCAGTCCATAGCTTGTAATCAACATAAAATGTTTCCCTGCTCAGCTTTGTTAGAAAATGAATATGGGTTGTCTAACTTGTGCATTGGTGTCCCTGTTATTCTGGGGAGAAATGGTATTGAAAAAATAATTGAATTGGAGCTTGATGATAGTGAGTATGACCATTTAAAACAGAGTGCTGAATCTGTTAAAAAAACCAATAATCTACTTGATTAGTTCTTTCGGATATTCTATTTTCAATTGATTTTCTATTTCTAAAAAACTAAATATTTCTTGCTGGCTTATATTGTATAAGTCTATTACTAGCAATCGATTAATCGATTTTTTAGTTTTAAAAAACTCAATTACTTCTTTATGATACAGATTAATTTCTGGTAAGTCTTTAGGAATATTCAATTTTTTAGTTTTCATACTATTAATAGATTTTTTCCATGATTTTTTATCACGAGTTGTAAGTATAAATTTAGTTTCAGGCTTACTATAAATAAGTTTATGTTTGTAATTTCTATATGCTGAATTATCTATTAGAAAGCTCTTCTTTAAAATTTTAATTGAATCATTTATTTTATTTTCATGTATTACACAGTAGTTTTCACCTAAAAAACCAAGATTTCTTAAGAATTTTGCGAGACTAGTAGTTCCAGTTCTTGGAAGACCAATACCTATAATGTGCATAAGACTAAAATTAAGTTAAGATCAAAATTCTCTAATAAATACTATTACAAATAAGATAATTATTTTAATTTGAAAATCGTCAACTTAATTATATATTTGCTCCACTTTTAAATCTAACATTCATGCAAAACAAAGGATTGGTTAAACTATTTGCTCTTTTATTTGGATTAGTAAGCATCTTTCAGCTTTCTTTTACCTTGAAATCCAATCAAATAGAGAATAAGGTTGATCAGATAGCTATTAGCTCTATTCCAAATTCTGAATTAGATTTTGATAAAAAAAGGAATGATTTTAAGAATTCCTACCTTGATTCAATTTCATCTGAAAATGTTTTTGATATTGGTATAGCAAAATACTCATATGCTGAGGTAAAAGACAGGGCAATGAATTTGGGGTTAGATTTAAAAGGTGGAATCAATGTAATTTTACAAATTTCAGTAAAAGATATACTACAAAACTTATCTAACAATAGTACTAATCCAATATTTAATAAAGCTTTAGATGATGCTGAAGAATTGCAAAAAAATAGTCAAAATTCATATTTGGAAGATTTTTTCATTTCCTTCGATCAGATAAAGGGAGAAACGAAACTTGCATCCCCTGATATATTTGCAAATAGGTCTTTGAGTGAAGACATTAATTTTGATATGTCTGATGATGAGGTAAAATCTATTATAAAAGTAAAAATTGATGAATCAATCACCTCTGCTTTTGAAGTTCTTCGAAAAAGAATTGACAAATTTGGTGTAACTCAGCCTAACATTCAAAGATTAGGTAGCTCAGGAAGAATCTTAGTGGAACTTCCTGGAGCAAAGGATATTGAAAGAGTTAAAAGTTTACTTCAAAGTACTGCCCAGTTAGAATTTTGGGAAACTTTTAGAGGTGAAGAATTTTTCTCTTTTATTAGAAATGCTAATGAATTAATTAAATCTAAAACTAAAAATCAAGATATTTCAACAGATGATTCTGAGGTTAGCGAAGTAGAGAAATTATTAGGTTCTGAAATTGATTCTTTAGCAATTGAAAAAGATCCATTACTTGAATTAATTACTGGACAAGGATATGTGGGTGGCCCTGTGATAGCGATATTTGATCCAAAAAATATTGATATTATCAATGAATTCCTCTCTGATCCAGAAATAAGATCTTTGCTTCCTGCAAATCAGAGGTCAGCTAAATTTTTATGGGGAATTCCCCAAGTTTTAGAAAATGGTGATAAAAGAGTTGAATTGTATGCGATTAAAGGAAATAGAGAAAATAACCCAAGACTTAGTGGATCTGTTGTAACAGATGCTAGACAAGCTTACTCTGTTGATGGAATTACCCCAACGGTAAGTATGCAAATGAATACTAAGGGAGCAAAAATATGGGAGGAAATGACTGGAGAGGCTTTTAATCAAAACTCTCAAATTGCAATCGTTTTGGATGATGTAGTTTACTCAGCTCCTGGTGTTAATAGTGGCCCTATTTCTGGTGGTAACAGTGAAATTTCTGGATCATTTACTTTGAATGAAGCAATTGATTTAGCAAATGTCCTAAGGGCTGGTAAACTTCCTGCATCAGCAGACATTGTACAAGCTGATGAAGTTGGACCCTCTCTTGGACAAGAAGCTATTGAATCTGGTACGGCATCTTTTGCCATTGCACTTATACTTGTTTTAATGTGGATGATTTTTTATTATGGAAAGGCTGGAGTTTATTCCAATTTAGCCCTATTGCTAAATATATTATTAATATTTGGAATATTATCTGGCTTAGGTGCTGTATTAACATTACCCGGTATAGCTGGTATAGTTCTGACTATTGGTATTGCGGTTGATGCTAATGTTTTAATATACGAAAGAGTCAGGGAGGAATTATATAAAGGAAAGAAACTAAAACCCTCAATTGTAGATGGTTATCAAAATGCATTGTCTTCAATTCTTGATGCGAATATAACTACAGGATTGACAGCGTTAATATTATACACTTTTGGTACAGGACCTATAAAAGGCTTTGCTACAACTCTATTAATTGGTATAATTACTTCATTATTTACTGCAATTTTTATCTCAAGATTATTAATTAATTGGGATGTAAATCGTGGTTCAAGGTTAAATTTTTCAACACCACTTACAAATGGTTTATTTAGTAGTTTAAAATTCAATTTCTTATCTCAAAGGAAATTCACATACGTAATTTCAGGTATTTTGATAGTTTCTGGTATTTTTTCATTATTTACTACGGGCCTAGATGAAGGAATTGATTTTGTAGGGGGTAGAACATATACTGTTAGGTTTGATAAAGACATTAATTCTGAGGAGGTAAAAAAATCAACAGATTTGATGTTTGGAAGTTCCGAAATTAAAACCATTGGCTCTCCAAATCAGTTAAAAATTTCAACAAAATTCAATGTTAATGATAATTCAGCTGCCGCTGATGAGGAAGTTCAAAGAAAGCTTTATGAATCTCTTGAAAACTTTCTTCCTGAGTCATATTCATATCAACAGTTTTTGTCTGCTGAGAATAATATTGGCAAAATGATGTCTGGAAAGGTTAGCCCAACAATAGCTGATGATATTAAGCAGTCATCCTTTTGGGCTATTTTAGGATCTTTGATTGTAGTATTTTTATACATCTTATTTAGATTTAAAAAGTGGCAGTTTTCTTTAGGTGCTGTTGCTGCTGTATTTCACGATGTTTTAATTGTATTGGGAATTTTCTCATTGACCTATAAATATATGCCATTCAGTATGGAAATTGATCAGGCATTTATTGCTGCAATACTTACTGTAATTGGATACTCTCTAAATGATACAGTAGTTGTATTTGACAGAATTAGAGAATTTTTAAAAGAACACTCTTCAACTTGGGATTTTGAAAAAACAGTTAATTCAGCATTGAACAGTACTTTATCTAGAACTTTAAATACATCATTTACAACATTAGTTGTATTATTAGCAATGTTCATTTTTGGTGCTGACTCTTTAAGGGGATTATTGTTTGCATTAATTATTGGAGTATTAGTTGGAACATATTCGTCTGTTTTTGTAGCTACACCAATAATGAAGGATACTCTCAAAAAATATACAAGTTAATTAGAGTATAGTTTCTTCAAGTATTTTTTATCAATATAAAAAGTTCCAAATGGAACTAAGGAGGCTATTGAGATAAATAAAAATTTTCTAAAATTCCAGTTATATTTAATTTTTGCAATTATTGATAATAAAACATATAAGATAAAAAGTATACCATGAGGCATTCCCAATATTTTTACATATAAAGCTTCATTTAGTAAGTATTTAATAGGAACAGCAATAAAGAGTAAGAAGATATAAGAAACGCCTTCCAAAAAAGCGGTTAATCTGTATATATTAATCATATGGGTTATTTGCCTCTAAACATTAAATAAAAGCCTATTAAAATAAATGGAATACTAAGTGTTTGACCGGTATTCATTCCAAAAATCCAATCCTCCCTTCCTTCAACTTGAGCTTGTTTAAAAAATTCAACAACAAATCGACTACTCCACAAAAGGATAAAAAATAGACCAAATAAATAACCAGTTTTTTTAACTTTCTCTGTTCTCCAATATATGTGAGCAACAATCAAAAAGATTATGATATAACTAAATGCTTCATATAATTGAGCTGGATGTCTTGCAAAATTTTCGCCTAATTTGCTGAAAACTATTCCAAAAACACTGTCAGTTTTTTTCCCAACAATTTCTGAATTGAAAAAATTACCAAATCTTATAAATGCTCCGCCAATAGCAACGGGAATGAGAATTCGATCCAAAATCCATAATACTGATTTTTTGAGAATACGTGTGTTGTAGATATACATGGCAGTAATAATACCTATAGCAGCTCCATGGCTAGCTAAACCTCTAAATCCAGTAAATTCAAAATTTGGCTTAAATCTAAAGGGTAAAAATACACTAAAGAAATCTTGTTCAAATAGCTCAAACTGATAAAATATTACATGACCCAATCTGGCACCAATCATTGTCCCTACTATCGTATAAACAAATAAAGAATCAAGCTTTTGCATAGAAAGTCCTTCTTTTTTATAAATAATCTGCATGATATAAAAACCAAGAACAAAGGCAAGCATCCACATCAGGCTGTAATAATATATCGTAAATTTCCCAAAAATTGAAATTCCCTCTGATGTTGGGTCCCATACGAATTGTAAAATTTCCATATTACTTTCTTTTAAATTTTTCAGGCACTGGATCATGACCTGATTTTCCCCAAGGGTGACAACTTAATATTCTTCTTACAGCTAAATAAGAACCAAAAAATAATCCATACTTTTCAAGTGCTTCAATTGAATATTGCGAGCAAGTGGGATGATATCTACAAGTTGCAGGTAAATAGGGTGATATAGAACTTTGATAAAATTTGATTAAAAGGATAAATGGAAAGGTTAAAAATTTCATTAAAAAGTTATTTAATTGAAAATGAAGAATTTGTGTCTGAGTCATTAATTACAATTCCTTTGTTATTCAACATATCTCTTATTTTATCACTAAGTTCATAATTCTTATTTAATCTAGCTTCATCCCTCAACGCTATTAGTATTTCAATAACATCATTCGTTTTATCATTGACTTTTTTGGATTTAATATTTTTTTCTAAACCTAAAATTTCGAAAACAAAAGAATTTAATATTTGTAGAAGATTATTACAATCCGATTTTGATATTTTAGCTTTTCCATTATTAAGCTGATTTATAAATTTAACGGCATCAAATAAATTAGCAATCAATATGGGAGTATTGAAATCATCATTCATGGCTTCATAACATTTCTCTCTCCATTTTTCGATATTAAAATCTGTTTGATCATTGTATTTTTCAAAGACTTCTAATACACTAATTGCATCAAGAATTTTTGAAAATCCTTTTTCTGATGCTAGAAGTGCCTCATTACTAATATCTAAAACACTTCTGTAATGAGCTTGAAGCATAAAGAATTTAACAGCTGGCTCTGAAAAAGTTTTTGTGAGTAGGGGAGAACCAGAACAAAATATCTCATTAGGAAGTATATTATTTCCGGATGATTTAGACATTTTTGCCCCATTTAATGTAAGCATATTTGCATGCACCCAATAATTTGCTGCATTAGTGCCAAAACAAATATTTGCCTGCGCAATTTCACATTCGTGATGAGGAAATTTCAAATCAATACCTCCTCCATGAATATCAAAAAGATCACCCAAATATTTATTACTCATAGCTGTACACTCAATATGCCAGCCAGGAAAGCCTTTACTCCATGGGGAGCTCCATTTCATGATATGTTTAGGTTCTGCCTTTTTCCAGAGTGCAAAATCTTGTGGGTTTTTCTTGTCACTCTGACCATCTAATTCTCTTGTGTTGTGAGCAAGGTCCTCAATATTTCTATTACTTAAAATTCCGTAATTATTAGATTCGTTGTACTTGATTACATCAAAGTAAACTGAACCATTTACTACATAAGCCATGCCTTTTTCTATAATCAATTCAATTAAGCCAATTTGTTCCATGATATGACCAGTGGCTTGTGGTTCAATACTTGGTGGTAGGATATTAAAGTTTCTTAAAACAGTGTGAAAATCAACAGTATATTTTTGCACTATCTCCATGGGCACTAGGTTTTCGCTGCGTGCCTTTTTACTAATTCTATCTTCACCATTATCATCATCATTTTCGAGATGACCAACGTCTGTGATATTCCTTACATATCTGACTTTATAACCCAGGTGAATTAAATATCTGAAAATTACATCAAATGAAGTAAACGTTCTCAGATTTCCTAGGTGAACATTACTGTAGACAGTAGGCCCACAAACATACATGCCCACAAAATTATTATTGGAAACTGGCTTGAATAACTCTTTTGTCCCGGTAAGACTGTTGTAGATTTTTAATTTATTAATGCCAATGGATTGCATGTAATAAAATTACATTTTATAGACCATTAAAAGAAGTATCTAACTGAATATATTTTAGAAATTCATCTTTGATTGATGAGTCAAATTTAAATTTGCCTCCAAATTCACTAGTTACTGTACTGGAGGATATATCTTTAATTCCTCTAGAATTAACACATAAATGTCTTGCATCGATTACACAGGCAACATCATTAGTGTTGAGAACACTTTGTAGTTCTTTTACAATTTGTTTGGTTAGACGTTCTTGCACTTGAGGGCGCTTGGAGTAGTACTCAACAACTCTATTGATTTTTGATAAACCAATCACATTACCATTAGAAATGTAGGCAACATGAGCTTTACCAACAATAGGTAAAAAGTGATGTTCACAAGTGGAATATAATGTAATATCTTTTTCCACAAGCATTTCTTCATAATTATATTTATTTTCAAAAGTTGAAGATTTAGGTTTTAGTTTGGGATTTAATCCGCCAAATATCTCCTTGACATATGCTTTTGCCACTCTTTTTGGAGTACCCATTAGACTATCATCAGAAAGATCCAGACCTAATGTTTCCATAATTCCTTTCACGTGTTTTTGAATTATTGTAATCTTTTCATCGTCAGACTTGTTAAAGGCGTCTTTTCTTAATGGCGTAAAATCACCTGTGTAAATATGGTCATCAGCAATTTCATCATTCTTAATTTGAATTTTATCATCTAATTTCATACAAAATTTTTATTGTGCAAATATAAACAATTATCATGCCTAAACTAAATAACTTTTTCAATTTAAAAAAATCGTTTCTCTGATAAGAATTCTTATTTTAAAAAAAAATAAATTAAATTAGTTGCCTTTGTTTAAAAAATGTTAAGAATAAATTACATAGTATTTTTTTTTCTTTTTTTTTACTCCTATTCACAGGATTATAATATAGATGATTACGATGGCCAAACAATCAATACATGTAGTGGAAATTTTTATGATTCTGGTGGTCCTAACGGGGTTTACTCGGCAAATGAGGATTACACAATAACGATTTGCCCTGAAAACGATTTACAATTAATAGAATTAGATTTTACTTCCTTTACCAGTCAACCAGTTCAAAATGGTAATGGGGATGGGTTAGAGATTTATGATGGAGCTAATACTTCCGCCCCCTTAATTAATATGTATTCTGGAACCAATTCTAATTCTGGTCCTGGGTTTATAACGGCGAGTAACGATACTGGTTGTTTAACCTTTAGATTTTTTAGTAACAATGCGGCTCAAGCAGGTGGTTGGGAAGCAGTAATTAGTTGCTTTGAACCATGTCAAGATGTTTTCTCAGAGATATCCTCAAATCCTACTGCAAATACAAATGGCTCTGTGGAAGTGGAAGTGGATGAAAATATAATCTTTACAGGTTTGGGAGAATTTTCAAATGGAATTAGTGAAAATGCATCATATGATTGGGATTTTGGTAATGGATCTACAGCAACAGGTGAAACGGTTAATATTTCTTATTCTAATGCTGGTATATATGATGTTTCTCTTGTGGTAACAGATTATAATGATTGTTCGTCTAACAATTCAGAAATTCAGGTTATTGTTGGTGCAACAACACCAGGAAACCCATATGTAAGTGCTGGAGATGATTTTTCTATTGTTTGTGAAACAAATATTTCATTGAGTGCAGATTTCTTAGAAATTGGAGAAACAAACACCTACAATATTGTTGAAATTCCGTTTGTTCCTCCTTTTCCTTTCAATGGATTATCAAACTCTGTAAATACAAATATTGATGATGCATGGGATAGTCCTCAAGCTCTTCCATTTGATTTTTGTTTTTTTGGAAATTTAGAACAGCAATTTCAAGTTGGATCAAATGGTCTTGTTAGATTTGACGTAAACTCGAGTGATACAGGTTCAGGTAGTAATGCTTACAGTTTTTCTAGTGCGAATAATATTCCAACTAATAGTCCAGATGCGATTGGTGAGGGTAATATATTTTCCCCTGTTCATGATATAGATCCTGCAGCTTCTAATGCAGAAGAAATAAGATGGGAAATACTCGGGGAATTTCCCAACCGTGTTTTAGCGGTAAGTTTTTATAATGTAGAAATGTACAGTTGTTCCGATTTATTTGCAACACATATGATTGTATTATATGAAACAACTAACGTAATTGATATCTATATCCAAAATAAGCCTAGTTGTAATAGTTGGCAGGGTGGAGTTGCAGCTGTAGGAATACAAAATGATGCCGGTAATCAGGGATTTGTTCCACCTGGAAGAAATAGTTCAGATAGCCCATGGACTACTCAAGAGGAGGCTTGGAGATTTACTCCAGCTGGTGAACCTATTCTAACTTTTGAGTGGTTAAATTCCTTTGGTGAAGTAATTTCAACTGAATCAGAAATTGATATTGCAATTGATGAAACTCAAACTTACATAGCAAAAGTAACTTATACAACCTGTACGGGTAATCCAATAGTAGTTGAAGACGATATTACAATTACCGTTGAAGAACCCCCATATGTGGTTGATATTATTACTGAAGTGGTGAATTCAGAAGAAGTTTTTAACTCAGATATTGTCGATTTATGTGATGATTCTTTACCCTTAATTTTAGATGCTCAATACGAATCAGAAACCGCTACTTATCAATGGTTTTTGAATAATAGCCAAATAGATAATCAAAATTCTCAATTAACAATAACATCTTCAACCAGTGGTGAATACCGGTTAGTTGTAGAGGATGATGAATGTCAAGTTTCAGATGAAGTTATTATAAATTTTGGAAATCCCGACAATTCTTTATTTGAGATGGCAGGGACATGTGACGGAGGTATTGCTAATATTTTAGGGGTTCCAGGTGGATCTTTTTCATTCAATATAACTCCGAATGATGGTGCAATTATTAACCCCGATTCGGGTATTATTTCAGGGGGTTCATATGAGACGACATATAGTGTTTTATATACTACAAATGATGCTTGCCCTTCCTCTTCAGTAGTAGAAGTTACTAGTTTGTCCGAAGATTCCCCATTAGAAATTACTGATCCAAGTCCTTTAGAAGTATGCGATGATAATATACCTGATGGACTAGTTGAGATTGATTTATCTCTCAAAAACAGTGAAATTACTAACGGGAATCCCAATTATAGTGTTTCCTATTTTTTCAATGAAAATGATGCTATAAATAATGTTAATCCTCTGCCAAATAACTATACAAATATTTCTAATCCTCAAACAATATATGTTAGGGTTTATGATTTAATATCTAATTGTTCGGCAACAACAAGTCTTTTGCTTAGTGTTATTTATGCACCATCAGCTACTTCACCCCCTAATTTAGAATATTGTGATCCTGATGCAGATGGATTTGGTGTCTTTGATC
>CENP01019710.1_pt1 | contig 14487 bp, 7 predicted proteins | sample 361281 | NCBI WGS metagenome assembly CENP01 (sample SAMEA2591122, study PRJEB7988) | marine metagenome | biome: marine biome (ENVO:00000447); feature: deep chlorophyll maximum layer (ENVO:xxxxxxxx); material: saline water (ENVO:00002010), including plankton (ENVO:xxxxxxxx) | depth 70 m
GTCTAATTCCATCCTTAGAATTATTGAGCCAAAAATTTATATAATCTGAAATATACTGTGAGTCTCTAAGCCATCTTCCCTCATATATATGATGGGCTGCAGGGCAATTTATAGTATTATGTTTTTTTGACCAGTATACATCTGGTAAAAACTCTGTAATTACAAATCCATCATCTGTATTCTTGATGTGTTTTCTGTAGGTCCACCATCTAAAATAATAGGTCTCCTCAATGACTTTATCTGGAAGATCTATAATAGGAATATTTTTACTTAAAAATGGAAATACTTCTTCATTAGAAATAAATTGTTTATAGAGCTCGTTGTCGTTTTCATTGAAACGATCAACATATTTTTTTAATAGATCTAACGATATTATTGCTCCTACCTCATTTTTCTTTTTTTTAACACAGAAAGACAAAAGAATAATTAATAAATATGAACAAATGAATTTTACTTTTATCATTTCTTTCTTATAAATCTAAATTTAATACTTAATTTTTTTTAGCTTAAATTTTCTATTATATCACTTTACTAGTCAACCCACATACTTTCATAGTGGTCGTCTGAATCAAAACCTAAAAGAATTGAATCTTGTCTTTTATCATTTATTATTTTGGAAAGTTTAAAATCATTTTTTTCTACCATAGGAAAAAAGTCTTCAAATGGTATTATTTGTTTATTATTCCATACTCTTTCAATAAATACCGGTAGTCTTTTTCTTAAAGTTGGGATCTCAGCCTCACCCATCTGTTCCCAAGAACACATTTGTGCTCCAATGATTTGTGAGGTTTCTTCCAATTGCATTGGGTTTTTATAAACTGGTGTTTTATACCACCAGTGCTCCCATCTCCATATATTCCATGAATATATCGCCTCAGGAGACCACACTGCTCTTCTAGCTCTTGGTTGTTTTACTCCGCCATTTACAAGATATAAAGGAGTCCATGATGTATTTACAACAGTAAATCCATCCTCAATTAAATGACTTGGTAGATGGTACATAGTTTCAAATGCAAATACAACTACATCTCTAGGTATTTCAATTTTACCTTCACGTCTAAAACCCTCCCATAAAAACATTTTTTTATTATGCTTTTTGACAATTTCATTCATCCTAACAAGAAAATATCGGAATAGTTCATGAACATCTGTGCCTAATTTATTTTTTCTCATAAATGTTTTAATCTCAGGAACATTTTTATATAAATCTAAGTTTGCCTCGTCCCCTCCTATATGAAAATAAGGAGAGGTATCAAAAACCTCAATAATCTCTCCGATTAACTGATCAATCGCATCATAAACTTTTTCACTTCCAATATTTATAACATTTGATTTCCATGGATTTATCTGAAGCATTTTGTTATTTACACCAAATATTTCTGGATAAATTTCGACAAATTGTCTTGAGTGACCAGGAACATCTAATTCAGGTATAATAATTATTCCTCGATCTTCTGCATATTTGACTAGGTCTCTAAAATCCTTTTTTGAATATGGTCTATCTGGAGTAGCCAGCTTAGGAAATTTTTCAGATGGAAAAGTAAATGACTGATCATCACTCAAATGTAATTGAAGGTATTTAATCTTGTAGAAAGACGCTAAATCAATAATATTTTTAAGGGTTGGGACATCGTGCCACATTCTTGCCAAATCAATAAGAAGTCCTCTATACATAGAATCAGGTTTATCCTTTATTTCTAGCATTGGGAAAATAAGTTTATTTTTTTCTAGCTTCAATAATTGAACAAGTGAGCTTTTTGCCATTGCTAGGGCGTTATAAGAACCTCCATTTAGTATTATATTATTACCAATTTTGATGGAATACTCTTCATCTTCAAAATTTTTATCCAGAACAAAAACCAAATTAGCTTTAGCTTCAGAGGTCTCCTTAAAAATCATATCCATTGAAGATATACTTTCAATATCCTTTTCTAATACATCTATAAGTTTATTAATTTCAGGACTGCTTGTAGAAAATAATAATGAATTGGTTAGCACTAATCCTCTTTTTCCAGAATCTAGAGTAACATTTTTTGGGATTGGGACAACATTAAGTTGATCATCCACAATTTTTGTTTGAATTGTCTGACAAGAATAAAGAGTTGTCAAAAAAATCAAGAATAAATTCTTTAATTTCATTTTTGTTAGATTAGTTTAAGTGTTTATTAAATGTGTTTTAGTCTATAAATAATACATTTTAAAAATTATAAACCCTATAAGAAATAAGTGTTAAAAATACTTCTTTCCAAAGCTATAGATATTGATCCCAATTTTTCATCTCTAACTACTTTTCCTTAAAAATCATCATCTGTTAAATGTGAGCCTATAGAAGCAAAGATCAAAAACATATCAAAATTTGTTCAGTTTTATAAATTTAAAGTTTACGCATCCATATATTTCTGAAACTTATATGATTTCCCTCATCACGACCATGATCCTGCAATAAAAGAGTAAAAGGGGTATCTTTTTCAAAATCATATGTAGCGGAAATAATTTCAATTCCGTTATGAATTAAAACACCATTATGAAAAATGGTAAAATTTCCTTTTTTAATTTCATCTCCTTTATCGTCGAATTTAGGGGCATTAAAAACTATATCAAATGTTTGCCATTTTCCAGGGGGTAATGTAACATTAACCAAGGGAATATGCTGTTTGTATATAGATCCTGCTTGCCCATTAGAGTAAGTTCTATTTTCATAACTATCTAAAATTTGTAATTCATAACGTCTTTGAAAAAAAATACCACTATTTCCTCTATATTGTCCATCTCCTTTTATTTTAGTAGGTGATTTCCATTCAATATGTAATTGAATAGAGCCATGTTCCTCGATGGTTTGTATGCCGCCCGTTCCAGGTTTTATTGTCATACTTTTATCGGGATTCAATAGCCAAAGAACTTCTTGATTATTTTTTTCACTTTTCCATTTAGAAAAATCTCTACCATCAAATAGAATTATTGCATCATCTGGAACCCCATTAAAGCCATATGGGTTAACTATTTTAACTTCGGGTTCCCAAATCTCTGATTCATCATATTTTTTTTCATCTTGAGAAAAAATAATATTTGAAGTTATTAATAAAAAAATTATGTGTTTCATCTCATATTTAAGTTAATTTTAACTTGTAGCCATTATGGTATTTATTCGTAAAATATTTAGAATTAATTTTGTTATCCGAAAATTTATTTTTTGAAAAATCCCAATCCAATTTCTTTCCAGACCTGTAAGAAATATTTCCCATTTGAGCAACAGTTGCTACAATTTCGCCATCTTTAATAGTACATTTTACTTTGGAAGGATCGTTTAATCTAATAGCATCTATAAAATTTTGCATATGTTTATCTAGTCCATTGTCAGTGGCTTTTAAAAAAGGTTTAGCAACTTTTTTTTCATTACCCCTCTCTTCGATTACTTCCCACCCATCTCGATTCAATGTTAAAGTTGCATAATCTCCTATAAAAGCTATTCCATGACTTTTATCATAGGGTCCATTATCAATTCCCATTGCAGAATCCCAAATTAAATTAAATTTATCAAATTCATATAGTGCAGTTAAAGTATCAGGAGTCTCTTGGGCAAGATTAGGATAAGCAAACTTACCTCCCAAGCTTACAACAGTTTTGGGTAAAAAATCTTGCATACCAAGCAAAGCAAAATCTATCAGATGCACCCCCCAGTCTGTCATCAAACCACCTGCATAATCCCAAAACCATCTAAAAGTAAAGTGTAAACGACTCGAATTAAATGGTTTCGTTTTTGCTGGACCAAGCCATTTTTTATAATCCAGTTCTTTTGGTGGAATACTGTTTGGAACAATTGATTTTGGACTGACTGATCCAAAATAACACCATGTCTTTACTGTTCTAATCGGTCCAATAACTCCGGTCTTTAAATAATTAATAGCATCTTGAAAATGCTTTTGACTTCGTTGCCATTGACCTACCTGTACAACATTCCCATACCTATATTGAGCATCCACCATCATACGACACTCTCCAATTGAATTTCCAATAGGTTTCTCACAATAAGCATGCTTTCCCGCCTCCGAGGCATGTATCATCATAAGAGCATGCCAATGATCAGGAGTTCCAATTATAACTGCATCAATATCTTTTTCCTCAAGTAATTTTTGATAATCTATAAAAGTCTTAACTTTTATTCCTTGTTCATCCATTTCAGCTTTTCTTTTTTGAAGTACTCTATCATCAACATCGCATATTGCCATTAAATTTACCTTAGGAATTCTCAAGAGTGATTTAGTGTTCCACCAACCCATTGAATTTAGTCCAATAGCACCTATATTAATTGTATCATTTGATCCTAAAATACCATTATTACTTTGTAGAGAAGAAAATCCAGGGAGTATTAATCCTGCAGAAGTTAATAAAGCTGAATTCTTAATAAATTTTTTTCGATTCATTTGAAATTATTTTGTAATACATATTACTTTATTTAATATTTTTTAAAAATAAAACCTACTTTGTAGTAGCACTAAAAGTACTTCTTACCAAAACTGTAGGCTTTGATTCCAATTTTTTTACCAATCACTCTGCCCGGAAGATCATCAACTGGGGGATGAATACCACCCCAAATTCTTGATAGACTACACTGGTTACTGGCATCTCTGTATGTCGCCCATTGAATCTTAATATCTTGAGATGGACCTTTTTCAAAAACTAAGAATTCATTTTTTTTAGCAACAAACTCACCCATTCCACCTGGAAAAAATTCATCTCCAGTTAGCAATGTCATCAGCTCTGCTGCAGCTCTTGAATAAGTAGAATGTCCTGATACATAGCCAGAAAAATTAGGTGTTACAAATGTGGGTCTTTGATAAGGAAACCAGTTTTCAGCTAAAATCCATCCAACTCCTCCGTAGTCATTTTTTGGATCTTTTACATATTGATGTCCTCGCCATGATAAAACTTTAATTTTACCAATATTCTCACCATTTTTACCGGCGAGAAAATCATCTTTTTTGACTGACTCTATATATCCTTCAACTAACTTGATTCCAATAGAACTATAATTGGGTAAATTAGGATCTGAAGATTGACCGTTCTGGGCCATATACCTTAATGCGCTTATAGGTCTTATATAATCATAATAACCCTTTAAACCCCAAGCAGCAATTGCAGCATCATGCATAGCACCTCCTAATAAAAAGTACGCTTTAATATCCCATTCTAAAGGGTCTACTATTTCTCCCTTTCCTTCAAACTTTCTTTTAAATTTATTATGATAAGATACATAGTTTAGTATTGTAAACCAGTGACCAGGTGGTGTTTCAGAATCTGGACCGTCAGCCCAAAATTCTGCAATAACTCTGGTGTAGTCTCCACGTGGGACAACTTGTTTTTCATAAGGCTTGTTTGTAAAAGGATTTAATTTATGTCCCCCACTTTTATCACCTCCATCAATATATCTGTAGACCTTATTTAAGCCTTCAACATCAAAATTGATATTTTCAAAATTTAGATCTCCAATATTTCCAGGAGAAATATCCCAAAATACTTTGTCATTTGGGTCTAAATGAGAACTCCAAATTGAAACTAGGCTATGATTCCATACATATTGTTCATTAATTTTATTTTTTAAATTTAAAAATTGAGGAGGAGGCCCAGGGTCATAATAAATAGGGTAATCAAAGCCATCTCTATTTTTAGAAATTAAACTTTTCTGACTTATGGCAAAAGGTTTCACAGAACCCCATTCCGGTCCAAGAAATTCAGGAACAGATCCTGCCAATTCATTACCAGATTGATCAATAAATTTTTCAAAAGCGAGTGGTTGCCATCGATTGGGGTCATTTAAGCCTTTGATGCCTGAATTTTTTAAAATTAATGGATCATTTGTAGGTTGATAGAAAAGATTTGTATAAAAATATTTTTCATTTGCCCCGTCATTCCATGTATGGCTAATAACATTTTTTGCTATATAATTTCCTAAAGCTGCTGCATCTCCACTTTTATAATTTGTGGATTTATACTCTTTATCATACCCCAATTTTTCAAATAATGAATCAATAACTTTTTTTGATTTTCGATAGCCAGGTGAAATCTCATAACGATGAATCAAAAGTCTATAAGCAGCATAGCTAATTGCTTTTTCTATATTTTGATCAATTGAACCAATAAAATCAGTTTTCCTATACGGTATAAAAAAATCGTGATTATCTTGGTTTAGATAGTATGGCTTTGCATTACTATCAAAAACAGCCCAAGCATCATACATTGCTGCAGATATATGAAATAAGTTTCTAGCATGAACAGTAGGTCTAGCCAAATCATTTCGAATTGATTGTAAAATCACCTCATTCCACTTTCTGGCGATGCTTTGCTTTTGAGAAAAAGAGAGATTCCCTAAAAAGATTAAAACAAGATAAATTAATAACCCTTTTTTCATTTAAATTGATAAAAAGATAACAGTTTAATTCCAGTTAAAATATTCTAACATAGATTTTATAAACGAAGGCTCTCTTGTAATGGTTTCTTCAATCTCAATTAGATTATTTGGAGTTAAATCCATAAGATACTGTTTTTTACCTCCAGGCCATGTAACAATTAAAGAATCTACTTCTATCTTCTCGCCTAATCCAAAGTGAATGATAGAGCTATTTTGAGAAGCATGGCTTGATCCTCCGTCAACTTCTCTTATCAAACTCAAATCATCACAGACAACTCTTATTCTTGCTCCTAAACCTCTTGTTGTTGATTGATTTCCCTTCAGTTTAATTTTTAACCAATTATTATCATTTGAGGAATTGTTCCTATAAAGTTTAGACCTTATGGCTTCTCCATAAACGACCTTATTAACCGGCCTTTGATTTACAACAAAGATATCTTGATCGCCATCATTATCATAATCAAAATGAACAGAACCTCTTGCAATTCCATAATCCATTACACCTGATTTTTCATTTACCTCAAAAACTCTTCCCTTATTTTCGAATAAAATGTTTGGAATAGGACTTACCATTGGATTTATTGGTCCATTTGAATTAAATAAATCTAAATCTGCATCGTTATCATAATCCAAAAAAATGCTCCCCCAGCCTATGATAACCGATTCAGAATCTTTAAAACTATTTATTGTATTTATTCCAGTTCCAATATTATTCATAAGATTGATAAACGGAAATCCGTTTCCTCTATTAACTATAAATGGTCCAGCAAAAATATTTGTTACATGATAATCTAGTAAATTATCATTATTATAATCTCCTACTCCTACTCCCATTGATTTTAAACCAAAGTTAATCTTCATCTCTACACTTTTATTTTCAAATCTAAGCTCTGGGTGTTGGTTAACCATTAATCGATTAGGTTCATGAGTCTCTCCAAAATCATTAATTATAAATAAATCCAAATCATTATCATTGTCAAAATCAGTAAAAACTCCTCCAAAACCATATCCTTTACCTGCATCAACTAATAAGTCAGAAACATCTTTGAAATATTTTCCGTCAATGTTTATATACAACTCATCGTGTCCAGTTTCATAATCCTCTTGAATAACATAATTATTTAAAAGTGACAGTCTATGTGAACCAAGTGGATTATCATCAAAATAAAAGTCTTTAAAATAGTTTGCAATAAATAAATCTGGATAACCGTCAGCATTTATATCTCCGAAGGAAGAGGATGTAGAAAAGTTTTTTTTTTGCAATCCATATTTTGAGCTTGAATCACTGAAAGTACCATCTCCATTATTTATATATAATAAATTAGAGGACATTTTATTATTTTTATTTGGTTGGTTGTTTTGCGAAGTAATTGTAGTAACTAGTAGATCAATGTATCCATCTTTATTAACATCAGCCGAAGAAACTCCAGTAGTAACAAATAGACTGTCTTTTATAAGTCCAGATTCTTTAATTACATCTTTAAATGTTCCATCTCCATTATTTTTATATAAAACATCTTGACTTTTTCCTCCTGTTATATATAAATCTTCAAAACCATCATTATTATAATCAAAAGCTACAACTCCTCCTCCAAAAAGACCTTCATAAACATCATATATATTATCTATTCCTGAGTTTAATGTTACATCTGAAAATACATTTTGACTAAAAAAAAGAGATGGTGAAAAAAGTATAATAAGAAAATACTTCATTTAATCATTTATTTAAAAAAAGGTAGGGAGCTATCTCCCTACCTTTTAAATGTAATATAAAATCAAATTTATAAAACCTAATTAAATTTAATTGCTATTGATATTTATATATTAATTTAATATCCAGGATTTTGTTCAATAGCAGGGCTATTGTCCACAAAATTTCCAGGTAATGGCCAAAGGTCAAAATGAGCTTTATAATTTGCTCCACCGTGTAAATCCCATCCCTTATTTGAATTAACTGTTTCCATTAATATACCAGCTCTTTTAAGATCGTAATACCTCCTGCCCTCAAGAGCGTGCTCTACTCTACTTTCATATAATATAGCATCTCTCATCTCTGATTGTGATAGGCCTGGTGTTAATTCAGGTAAACCTGCTCTAGTTCTAACCTTGTTAACTCCAGCATATGCACCAGCAGTATCTCCGGACTCATTTAAAGCCTCTGCGTGTGCAAGTAAAACGCCAGAATATCTATATATATTAACATCCATTGGAGATGCATAAGTAATCGTATTCATTTGAGCAAATGCTTCAGGAGTATGTTCCGGCGATGCAGTACCTTTTCTAGGAAAAACAGGTGCTATGCCGATATCTGCCATTAATCTAGTATCACCATTACAGCAAACACCCTGAAAATTAACATCACCAATTACTCCTCCATCATAAGGATCTCCTTCAAAATAGAAAGTCATTCTCAATCTAGGATCTCTACCCTCAAGTGGGTTATCTGGGTCATAACCAGAAGCTGGATCAGTAATTGGTAGGCCATTAGCCATTCCAAAAGCATCTACAAGATTTTGGGTAAATTTATGCCCTGACCATCCATTATATGCTGATGTAGTTGGAATACCCATCGGAATAAAATCATAACTTCCTTCAGTTAAAGGTCCATTTTGAATAGACCAGATAATTTCTTTACTATCCTCAGCACATCCTCTGTTTAAGCAATCCCAATTAGATGCAGGTTCTAGAAGTACAGCACTGCCCTCAAGAGAAATTACCTTAGAAAACGCAGCAGCTGCACCAGAATAGTCCTTTTGATTTAACAATGCATATCCTATTGCAGTAGAAGCAGTCATAGTTGTTGGTCTACCAACTTGATCGTCATTTGGAGATGTGCCTAAGTTATCAGCAGCAAATGTCAGATCAATAATAGCTTGAGCATATGTTTCAGCTTGACTAGATCTACCAATATCATTTGCTTCCTCAGCAGAAATTTGTGTTGTAACTAAAGGCATTCCACCATAAAGAAAAGCCATATCAGCATATAAAAATCCTCTGATATATCTTAACTCAGCTTCCCATTTTGTGGAACCTTCTGAACCAAAATCAATGTTTGGTATAAGTTCTAACATAGTGTTTATCTTTGATATGGTTCCCATTCCGTAATTGAATTTCCAATCGGTGATACCGCCACTGTATGCAGTAGTAAGTCCACTTGCGAGGCCGTCGTACCCTTTGAAAAATGCACCTTGCCCTACCATGTTATCTGAGACAAGATCAAAATCCATATTCATATGGAAATAGTTACCACCCCAAAAAGCAGCCCCTGAAGCATCTGCCATGGAATCATATATTCCATTTACACCTAACTTGAAGTCATCCGCGGTTTGGAAAAAACCATCCACAGTAGCACTCCCTGGGTCAGATTTTACTAAAAAATCTTCTTCACATGATATAAAACCAATCATTGAAAAAATTATAATTGCTATTGTAAAAAATTTAGTTTTCATTTTTAATCATTTATATTAATATTATTCGAATCGTATTTTAAAATCTTGCTTGAACTCCAAATGATAATATTCTTAGCTGAGGAAACATGTAAGGAGCCCTTCCAGCTTGGGCTTCCTGTCCTTCTCCATAAAGATCGTTAGCTCCTACCCCTGTTCTTATTTCAGGATCAATCATAGGAAAATCTGTAGATGTCCAAAGGTTCGTTCCGTTAAAAAATATTCTTAAACTTTCAAATGGAAGTAGTTCGGCATCAATAGTATACCCTATTTGTAAATTCTTTAATCTGAGATATGCTCTATCCCAAATAAAGAAATCACTTGGATAAAGATCACTCGGGCTTGCAGCTTGACCTGACCACACTCTAGGCATTGTCGCATCTGGGTTAGACGTTGTCCAATTGTCAGCCCAAAGATTCGCCGTAGCGTAACCTCCAGAAGCGTCAGGCTTAAATAACTCAAAAGTTCCTTGAAAACTAGTTGATCCTATTCCTTGAAAAATGGCAGCTAAATCAAAGTTCCCATAATTAGCTAAAATATTGAATCCATAGGTAATTTCTGGAACATCAACTCCAATATCAGTTCTATCATCAAGAGTAATAACACCGTCTCCATCTAAGTCTACAAATTTAACATCACCAACATCAGATCCCACTATAGAGTGATCCGGAGCAGAGGCAAGTTCAGAGGCATCATTAAATATTCCATCGGATTGCCATCCCCAAAAAGCACCCGGTCTATATCCCTCTCCTAAAATGGCTCCATTAGATAAAAATACTCTATCAGATTCACCGCCATCTAGACGAGGATTAAGATCTGTTACTAGGTTGTCAGCCTTAGATACATTAGCCCCAACTTGTAATTTGAACTTCCCAAACTCCTTTGTGTAATTCACAGCTAGTTCCCAACCTTTAGTTTCTAATGAAGCTGCGTTAGAAAATTGTGAGGTGAACCCAGTTAATACATTGACAGGAAGATTATATAGAATGTCAGTTGTCTCTTTGCTAAATATATCAAAATCAATTCCTAGTCCGTTATTTAAAACTAAATTGAGACCAAAGTTAGTACTTGTACTTTTTTCCCAGCTAAGATTTTCATTACCAAGAGATGACTGTCCAACCCCAGGGGCTATTACTCCACCAAAGCTATATGCTTCATCTAAACTTAATGATTTAGCAAATGCAAAATTTGGAATATTTGCATTACCAAGTTCTCCCCATGAACCTCTTATCTTTAAATAATCTATTGTATTAGAGGAGCTTAAGAAATTTTCTTCAGATAAAATCCAGCCGGCTGAAAATGATGGAAATGTACCCCATTTTTCATTCAAAAACCTTGAACTTCCATCTCTTCTTATATTTGCTTCAAGCAAGTATTTTCCTTTAAAGTTGTAACCAACTCTTGCAAAAAAGGATTGAACACTGAATCCTGTTTCTCCACCATCTGCTTGTTGATTTCCAGCAAGACCAGCATTTAGAACCTGAACACCATCTGTTAAATGTCCATCTCTAAAGGCTCTAATATTAGTTAATTTATTCTCTTCCTGGCTATATCCAATCAAAGCATCTAATTTTCCATCTCCTATCTCTACATTATAATCAGCGGTTACAAAATACGTTTCGGTAAAAAACTCTTCATTCCTATTAGTTCTCTGTCTGAGATTATTTGGAGCATAAAAAAACGATCCGTCGGGAAAAAAGTTTTTAACTAGTTTATTAAAAGTAGAACTATTAGTACTTCTGTTTCTAATTGCAGCTGTTCCTTTGATTTTCAAGTTTTCAATTGGTGAGTAGGCAACATATGCATTCATTAAACTATTATTGATGATTTGTTGATTATCATAATAGTCACCTGTTACATAACCATAGTTATTATTCTTACCTGTTCCAGGCCCAACTCCAACACCAGCAAATGCCGGAGTTACCATTGCATAATTCCCATCTGAGTTGTATATGGGGCCAAAAATATTTTGTATTTGAGCACCTACCGCCTGCGGTCCTTGTAAGTTAGAGGAGTTAAAACCTCCATATGTTGATTTTTGATCTCCCCTAGAAATTGAAATAGTTGTCCCGATATCAATTTTTTCAGTGGGGCTAGCATCAAGGTTGATTCTAAAATTAAGGCGATCATAAAAATTACCCCCGGTTGCCACACTTTCTTGATCTACTAAACCGGCAGCTACTCTATAGTTAATATTATCTCCACCTCCTGTAACACTAAGGTTATGAACATTAACTGGAGCACTTTGAACAAGATCTTCATAAGGATTTTCCCACCACGTATTTTGGCTACGTGCTAAAGCAATTTGTTCAGGGGTGAATACTGGTGAACCACCAAAGTTTGTTTTTGCTAAGTTTTTAAATTCCATATTGTATGCAGGGTCAAAATTTAAATCAGGCATTGTCAAAGCTTCTGAAATTCCAAAAGTTGCTTCATATGCAAAAACAGCCTCTTGATTTCTTTGGCCCCTTTTAGTTTTGACAACTACAACACCATTAGCAGCTCTAGATCCATAAATTGCTCCTGAAGCTGCATCCTTTAATACAGTAATAGATTCAATATCATTAGGGTTAAGTAAGTTAATATCTCCCTCGATACCATCAATTATAATAAGAGGTGCAGCATTATTTAATGTTCCTACACCTCTAATTCGAATAGAAATTTCATCTTGACCAGCTTCTCCTGAATTCTGAGAAACAAATACACCTGCTGTTGTACCAGATAAGGCAGCACCAGCACTTGTTAAAGATCTATTTTCAATTACTTCAGAATCAATAGTAGCAACTGAACCTGTAATGTTTCTTAATAACTGAGTTCCATAACCTGTGACAACAATCTCATCAAGAGATGATGCATCTGTTTGTAAACTAACATTAACAACATCAGAGGAGCCAACTGCTAAAGTTTGAACTTGAAAACCAATAAATGAAAATTGAAGATCAGCAGTGTCATTTTCTAATTCAATTGTAAAATTACCATCAAAGTCTGTTGACGTTCCATTCGAAGTTCCAACTTCTAAGACAGAAGCTCCTGGTAAAGGATTTCCATCAGAATCAGTTACATTACCGGTTATTGTCCTATTTTGAAGGTCAATTTCTTCCACGATAATTTCTTCTTTTTCAAAAACTTTTTCTTTTGCTTTTAAAAGAACTTTTGTGTCTATCACTTCATATTCCAGTTGATTTTCAAAAATCATGTCTAGAACTTCTTTAATAGGTTCATTTTTAACATTAATAGAAATCTTTCTATTAAAGTCATATACGTTTAATTGATAAATGAACATATAATCAGTCTTAGCTTCAATTTCGTCCAATACGGTTGAAACATTTTCATTCTGAACCTTTAATGTTAATTTATTCTGCGAAAAAGAATTTGCAACAGTTAAATTAAAAGTTAAAAAAAGTAAAACTGATATCCTCATTGTCTTTATAAAGCTATCGTAATTATAATAGCCAGTTGTTTTATTTTTCATAATTTTGCATAGATTTAAGTCAATTATTAATATTGGTTTGTTTTAATTGTTTATTTCAAATTCAAAGGGGAGATACTGCAATATCTTCCCTTATTTTTTTATAGCATTTTTATTTTTTTAATAATTATTTTATTGTCAAAAATTTGATACTCTATTTTATAAATCTTATTAAAATAATTTAATACTTTTCCAATGTCTTCGTTTTCAACATCTATTGCAGCATTAAAAAATTCATTTGATAATTCTTGTCTGTTATCAATAATTGTAACGTTATAAAGCCTTTCTAATTTTTTTAAAATCTGTGAAAAAGTTTCATTTCTAAAAATCACTTCACCATCAATCCATGAGGTGTAAATTTTAGTATTTACTTTAGTGGTTTCAACAATAAAATTTTCTTTATTAACTGAACCTTTGAAGCCAGGTTTTAAAATTGTTTCTTCTAATATTCCTGAATTTTTTATCCCAACTGAACCTTCTACTAATACAATATCAGAATTGAAATCTTCGGAGTAATTTCGAACATTAAACTTAGTTCCATGGACCTCAACATTAATTCCATTTGAATTAACTACAAAGAGGTCATTTTTATTTTCAGCAACATCAAAAAAAGCTTCTCCTTCAAGAAAAACTTCTCTTTTTTTATTCTCAATAAACTTTACTGGGTATTTAATAATACTTCCACTATTTAAGTAAGCTTTACTACCGTCGGAAAAAACTACATTAAATCTTTTTCCATACGGCACTTTTAGTGTATGGTAAACTAATTCTTTGATAGTAGAATTTTTGTCATAAATAAGTTCATCAGATTTCTGAATTAAATTTATTTCAGATATAATTTTTTTACTTTCTTTTTTGTCGCCTTTATCTTTTTCAATTACAAGCTCTTGGTCGTCTGAAGAAAGGACGATATCATTTTTCTTAGGAATAATTTTTTCAATTTCTACTTTATCAGTCTGATTAACAGAAGAAAAATAGCCTAGAGAAAAGATTGCGACAAAAATCGCAGCATAGCTTACATAGTTTTTTATTAATTGTATTCTCTTAGATTTATTTTCCTCGACTTTAATTCTACTTTTTACTTCCTTAATTATGTTTTCAGCATCAGACTGGTTCATTGCGTAAATGGAATAATAATTTATTTTAATGTAAGATTTGAATATAGA
>CENP01105547.1_pt1 | contig 14447 bp, 14 predicted proteins | sample 361281 | NCBI WGS metagenome assembly CENP01 (sample SAMEA2591122, study PRJEB7988) | marine metagenome | biome: marine biome (ENVO:00000447); feature: deep chlorophyll maximum layer (ENVO:xxxxxxxx); material: saline water (ENVO:00002010), including plankton (ENVO:xxxxxxxx) | depth 70 m
GAAATAAAAACTGATCCAGGCAGTTTCTTTTCAAGCATTTCTCCTGCTGATATTCGGTCAACAAGAATTAATGTGTTACCTGTTGTGCTGATAGAATCTATTGTTTTTGCAATCCACGACATTCTTCTATCATCTGTTGTAAGCCATTTCAATTCTTCTTGATAGTTGCTAAACATTTTTGTTTCAACAGTCTGCACAATATTCACATTGCAATTTGCTAACACTCCTTTTTCTTGCAACTCCTTGGCAGGAATCTTATTGATGACATCACCAATGGCACACTTGATACCCATGAATTCATAATCTGCTTTTGGCACTGTACCTGTTAGTCCCCAACGTATGCCGCAGTGTGCAAAAGGACCAGTCAACATTCTTTTTAGTACATCGGCTTTGGCCATGTGTACCTCATCAATTATAACTGTGTTTATACCTTGCATGGCTTCTTTGAATTCTGTTGAGTGTTCGTCTTTACTTCTTTTTTCTAAAACATTTAATGACTGCCAAGTTGCTATTGTGTTGTATCTGCCTATTTCTTTTCTGTCGCCATAGTAGACACCTGTGTCTAAATTACAAGCCAAAAAGTCTTCTTCTGTCTGTGTTACAAGACTTTTGTTTGGCACTATTGTTAGTGTTCGACCATATGGTTCGACCAACTGGCACAGTGCCGCTGTAATAATGGTCTTACCTGCACCAGTGGCGATCTCTTGTATGCATTGTGGATTTTCAATAAATTTGTTTATCGTCTCCACTTGATAATCTCTTAACACTATTGGCTGTCCAGCACAAGGATGATTGCTAGGCCAAGTAATTCCACTTAAAAAATTTTTATCAACTGCTTTGAATTGAAAGTCATGCGGTTTTCTTTGATCTTCAAAGTCAACATACACTCCACCCTCTTCTAGTATAGGTAATATTTGATCAACAAGATTCAAATATGTTGTGCCGCCCAAACCAAAAAATGCAATCCTTCCGTCCCATCTTCCAAGTTTTACAGCAGGCAAATGTCTTGCATAAGGTACTTCATACTTAAATTTATTGGAAAGTCTTTTACGCCATTCAAGAGATAAATTCTCAAACTTTACATTTACTTCATCTTTTATTACTAATTTACATGAACTCATAGTTTGTTTATAGCACGACTCACCCACTCGTAACTCATTGGTCGTGATGTACTATAATACAACTTTTTAGGCAAATTATCAAGTAATCTTTTAATATTCTCTCCACCAGTGGCATAGAAGCCACCACCTATTGCAATTAAGGCACTTTGAAATTTTAAAACTTCTTTTCTTTGATTATACCGCATAAAAGATCTTGGCAATCTGTTCCTAATAAAATAGACTTTGGTATTTGTATCTAAATGTTTAAAACTTTTACTGCATTGGTAAAGGTCATATGCCTGCTGGAAAGTTTCTTCGTCCCATTTTGGAGTTTCTGGCATAAGCCATCTTTCTTCCTCTTCGTTTCTTTTGTCCTGTCTTCTTTTAGGTTCTTTCAGTTCAAATCCCCAACTTAAATTTTTTAGTGGATCTAGTCCGTGTCTTTCAAAACATTTTAACCATTCACAAAAATCTTTTGTATCAGCAATATTATCTGTAATATCACCTGACACAGGCATAATAATAGGAAACATATCAAGTTCTTTGAATCCTAGTATTACATCGTCTTTAGAATAGGCATCTTTATCTATCCATAGGTGTTTGTTATGATTGTGTGCTATTCTTTTGCCCACTTCAGAATATGCTTTTACTCTTAATTTTTTTTGTGGTACTCCAACTTGTTTTAAGTTATCTAATTGGCAAAGTAGTTTTTTTGATTGTATATTTTTTTGCCAATATTCTAATAAACTTTCGGACACATTATTTAAATTTATAATATTGTTTTTAATATTTGCAGAAGGGTTCTTAAAAGTTATTTTTTCTTTTTTAATTTCTTCATATTCGTCTAATAATTTTTCATTTGCAAATTCAAAATTATATCTTATTGCTATAAGAGTAGTATAATAAACCATTACATCAGATTTTACACCTGTCCATGTTTTGCTTTCACCGTCAAATGTAAGATAGCCTCGAGGTAGTCCTCTTTTTTCTTTAATGCATTTTATTAAATCTACAAGTTTTTTATCATATGGAAAAGTAAGTTGTATTGAAATTTCATTGTCTTTATTTGCCACCTCTTCAATAATTTTTTTAGCACTGATTACTCTAAAAGGAGCATCATAAATTGGATTGTTTAACAGAGGTCTAACTTTTAATCCATGTTTTTCAAATTTTGTAAGATATCTTTTTAGTAGACTAATTGCTAATTTTGCCTGCTTTTCTGTCCAGGCATACTGAGCCTCTGCTAGTGAAGTCACTGTGGTTCTGTCTTTTGGATGTGGAGAAAGATCCTCCCAGGCCCAGTCATTATATGCTAGTATTTTAATTAAATCGTTTATCGTTTTTACTGGATGTGGCATATTAATGTGTTATATTAAACTCCGTTATTTTGATAATTACAGTATAGCACAGTTGGTAATATTGTCAATCTATTATGAAGAAAAAAATTAAAAATACCAGAAAATCGATCAGATTAAGGGTGAAAAATGCTCTTAAAAAGAGAGAACACATAAAGGCTTATAGACCAACATTACCAGTAGCACAGAGTTGGTTTAGAACCCTTAACAGGGGTCTTTTTCATGGTAGATTAATAGAGCCTGAACTAATTGTAAAAAACTTACATCATGATTGGGGTAGATGTATAGCCAATTGGGACAATAGAAAATGCAGAGCAGGTACCTATAATCAAAATGTAATACCATATGAAAAAGTAGAAATTGAATACAGATTAGAACTCCATAGCAAGTTTCCAAAATGGAAAGATTTTATTGAAACTTTAGCACATGAAATGGTGCACCTGTATCAGATGCAAGTGATGGAAGACCCATACTCAAATCACAACAATAATTTTTATAGTTTCAGATCTAAGTTTAAGAGACTTGGTTTAAAACTTTATCGTTAAATTCTTTATAAGTTAATAAAAAAGTATTTTTAAGGTCTGTACCTGTTTGAAGATAGTTCATGTACTCAGGAGGATTGTCATGTACAACTGTGAATTTACAATAAGGTCTTTGCTTAATCATTCTTCGAAATTGACTTAACCATTCTACAAAAATTGTATCGCTGTGTCTTTCACCATAATTTTCTGTGTTCTGATAAATGTTGTTTAATTGGTCTCTGCCAAATTCTCTAAAGTCAAAACCCAACAAGTAAATGTTTTTGTGTCCATGAACACCTGCTGTCCAAATTGCTTGATTGCCAGAAATGTAGTGAGGATTTTTAGGTATTAAAGTGAGACCTTTGTTTCGGTTTACTTCTAACATCGGAGCATAACAAATACATTTTTCAGGCACATTGTTATCACTTATTTCTTTACTCATTTTTGCATCCACACTAAAAAGATAATCAGGTGTAAAGTCTCTGTATAAAGCGTTACAACCATAAATTTGTCCAGATGATTTCAACATGTTAAGATCAAAATCTTTTCTTGAAGGACCGTTTCCAATAATATATGCATTGCCTTTTGGCACTGCTTTGACTGTATCTTCTATATATTTGGTTTCTTGAATACGTTTGCCTTTGCGAATAATTGTTTTTGTTATTACAGTTTCTCCAACGTAAGGAGTCCACTCTATAACGTCAACTTCTGGTTTATTGAGATTAATTTTTGGCATTGATATATTTCTCCAATAGTCTTTCTCTTATTCTTGCCCATGGTTTGCCTTCTCGTATTTCATCTACAAACCATTCTGTGTAGGCTAATTTGTTTGCCCAGTTTTGTCTGTTAGGCATGTTAGGTTTAAGCAAATCAGCATAGCCAACGTTGCCAACAGGTTGACACAAACTAGAATTAGATACAAATACCGGTATGCCATTAAACACTGCCTCCATTGCCGGATTACTACTATGGTTGACTACTGCCCAAGTGCTTTTTAAAATATTTTTAAAATTTGTATCATCGTAAGTTTTCCAATCACGTTTTGGCAAATCAACTCTTATTCCTTTTATTCCTTCTGTGTTTAAACTTAAAAGTTCTCTAGGATGTGGACGAATAAGAATTGGTTTGTCAGTAACTTTTCTTATTTCTTTGGCTTGATCAACAAGCCATTTTCTCATTGTAGGTAATCCTTTCCATTGTAAACTACTGTTATGTTGTCCGCAGATTACAATTACATTTCCGGTCTGTTTCCATGGTTTCATTTCAATTTTATACAAAGGCCATCGTTTGTTGTCAACAGTTTGATTGGCAAAGTCCGCATCATTGTTGATACCGTTAATTCCAACTTTCCATGAACTGTTACGTTTTATACCGCCAACTTCTAATACTACAACTGGCTTCCCTTGTTTCTTAAAGTCTTCCCAAATTTTTCTATTTTGTTCCATTCGACCACGCCAAAGCACAGACCAAATGACTGCAACATCTGTACTGTTATCGTATTTGTTAATTTGAACATCTTCGTTTTTGCTTTGCAAGTGTTCGATAAACGCCTTGAATACCGGTTGAGAATTTAGGCTACCGTAGTTTGGAAACACACTTATCTTCATTAGTTGCCTTGCTTTCCTTTAGCCACTTTACTAATAATATCTTTTGCCTGTTTGGGATCAAACTGTACACCTCCAAACGGATCATAGTTTTCTACGTTCTGCCAATATTTTTGATCACGTTTGATTCTTAAATCAGATTTAGAACTTTTTCCTTTTATTTTTCTTTTGCCTTTCATGTGATCAATATAGTCGCCAAGCACACTGTTAACAAAGACATGTAATCCTTTAACTCCAGCACCTTGACCTATATCTTCTCCTTCGTCCTTCGCAACTCTGTTTAATACCTGCCAAAAAATATAACTGTCATGCCATTCTACTTCTTGAAAAATTTTATCTGATTTGTATAAATCAATCCATGTATCTATAAATTCGTCTATTTTTTTATGTCTTCTATTGTAGCACACCCAACCACATTCAGGATATGTGACTCTGCCAAGATAGTTCACAAGTTTGTTTTCTGGCAATAGTCCAACTACAAATTCTTTTGAAATTGGTCTGAAAGTAAATGTGTCTGCATCTAACCAAAGCACATAGTCAACGTCAATATTTTTTACTGCGTGTGCTACTGCAAAACTTTTGTGTGAAAATCTTACAGCGTCCCAAAGAAAACTGCCCTTTCCTCTATCTTTGTCTCCAGCACCAGGTAATCTTCTTACTCCGCTTGGTATCTCTGTGACTTCGCCATTTGCGACAGGATCATTTTTGTGTCTTGTTTTAAATGCTACAAGGTCTGGATTTTCTTTTTCTAAATCAACGTACACAATTTTTTCATGTTGCAAATCTGGTTTTTGTTTTTCATAATAAACATAAAGTCTTACATCATCAGGCCAGTGTTTGATGTGACTCTCTATCATACGCTTTGCATATGCTGTCCATCTGTTTGGTGGAAATGTTGTGATTACTGCAAGTGATTTCATACTGTAATTATACTATATTATAATGCTTCTTCCAATCTTCGTATATCCATTGTCTGCCTAACACCTTCCAAGTTTTTGCTCCTGCTTCTGCAGGCACATTGAGATTTACATTTTTATTGAAAAGTTTTAGCACTTCAGTGTTGTTAGATAACCATTGTCCGATTGGCCCACTCCAACCAGATTTAACTTTGTTTAACATTTCTTTTGGCAGTATATTTTTGTAGGCAATTTTAGTTGGTTTTTTTAACACCTGTCTTTTGCGTTCTATTTTTTGACTTGACGGTATGCTAAAACAGTATTTTTTAAATGCTTTTGTTGTGAAAGGAAACCTACCTTCGATGGAACTATTCATTCCTAATTTATCATTACGTGTAAGATACTGATCAGGCACGATTGTTAGGCATTCAATAGCCAAGTATGACGACAAAGGATCAGCACCATTCCAAAGGTCGTCTACGTAAAGTTTCTTAAATTTTTTCATTATTTGTGTTGGGTCAATTCTAGCAGGAGTTCGAAAGTTTGGAAGTGCCGTGCTTATTTTTGAAAAATATTCAATAAAATGATTAGGAGTTTTAATTTGTTTTTCATTAAGATAGTTCAAATGATTGTAGTATCCGCCTAAAAGTTCATCCCCCATGTCACCTGCCATGGTTATAGTAATACCATTCTTTTTCATGTAGGCATTTGTATAATGATAAGCAAACATGTTAAAATTCATAATTGCTTCTTCGTTTATTTTTATGCCATCTTGCCAATTATCAACCAGTGTCTGTGGCGAAATAATTATTTCCTTATGATTAAAATTTTCCTGTTGTGCTAAAATTTTTGCCACATCAGCATCATCATTCCAGCCGTCTCTCGTGCCATCTTTAGGCAAGCAGGAAAGATCAAATCTATTTGTAAAAGTTTTTACATTGGGATTAATTTTGTTCATTTCATATGCAATTATACCACTGTCTAGACCTCCGCTTAAGAATATTCCAAAATCTCGTATACCAATACTTGTCATTTTCACGGTGTTATTAACTTGATATCTAAATTCTTCAGCGTCAAATTTATGGTTCAAAGATGGAATTATTCTATAATAAAGTTTTTTCTTTATTTTGTTATTATGGAGATCATAAACAAGTGTTTCACCAGCAGTTAATTTTTTTATATTGTTGAAGATAGTTTGATCAAGTACACTGAATCCACACCATTTCACACAAGCAAGACCCTCGTCTGAAAGTCTATGACTTCCAGGCACATACTTTAACATATTTTTTATTTCTGAACTAAAAATTATTCCTTCAAGTCCTCTTTCTGCATAGTATAAAGGTTTGACACCTGCATGATCTCGACTTAACCAAATTTCTTGATTTGTTTTGTCATAATAGGCAAAGGCATGCATACTGTCTATTTCTTCAATAAACTTGTAGCCAAATTGATCTAGTCCCCATGCTAGTAATTCTGTATCACAATTAGTTTTAGGTCTAAAAACATTTTTGTACTTTTCACGTAGTTCAAAGTAATTAAAGATTTCACCATTGTATGATAACACATTGCCTTTTGGAGTGATCCATGGTTGTAAACTTTGATTTGCTTGATCAGTAATTGCTAATAAGTTATGTCCGATACACACATTATTATCAGTATAAATGTTTTTTCCGTCTGGGCCTCTATGGCCACAAACTTCAATCATGTCTTCTACAATTTCTCTATTTGGATATGTTATACCGTAGACGCCGCACATTACAGTCCTAATTTTTGTTTGAATCTTTTATAGACTGTGCCATCACGAATTTCTTTTATGCTCCACATTTTGTAACCTAGATCATTGACCCATTGTGTTCTGTCAGGTGTTTCTGGAGTTTCTATTTTTGTTAAATCTTTGTTTGCTACAGGCCAACAAATTGCAAGATCGCTAGTACAAAAAGTTGGAATCCCCCTAATGCAGGAGTCAGTTGAGGCAGTAGAATTGTGAGTAACAACAGCATGGCAATTAGTTATTGCTTCTTGAAAATGAAATCTATAATGCTTTTTTTCGTCTCCAGTAAAATGTCTCATAGGTATATCAAATTCTACGTCTGACGGGAAGTCTCCTTTTTTATTGTACATACTGTCAGCATGATTAGGATGTGGTCTAGCAATAAATTTTCTTTTAGTAAGTGGACGTAATTGTTTGTAAACTTTATTGAACCAATCTATAGGATCAAGTTCGTTCATGCTCCAGTTGTCTTTCGGTTGTAAAACAAAGAGTATTGGATCATCTGGATTACTTTTTCTCCATGGTTCGTATTTGACTTTAAATTTTTTTCTCATCATTTCCCATCTGTCGGATGGTGAATTGTCTGCTAAAAAGTTTCCGTCATTCATTGGAGTATACAAAGATACTCTAAAGTGATGATCTGGACTAGTAGACACATTACCAAAACTTGATAATAGTCCCCCATCGAATGTGATTAAAGGTATCTTTTTTTCTCTGCATCTGTTTGCTAATTCTCTTCTTCTTCCTTTTGTGTGGTGCATTTGTTTGTCACCACCGTATCCAAACATGGCGGCCATTGGAGCAGTTGGCTCCATTTCACCTTCGACAGTAGGCCCGGTTCGTTTTTCATTTACAATTACAGGTTCGTCACCTGCGGCTTTAATGCCTTCTGCAAGATGATATAGTAGTTCATAACTGTTGCCTCTACGTCTGTCTTTTACTGTTCTTCTAAATATTTCAACTTTCATTTAGTATTCTCCATGCTGTTCCGTCTGCCATCTCGGCAAGATTGAAATTATTATAAGCCAAACTGCTAAACAATTGTAATCTGTCTTCGTATTTAGGCGTTTCTATTTTAGAAAAATCTGTTTCTGATATTGGTGCCGCGGCACAATTATTTGCATCACAAAACACAGGCACTCCATTATGCAAACTTTCCATGCTTGTGTTACTATTATATGTGACAATAGCATAATAATCTCTCCAATTTATTTTTCCTTGATTTGTTGTTGGTTTATCAATTTTCACTGTGGCACCCACATGATCAACTGCAATAGTTGGATTGTAAGGTTTTTCTCTTACATCTATTGGTCTGTCTGTGTGTTTTTTTAATGTTGTCAAAGTATTATTCAACCAATCTTCAGCACCAAAAAAATTTGCAATTGCATTAGTAGGTGGTAACACTAATATTTTTTTGCCATCTTTTCGCCATGGTTGTATTTCACGTTTGAAATATTTTTCATACCTGTCGCTACTTTTTTGTTGCATAACATTTTGACAGTGTTTGTTTTTTGTAATTCTAAGCCAATGAGGATTGTCATGTGCGTTTGTAAAGTAACCGTGATCCATAAAATAAAAATCTTTGTTTTCTTTTTGACACCATTTATACACCTCTCCAGAACCTGCTAATATACCATACATGGTTAATGTTTCTTTAGGTAAACTAGTAAGTTTTCTAAAATGATAAATTTTTTCTTCGCCCGGAGTGCCTCGGACAAAAGCATCAACATATCGTTGAGTTCTAGGTTTGGTGGTGTGTATACCTGCTATCATATGTTGTGTTTATTAAAAAAATCTAATAACTCTTTAGTATTGATTTTAAAATTAATTAGATCGCTTTTTCTTTTCGTACCTTTTGGTTTCTTTCCGTTTTTTGACATCTCTACTGGCACAGTGTCAGCGGTGAATGTCAAATGTTCCAATCCTAAATTATGTGATAATAATGGATATACTTTCTTGCTCAACATATTTTTGTCTTGGAATTCTATAACTTTTGTTTTTGGATAGCACCATAAAAGATTTATTAAGCCAGCACCATGGGGAGCAACCACCACTTCAGCATTAGAAAATAGTTTCATTTGTTCTAAAAAACTCATTGACTCTAGTTTTACTATTTGCCAACCTTTGAGTGCAAGTATAATCTCTTGTTCATTCAAAATTTTTCTAGTAACACTGTTTTCTCTACTAATCCAAATCTTTTTGTTTTGTTTTTGGCCTCTTAATGTAAACTTATGTCTTAACCAATTTGGTAGTTCCGGCACAGTGACGCCGTCATCAGTGTTACTCATAGATGGCACTATCAAGTGATCAAAATGCCATGTTGTGTTTGGAGGCATCACATAATATTTTAGATCGGGAAAAAGTTCTTTAGCAACTTTATCAAAATAATTGCTTTGACGACTTAAAATGTAAATGTAATTTTCAAATTCTAAAGTGTATCTTTTTTCAAGCAAACGAAATTTTGATATCATGTCTATCCATACATGCCATGGATTTTCTGCTGATTCTTTGTCCACTGGTAACCAAACATGTTTATATGGTTCGGCAAATGATTTAGATACTTCTTTGATGTTTATGTTCATTGTTGAACCCCACTCACCTTTGGCCCAACAACCATGATTTTGATCCGGTTTATTTTTATACTTGTGAATCAATGGCCAAATGTGTTCAGTCAGCATTTCATTGTCTTCAGTTACTAGCATTGGACAACTATTTGCTTTTACGTTTTTTAGTTCAATCATAAAAGTTTCAGGACTATCAAATACTTTTTTTGGAGCCAATGGATGATAATTTACATTATATCTAATAGAGTGATCCGTAGAGTCTCCACGTTGTAGAAAATACTGTAATTTGGAAATGTTTTGCACAATCATTGCTATTACACTAATTATATTATAAAATACTGGTATGAGCAAATTGTTTTCCAATGGATGTAGTTTTTTAACACCTAGACCCAAAGACGGTGTAGAAACCTTTGTATCAAAAGAACTGGCTGGTTTATATGGTTTAGATCTTGCCAATATTGCAATGGGTGGCAGAGGAAATTCACGTATTAGTTTCAGTACAAAAGTCTGGTGTGAACAAAATAACAAAGAAAATATTTTTGCTGTAATTGGTTGGAGCAGTCAACATAGAAATGATTATGTAACAAACGATGGTTGGAAGTCTGGAAGAATTGAAGGTACAGATTTGACATGGAGAACCTGGAAAACACTGGATAACATATCGTTTATTCAAAAACAAAAAGGTTGGCATATTGAAGGTAATGCTACAATGGGTTTTTTAGATCATGTTTTTGATTTGCAAAATTATTTTATAAGAAAAAGTATTCCTTATGTAATGTATAATGCCTTACCAAACAGTTTTCAAATTGACACAGAAGATTACAGAACAATTTACGAAGCACTAGATATGGGAAGATTTTTTAATCCACACATGAGTCATTATGAATTTGTTTTAGATAAAAAAATGGTTGTCAGTCCTAACGATCCACACCCAAGTGCAGAAGGACACAAACAATGGGCAGAAATGCTTAAGGAATTTATTGATGCTAACAATCTACGCACCATCTGATAAACCACAGAGTAAGTGTTGGGAAGTGTTCAACGGTGTTCAAAAAACCTGGCCAGATGACACAAAAGTTTTAGACAACTCTGCAACAAATACATTTTCTTTAGACCAATACATGTTTTGGGGATTCACAGGAAACAATATTAGCCTTGTGCATCAAATTCAAAACAAAAAATTAACCTATTGGTTTACTGATACTCCTTACTTTGGTAGGTTTGATAATAAAAATCTTAAACCAGACAATCACTACTGGCGTATTTGTAAAAATAATATTCACGTACCTTTTATAGAAAATTTAGATGCTAAAAGACTGGCAAAATTTAATGTAAAAATAAAAGACAAAAGGCAAAAAGGAGAACATATTTTAGTATGTCCTAGTAGTTTTGGTATTCACAATTATTTAAAAGAAATAAATTGGCTTGAAAACACAATAGCAAAACTTAAACAACACACGGATAGACCAATTGTTGTTAGACACAAACCTAGAGGCAGAGGCACAAGTGGACCGTCTGAAGCAGTGGTTCCTATAGAAAAAGAATTAGAAAATGCTTGGGCGTGTGTCACAAGTTGTTCAATTAGTGCAGTTGAATCTCTTTGTAGTGGAGTACCTGTGCTTTGTCATCCTCGTAGTTTTGCCGCACCTATATGTGATACTGATTATGCAAAAATTGAAAATCTCAAATATCAAGATCCAACTAGTTGGCTGAATTCTTTAGCATACCAACAGTTTACTCCTGAAGAATACAGCAACGGCACTGCTGTAAGTGTGCTTAAAGATTTAAAAATTCTTTAAATTTTTCTTATTGGAAACATTGCATACTTTCTATCTGTAACTTCTGCAATGATATTGATACTTAATCTCTCTGTCTCAGAATTAATTCTTGGAGTAACTCCATGCACTGCTGTGTTTGTGTTTAAAAACATAACAAAACAGTTTGGTTTATATTTTATAGTTTTTACAACTTCTCTTTGTGTTTTTTTTAAAATTTCTCTGCCGTTGTTCCTAGACACTTCAGTGACAGGATCTGATTTATATATTACAAAATCTCCACCCTCTGCATTGTCCTCAGGCTTTCGCATGTATAAAAGTCCTGCATATATTTCAATAGGATTATCTAAATGATCTGTACGTGTTGTTTCTTTTACTGGATTGTGTATAACAAATTGTGTTTCGGTAACAACATTACTTTTTCCTGCACCTCTAATTTCAACCTTTTCGTTTTTAAGATAATCAATATGTTTAATATGTTTTTCAAAAATATTTAAAACTTTTGCATAATAGTCTTGAGAAGTATGATCCTTAAAAAAGTTTTGCCATTCTGTTGATACAGGAACTAATTTTTTGTTTAAAACATCATTTGACATATATCTAAATGTGTGTCCGCCTATGATAGGCAATGCTTTTTTGATTTCTGACACAGGCCAAGTGTTGTATAATTTGTTGTAGTAGTCTTCAGGCAGTGCGTCTTCAATAATTATGTGAGGATACGGATCTTCAAAATAGTGTTTGTTAATATCAAATTTATCTAATACTGTTGTCATTAGTTTGAAAATAAATTAATTAATTCTTTTTTCCATACATCTGAATATTCACAATCTCTGTATCCATCAAACCATGGTCCACCTTCTGTGTAATGAAGTATTTTTGGTTTGCCATCGGCAGGTTCTTTGTACCAACCAACTAACCAATTGTACTCGTGAGGTAGAGAACCAATTTCATTATCTTCAAGCCAACTAAATCTGTGTAAAAATTTAGGCGTCTCTTTGTTTAAAAGTTCTGGTGTAAGTATTTTGTTTTTTGGATGTTCACAATTCCATAGAACCATACTGCTCCAGTTCTTTCTTGGATAAACAGTTTGTACCTGTCCGTCCATTTTTGTACCTTCTTTAGGTTGATAATCATGTTGAACACAAACCACTGCTTTACTTGGATCACAAAATTTTATTAGTTCATGACTAGGTATACGCCATACAAAATCGCAATCACAAAAAACTGCCCACCCTTTAAAATCATTAAGGTATGGTATAAAAAATCTGGTAAAAGTAAATTCCGTTGATGCTAATTTATCTACAGGACGTGTGTAAAGTCCTTGTTCTCTCATCTGTCTTTGCTTTAATGGAATTACTTCTGCGGATGGATCTCTTCTCTTGATTGAATGCTCACAAACTTGGTAAGCAATGTCTTCTCTACTGTCATGGCCGACGTATATTTTCATATCAATATTTAACTATAAATATTTCAGCATGGATATTTCAGAACGTTGTAGACAATTCGAAAAAAAATTTCCTTTAATTTACAGTGGCGGTCAAGAAAATAAAAACGGCTGGACACGTTGGAAACAATATAGTACACCCGATGAATTACGTAAAAACGCCAAGATGTTTTGGAATTTTGGTGTGTCTAGAGAAATTAGATATGAAATTGAATGTAGAAGACAAAACAGGAAAGCAAAAATTTTAACGTTTGACCCAACGCCTTTGTCAAAACGCACAACAGATCAGGCCAATAGAGCAGGATTTAATATCACTCATCATATGAAAGCATATGATACAGTTGCAGGGCAACGCAAAAAGTTTTATGACCCAGTTGGAGATGGAAAATGTTTTCAATTAGATAAACCAAAAGAATATACTGATTGTATCACTGTAGAAACTACTAACCTAGAAGAAATATCAAAGCAGTACGGTACTGAAGTAGACATAATCAAACTAGATGTTGAAGGACGTTGGTATGAAATGCTTTCCGAAATACTAGATCTATCGTTGCCAGCCAAAGTAATATTATGCGAATGTGAAATGAATATAGGTGACTTAGACACTAATTTTGATAGACTAAACTCTATTGTAGAACAATTTCAAACAGCCAAATATAAAGTTTGGATTAACAGAAGACTTCAAAAAGAAAATATTGAATTGGTTTTTACTAAAAACGTTTAGGAAATCTTTGCTTAGATATAAAAGTAAACTCTTTTTTGTAATTAAAATATAATTTATAATTAATATTTTCAAAAAATTTTATTGCAGGTTTAACGTTTTCTCGATTTGCTCTTACTTCACAACATATAACAGGCTTATGCACGTTTATAAAAGTTTCTGCACCTTGTAACACTTCATTTTCATGTCCTTGTGTGTCAATTTTAATAAAACAGTTTTGTAACATTTCAGTTGTTTCACTAGCAAGTTCGTTGTCGAGAGTTTTTACTAGCACATCTAATCTGTTTACTTCACAGTTATCAACAATGTTTGAATCTTGAAAAGTTGCCGAGCCACAGTTGCCATTTTGTGGAATCATTAATTCTTTTACTTCTGTTTTGTCACCTAATGCAAATTTTTTTACAAATACATTTTTGTCTGGCACATTATTGATTAAGCACTCTATATTTTCTGGTAGTGGTTCATATGCATTTACTTTTTTAAAGATTCTTGCAAGATCTCTCGTCCAAAACCCAACATTTGCACCAACGTCAAGAGCCAATAACGGAATAAATCCAGGTAATTTTTTTATTTTTTTGAGTGTTGCTTTTCTGCTAGGAACTTGGTAACCATCTACATTTTTGCTAGTCATTTCTCTTTCAAAATGATGTTCGTTATCAGGTAAGTACCAACTTTTTACTTTTTTCATTACTAAAG
>CENP01233209.1_pt1 | contig 14434 bp, 18 predicted proteins | sample 361281 | NCBI WGS metagenome assembly CENP01 (sample SAMEA2591122, study PRJEB7988) | marine metagenome | biome: marine biome (ENVO:00000447); feature: deep chlorophyll maximum layer (ENVO:xxxxxxxx); material: saline water (ENVO:00002010), including plankton (ENVO:xxxxxxxx) | depth 70 m
GGCTTGCGATGTTTTGGCATTATCTTAATTCTTCCATGAGGTATCTCCACAACTGTAACCTGACCTTCCATATATATTTTGCCAATGAGGTCTGGCACATTCTCTTGTAATTCTTTAATTGTTAACATGTTTACTCCTATTGTTATTAAATCTACAGTTAATGCCCAAGTTAATGCAAATAAGGAAGATAATATCACTATTATTATAGATTAATTGATGCACTTCAATATTCACATTATTATGGCACTGGCCACTATTATATTACAAGTATAGTGGTGTAAGTAATAGAAAAGGGGAAATGAATCCCCTTAATTCTACTGAACTGCTGTAGGTAGCTTCACTGGTACATCTTCTTCATCCATCATAATTGGGTCAAACCCAGCTTCAACACAGCATCGGTTAATATTAATCAAGTCATCCCTCAAAGCCTGCATTACATCACGCTTAGATTCTACGGACACGCCCATTACATATCCTCTCTTCTTAGGTGATCTGATTGACTTAAACAACAACTTAGCTCTCGTCTCGGCAGCTAGGTGAATGAAGTCATCTCTTGTTTCTAGTTTAGTTACTGACATCTTAGTCTCCTGTTAAGTTATTAATAATTATATAATTCTAAATGTAAATGAAATATAACTAAAAATCGTATATACGAAATCCCCCGATAGGGGGTGGATAAGGTAAAAAAGCTTAAGTATCAAAATCCTGCAATTTTTTTAGTAAATATAACTTGGGCAAAGTTGACATATGTATTAAATTTATAGGGTGGTAGGGTAGGGATAAATAAATAATGTGTAAAAAAATAGATATGGCTGAATTTATAGAAGAGTTATCTGATTTACCTGTAAAAACACAGGAGTCTGTATTGAAAAATTTATCGGAATCAATGATTCCTTTAGAAATAAATGGTAATGTATTTATGGTTCATAAAGATGTTACAGATTTGATAGATAATTTAATGGTGCAAATAAAAAAATTAGAACAAGAGAGAGAAAATAAGTTTGTCGGAAAAAAGAACAATTAAAGGTGTCCCTCATTATGTATATGAGGATTTAGAAGAATTTCAAAAAGACCATCCTAATACAGTTGTTCATCCAGATTGGAGAAAATCTGAAGAAAATGATTGGGTATATTCTGATGACGATAGAATTGTTCAATTATTAAAAGTATCTAAAGACGTTAATCATCATTCCGATAGAAAAAATTATAAATTTGCACAAGGTTGGGTAAGAACTGTTGTAGGAAGTTTTCTCAATAGACCAAATGTAAAGATGGATACAGACTTTGATAATCATCCAAATAGATATACATTCTCTACTAATATAAAGAATACTTCTAATAGAGTTCACAAAAGAACAAAAACTACAAATAAAGAAAAAGAATTTGCAATAAATGTAGTAACGGGTATGGGAGCCGTAGATGCTTACAAAAGAGCTTACTCAGAAATGTCAGACCAAAAGGCAAGAAAGAAAGCAACGATACTATTAAAACAGGAAAGAGTAATGAAAGAAATAGAAAAATCAGTTCTTGATGTAGCGAAAGGATTAGGAATAGACCATGAATACATTCTTGGTAAATTAAAAAATCTTGCAGATTTTAGTGAAGATGATAATATCATTCTACAATCAACAAAAGAATTAGGCAAAATTGTGGGAACCTCTGGAAATACAATAAAGCAAAAAGAAATGGGATTGCTGGGAGTATTTCAAGGATTTTCCCCAGAACAAATTGAAGGTGCTACAAGAACAAATCAATTAAATGAAGTAAAACCCGAGGAATAATATGAGTATAGGAGACGACATTCGAAAAGATGCGGATGGAAATGTAATAGGATGTCCACATTGCGGAGCTAGGTCAGTCCACAAAAGTGGGTTTTTATATAGAGCAAATACAAAAAAACAACAATGGAAATGTACTGCTTGTGGTAGAAAAACAGTAGCTCCTACTATAGTAGAAAAAAATCCATTTAAAGTAGAAGAAATAGACCCAGAACATATACCAATAGAAGATTTAATTGAGCATAGAAAAAAACAATACAAGCAAAAAAAAATATCGAAAGAAAGCAGAAAACTTATAAAAATTAATATTAATATAGATGGGCCTATAGGTATTGCTCATTTTGGAGACCCTCACGTTGATGATGATGGTACGGATATATCTCAAATATTGTATTATATGAGTATAATTAATAATACAAAAGGAATGTTTGCTGGAAATCTTGGAGATATACAAAATAATTGGATAGGAAGACTTTCAGCTTTATACGGTCAACAATCAACATCTGCAAAAGAATCATGGAGACTTACTGAATACTTTGTAAATAAATTAAATTGGTTATACTTAGTAGCTGGAAATCATGATGTATGGAGTGGAGATGGAGACCCTTTAGATTTTATAATGAGAGGACATCAAGGATTATATGAAAAATGGGGAGCTCGAATGAATCTTGTGTTTCCCAATGGAAAGGAGATAAGAATAAATGCAAGGCATACTTTTAAAGGTAACAGTATCTGGAATACTGCTCATGGCGTTGCTCGTGCTGCTCAGACTGGTTGGTCAGACCATGTATTAACTTGTGGACATACTCATGTATCTGGTTATCAAGTATTAAAAAGCCCTTCAAATGGACTTATATCTCATGCATTACAAGTAGCTTCTTTTAAAATAATGGATAGTTATGCAGATAAATTAGGATTAGACGATAAGAATATATTTAATTGCCCAGTTACAATTATAGACCCTCAATACGATGATGATGATAATAGATTAATTACTACAATTTTTAATCCAATTAATGCATCACAATATTTAACATATCTTAGAAAAAATTATAATAAATTAAAGAATGAAAAAGCTTGATAAATTTATATATAATGCTAAATTAGTAAGAGTTGTTGATGGAGATACTTGCGATGCTCTAATAGATTTAGGGTTTGATACTTTTGTAAAAAAAAGAATACGATTTATTGGTGTAGATACTTGGGAATCTAGAACTAGAAATTTAGAAGAAAAGAAAAAAGGATTGGAAGCTAAAGCATATACAAAAAAAATGCTTGAAGAATCTGATAAAGGAAAGTTTACATTAAAATCTCACGGCCTTGGTAAGTACGGTAGAGTACTTGGTGAGATTTTTCTTAAAGAGAAAGAAGATAGTTTAAATAATTTGTTAAAACAAAACGGCCATGCATATGAATATGATGGCGGTAAAAAGAAAAAATTTATTAATAAAGGAATACAAAACGACCCAGAGTGTTAAATGAGCGAATCTCAAGAATCAATTATCAGAAGTCAAGTTCTTGTATTGCTCCATAGAAATCAAAATAAATCAAAAAGAATACTAAAAAGATTTTTAAAATGTATAAATGGAGAATACAATGAAGCAAAAAAAATCATTAACGAAACATGATTTAAAACGTAAAATAAACGATTTAGAAAATACAATATTTTTCATTGCAAAAAGACTTCAAAAGTTTGAAGTTGTATTTAACGATTTTGTAGATATGACAAAACAAGCTAAAAAACTAGAAAAATACCTAGATGGCAAATATAAACAGTCAGAACGTAAGCAAAGCTGAAGAAGCCTTACAATTAGCATATAAAGACCTTATATCATTTGGGAAACTTTTTCTTCCAGATGACTTTATGCGAAGCGAAACTCCTTTCTTTCATTATGAAATTGCAGATGCTATTGATGATAGAAATGTAAAACAAACTGCAATAATTATTCCTAGAGGCCATGGTAAAACTGTCCTTACCAAAGCTTCTATTGTAAAAGATTTTGTATTTGCAAGTAAAGATAATTTCCTTTTTTATGCTTGGGTATCTGCTACACAAAAATTAAGCGTAGGTAATATGGATTATATTAAACATCATTTAGAATTTAATGATATGATTAAATATTATTTTGGCCCAATGAAAGGTAAAAAATGGACAGAAGAAGATATAGAGGTATCAAATGGATGTAAACTTATATCGAAAAGTAACGTTGCAGGAATACGAGGAGGAGCTAAACTTCATAAACGATACGACCTCATCGTTCTTGATGATTTTGAACATGAAGCGAACACAATTACAAAAGAAGCCAGAGATAAAAATGCGAATTTGGTCACGGCTGTTGTATATCCCGCTATTGAACCTCACACTGGCCGTCTTCGTGTCAATGGTACTCCTGTACATTATGACAGTTTTATTAATAATCTTATTAACAACCATTCTAAGGCTCAAAAAAATAAAAAAGAATTTTCTTGGCGTGTTATCACATATAAAGCATTACTTGATGAAAATACTCCGCTTTGGGAATCGTTCTTCCCAATCTCAAAAATAAAAGAAAAGAAAAAATTCTATGCTGATTCTGGTCAACCTCAAAAGTTTTATCAAGAATATATGATGGAAGTAATGAGTGAAGAAGATGCAATATGGAGAAGAGAACACATCAGATATTGGGATGGGTACTATAAAAATGAAGATGGTGTTAATTATATTGTTAAAGATGGAAATGACATTCCTGTTAATACATTCATTGGCTGCGACCCAGCAACTGATATTGATACTAAGCATAGTGATTTTTCAGTAATTACTGTTATTGCAATTGATGGTAATAATGAATTATATGTATTAGAATATGAAAGACATAGAAGTGTTCCTACGATTGGTTCTAAAAATCCAGAGACTGGTGAGATACTTGGAAAGAAAGGTGTAGTAGATATGATACTTGAATTACATCAAAAATATAATTGTATGTCGTCAACTGTTGAAGATGTTGCTATGAATAGAAGTATATTTCAAGCATTAAACGATGAAAGAAGAAGATTAAATAAATTCGATATTTCCGTTATTCCAGAAAAACCTGGTGGAACACAAAAAAGAAATCGCATTTATAGTGGACTTTCTGCTCGTTTTAGCACAGGAACAGTACATTTACGGAAAAATATGTTTGATTTAATCAACGAAATCCTTACTTTTGGCCCTAAAATGGCTCACGATGACACAATAGAGAGCCTTTATTATTCACAAATTCATGCTTTTCCACCAAATATGAAAAAGGATGAAAAGAAAAAAAGATGGTTTAAACCAAAACGAAAAGCTAAAAGTTGGTTAATAGCTTAAAACACAGGAGTTAAAAATGGCAACATACGGCCCACCAATGTCTAAAAAAATGAAAAGACAAAAACGAAGAAAATCAATAAAATCAAAAGTTAGTGGATTGAAATCTAAAGTAACTGAAGCTCTTGGAAGACGTAAATTAAAAAAGATGGCTAAAAAAGGACAAGTTTCAACTGCAAAAGGCACAAAAGTAAAATCTGCTTCATATACAAAAGCAGCAACTAAAAGAAAAAAAGCAGCTATGCCCGGTATGGAAAAAGTTGGTAAAGTTTCTAGAGGAGCTAAATCTGCAGTTCATACTAAAGGCGGAACATACGTCAAATATAAAAAAGATTCTAAAGCAGCTGGTTCATTTAGAGCAGCTTTTAAATCAAATTGTTCTGGTGGGAAAGGTGGTTCTTTTACTTGGCAAGGACGTTCTTATAGTTGCGCTAAAAAATAGTGTATAAATTCGGAAAAAGAAGCAGACAAAGACTTAAAGGAGTCGATGCAAAACTTGTTAATGTTCTTAATGAATTAATAAAAATAATGGATGTTACAATTATTGAAGGTTTGCGGAGTGAGGAGCGGCAACAGGAATTATTAGCACAAGGGAAAACGAAAACAAAGTATTCCAAACACATATTAGGAAAAGCTGTTGACCTCGCTCCTTACCCGATTGATTGGGAAGATAGAGAAATGTTTCATTATATGGGTGGAATGTTAAGAGGTCTAGGTAAAGCAATGGGTGTTAAAATTCGTTGGGGCGGCGATTGGGATAGCGATGGAGATATACACGATAATAATTTTGACGACTTAGTCCATGTAGAAATAAGGGATTAATGGCAAGAACAACTAAAAAAACGAAAGCCCAAATAAATAAACAATTATGGGATAGGGCAAATAATTCTCATAGACAAAGATGGCAAACTCTTTCTCAAAAAGGGTATGATTTCTATCTTGATGAGCAATTAAGTAAAGAAGAAAAGAATCAATTAGAAGAATCTGGTATGCCAACATTTACTATAAATAGGGTAACTCCTATTATAGAAATAATGAAATACTTTGTAACTGCTAATGACCCCAAATGGAAAGCTGTTGGAGCTACTGGAGACGATGTAGATGTTGCTCAGGTTCATTCTGATATTGCAGATTATTGTTGGTATCTTTCTAATGGTAAATCTTTATATAGTCAAGTTGCTTTAGACGCTCTTACAAAAGGTATTGGTTATTTTTTAGTAGATGTAGATAAAGACGCTGATAGGGGAATGGGCGAAGTTAGGTTCAGTAGACTTGACCCGTATGATGTTTATGTAGACCCAGCAAGTAGAGATTTTTTATTTAGAGATGCTAATTTTATACAAATTCGTAAAAATATAGCAAGGTCTAGATTAATAAATATGCTTCCTCAATTTGCTTCTAAAATTAAAAAAGTACAAAAAGGAACAGATGTAGTATCCTACTCTGAAAGAGATGTTGATTTAGGCGAATCAATCCAACCTGAAGATATTACAATGGGTGTTAGTTTAGAAGCTGAAGATGAGGATATTATTCCATATTATGAAACTTATCATAAAAAGAAATTTGCTTATTATAATGTATATATAAAAGTTGTTCCTTCTCCAGCTGAAATGGACAATATAAAAGAAGAAGTTCAAAAACAACTATCTGATTTTAAAAATGAAGTAGAAGTTGGTTTAATTGAAAAACAAATGCAAATACAACAAGCAGTTGAATCTGGTGAAATTATTCCAGAGAGAGCTCAGTTAGAAATGAAAAAAGCTGAAGAAATGGCATCTCAATCAATTAAAGAAAAAGAAATGCAATTAACTGCACAGGCTCAAGACGCAGCTACAATTATTAAGCAACAAATTATGAGTCAATCTGATTTTAAAATAATAGAGAAAGACCCAGAAGCTAAAAAAAATATAGTAGATGCAGTTAAATTTTATGAAAATAGAATAATCCAAACTTGTAGTGCAGGTGATGATGTATTTTTATATGAATATACTTTGCCCGTAAGTGAATATCCAATTATTCCAATTCCATATATGTACACTGGCACTCCATATCCAATGAGCGCAGTTACTCCATTAATAGGAAAGCAACAAGAAATTAATAAAGCTCATCAGATTATGCTTCATAATGCAAATTTAGCTTCTAATTTAAGATGGATGTATGAAGAAGGTGCAGTTCCAGAAGATGAATGGGAAAAGTATTCTTCGGCTCCTGGTGCATTGCTTAAATACAGACAAGGATTTGCGACTCCGACTCCTATTATGCCAGCTCCAATTAATAATGCTTTTTATTCTGTAGTTCAAGAAGGTAAACAAGACGCTGAATATATTAGTGGTGTTCCTTCGGCTATGATGGGATTTGCTCAAGACCAAGCCGAAACGTACAGAGGTTTGTTAGCAAATGATGAATTTGGGACAAGAAGATTAAAAGCTTGGATGGGAAGTGTTGTAGAACCAGCTTTAGAACATTTAGGTAGATGTTTTCAAATGAGAGCTCAAAAACACTATTCAGTAGAAAAAGTATTTAGAATAGTGCAACCTGAAGCTGGTCAGACTCCACAAGAACAAGAAAAAGAAGTTAGAATTAATATAAGACTTTATAATGATTATGGTAATGTAATTGGAAAATATAAAGATTACGCAAGTGCAAGATTTGATATAAGAGTTGTAGCTGGGGCAACAATGCCAGTAAATAGATGGGCATTATTAGAAGAATATTTTAAATGGTTTCAAGCTGGGTTAATAGATGATGTAGCAATGTTAGCTGAAACTGATATAAGAAATAAAAAACAAGTTATGGAAAGAAAATCTGTTTATTCACAACTTCAAGGACAGGTTTCTTCTATGCAAGAAGCAATAAAAGATAAAGATGGAACCATAGAAACTTTACAAAGGCAATTAGTACAAGCTGGAATTAAATTACAGGTAGATAAAGCTGGTAATGAGATAAGAAAAGATGTATTGCAAACTGAAGCAGAACAAAAATTATTAAGAGGTGTTTTGAAAACTGAATTTGAAAGCATGAAAAAAGACATGAAAAGAGAGTTTCAAGCTTCAAAACAACAAACTAAAAAAGACGTTTCTAAAAACGAAAATGTTTAGCAATAAAATAGTTTGAAATATTTTACTGTTATTCATAAATTAACAAAACTCTAAAATAGGAGATTAGTATGTCAGAACAAGTAGGTAACGCTGTAGAAGCCCCCGAAAGTACAAACGTACAAGATTCCGTAATGAGCTCAACATCTGATGATTTCTTTGAAGCATTAGATAATCAAGTGAATGGCGGAATATTAGAACATTCGCAACCAACCTCGGTAAATAGCGGTAACACGCAAACGAGCCCTAATGCAGAAGTTCAGAATAAAGAATCTGTTTCTAATGAAATGGATACTTTGCAAAAAAGGTATAGTGATTCTAGTAGAGAGGCAAAAAAGTTAAATGGACAATTAAAGGAAATTGAACCTTATATGCCTATATTAGATGCTATGCGAGAAGACCCTAATTTAATTACTCATGTGAGAAATTATTTTGAGGGTGGAGGTCAAACCCCACAAACGATGACTGAAAAGTTGAATCTAAACGAAGATTTTCAATTTGATGCTGATGACGCTTTTTCTCAACCTGATTCTGATTCTGCAAAAGTATTAGGAGCAACCATTGATGGAGTAGTCCAAAGAAGGTTGAATAGTGCTTTGCAAGGGCAAAAGGTAGAAAACCAAAAACTAGCAAAAGAAACTAATTTTCGTCAAAAACATGAAATGAATGACGAACAATGGTCTACTTTTGTAGATTTTGCTAAATCTAAGTCTCTTGAACTTGATGATATTTACTATCTAATGAATAGAAAAAATAGAGATGAGAAAATAGCTGATAATACTAGACAAGAAATACATAATAAAATAAAAGAAGTCCAGCAACAGCCAGGTACTCTTGCAACGCAAGGAAGTACACAAGTTGAAAAATCTGCGGATGATTCAGTCTTTGATGCCATTTTGGGTTCGACAAATGAACTAGAAAAGGCTTTTGGTATTTAGATAATGCTAAAGGCCATTAACTCAAAATAAAGAGGTAACAAAATGGCTGACGGTGTATTTAGCTTAGGTACTTATTCAGACACGGCTTCGTGGTCTGATGGTACTTCAAAAGACACGGGCGACCTTAGACGAAAGTACAATTTTGGGGATAGAGTTTCTGAACTGAACATTGCTCAAGACCCTTTCTTCCGATTTGTATCTAAAGTTGCCAAAAAAACTACGGATGACCCAGAGTTCAAATTTACTGAACGCAGGCCTTCGTATCACAAACGATACGCTTATGTATCAAATCATGGAACATCTGCTCCTTCTTCTTTAGCAGGAACTAATGCAACTGTAACTCATACAGATGTAGATGCTGGTGATGTTTACTACTTTTGTATGATTGGTGATTATAAATCTGCTGGTAATATCCAGACTATTTATGGTCAAACTGGAACTGATGTATTACCAGGTTCAAGTGGTTCTCAACCTGCATTTTTCTTACCAAACGCTGTAATTAAGATTCCTTATATTATTGCTGGTTCTAGCAATTTTAATGATTCTGAAGGTGCAGGCGATTGGGATGATACAAGTGGAACAACTGATATAGCGACAACTCCAGATGATTACTTAATTGTTAAGGTATTGTCAGTAGATACGGATTCTGTATCAAATGCTGCTATACTTAAAACAGAAGTAATTAGCAAAGGTTCTGCTGGGGCTGATATAGAACTAACTTCTTATTCAACTTATAATAATGCTCTTGATGCTGTGGATATTTCTTCAAAATCAGTAGCATTGTATCTTGAAAAGAAAAGATGTTATGTAGTTGGTTCAGCACATGCTCAAGGAACTGGATACCCAGAGACTTGGAAAGACCAACCTTTCTCAACTGCATTTGGGCTTACTCAAATTTGGAAAACTGCTATGGCGATGGATAACACAACTCGTGCTACCGTTCTCAAGTATGAACCAAATGAGTTTGCAAGAATCTGGCGTGAAAAGTTGATTGAACACAAGTTCGATATTGAACAATCATTATTATTTGGTTCTCAAGGAACTGATAATGATGGAGCTCAATATACTGAAGGAGCTGTTAGTTTCTGTGTATCATACGGAAACATCTTTGATGGTTCTGGAATGGGTGGAACAGGTACTAAATCTCAAGATGATTTTCTTGATGATATGAGTAACTTTTTAGACCCACGTTACAATAATGCAAGTGCTACTTTATTTATGGTTTCAACTGATGTATATAATTGGTTACATAAATTAAGTGGATACTTTTCAGCTAATGTACAGCAAGTTGCTGGTGTATCAAATGGAGCTGGAAGAGCTGATTTTAGCATGGGTGGAAAGAAGAACGTCTTTGGTGTAGATATTACACAGATTTATACTCCTTATGGTGTAATGAATGTGTCTCGTAATATTCACTTAGACGGAACTGGAGTTAAAATGTTAGCTGTAAACATGAAACATTGCGCATACCGACCATTAGTTGGTAACGGATTGAATCGTGATACTGCAGTCTACGTTGGAGTCCAGACTCTTGAAAATAGTGGTGTTGACCGTAGGGTTGATTTAATTCAAACTGAGGCCGGTATGGAATGGCAAATGCCAGAAGCCCATGCGGTCTGGAAATAGGAGGTAAATCATGGCAAATCCTTTATACGGACAAAACAAAGCTGATGGGCAAGTAAGTTGGCTATTGAATGAAATACATGGAGTTAAAGCTCATGGTACATTAGCTGATAATTTAACTCTAACAGCTTATGATATGGTCAACTATATAGCACATTCATGTGACCCTGCAGCAGCTAGGAATATAACTACTCCTACTGCAGCTCAAATAGTTTCAGCTATATCAGCTAAGAAAACAGGCGGTGATTGTAAAAGTGGCGACACATTTCAATTCTGCTTTATTAATGCTGGTACAGCTGGTGCTGATGAATCATGCACTATGGTAGCAGGTTCAGGAGTAACTCTTGTAGGTAATGTAGAGGTTGAAAATGCTGATACTGCTAGTGATGCTATTAGTTCGGGTTCTGGGTTATTCCTAGTACATGTTACTAATGCTAAATCAAGTAGCGAAGCTGTTTCATTAATAAGAATAGCTTAACATTATAGCAAGTTGATTAACAACAATATATGGGGGGCTTCGGCCCCCTGTATATAAAATAAAAATTATATGGCAATAACAGATATACAAGCAACAGTTTTAGCAAACACAGGAAATACTCCTACTGCAAATAGCGTAGAAGATGCGCAAAGATATGTAGTATCAAGTATTCCAAAAGATTTATTAAAGTGGGCTTCTAGTGAAACATCTCCTTCTTCGCATGGTGGAAATACAAGTGCTACTTTAATTACTCTTCCAGTAGGAACAGATAATGTAATTTCTGTAAGAAGAGAAGGATATACAGCAGAGGAAGTTCCAATAGAAGATAGAGGTTTTATAGGAAACTCTTCTAGTTTAAAATTAGCAACTTCAATTTTTCCTAAGTATTTTAGGCAAAGTGGAAATGCAATAGTTGTTAAACCAAACCCAACAGATGACGCAACAGCTCATGTTACATATATAGATTATTCTAAATTAGATGACACTTCTGATTTAAGAAATGCAATAATTAATTATACTACATCAAAAGAATTTTCTAGGTTGTCTTCTGATAATTTACCTTCTTGGAGTTCTATATTACCTCCAATTGCTCCTTCTTTATCAGATAATTCAGTTAGTTTTAGTACAAGCGCCCCTAATTATGTAAAACCATCTTTATCTCTTACAACTTTTCCTTCATTAATTTGGACTTTACCTTCTAGACCAATTCAACCTACAATTAATGCAAACACATCTTCTACTGGTGGAGCTGAAGTAGATACTAGTAAATTAGCAACTGCTCCTACTTATACACCTCCAGTTATGCAGTCTCTTAATTGGTCGGATGTAGAAAATTGGATTACAACTGAAGAAGATTCAGAAATGCTTTCTTCAAGAGTTCAAGCTATACAATCTCAAATTGGAGAATACCAAGCTAAATTAAATGAAGCTCAATCAATTTTTAATCAAGAAAACATAGAGTATCAAGCTAAATTGCAAATAGCTCTTCAAGATGCTTCACAAGCAAACACTGGAGACGGTTCATTAATAAGTCAATATGGTGCAGATGTTCAAGTTTACCAAGCTGAAGTAAACAGCATTATACAAAACAATGCAAATCAAATACAAGAATGGCAACAAGAAAATGCATTAAAATTGCAACAATATAATGCAGATATTCAAAATGAATTAAATCAATTTAATAAATCAAATACAGAATATCAGGCTCAGTTGCAAATTTCTATACAAAATTCACAATTAACGGATTCTGGAGATGCTAAAAAACTTCAAAAGTATTCCCAAGAATTACAAGATTACCAAACAACAATAAACAAAAAAGCTAATGAAGTTCAAAACATACAACATTATGAAAGAGAGTCTGAAAAATATTATAAATGGGCTCAAAGCGAAATACAACAGTATATTCAAAATCATTCTCAAGTAATTTCAGCTACAATAGCTTCTCAATCTCAAAGGAGATAAAATATGGCAACAACACATAAAATGGTATATGCAGTTTCAGCTACTCCGAAAGTTACAGTTGATGCCGTAGCTGGAGCTAGCATGGAAACTAATTCAATACATGAAGACATCAGAAGAACTTTAGGAGGTTCTGGTGAAGTAACTAATGATGGCGCAATTGATTTTGGAGGAGTTTCTGATGGTTCAGTTAATTATTTACAAGCAACGTCTGGAGGTGTAAATATAGGAGATGGAGATACAAGATTTATATGGGTAAAGCACACTGGTTATTTATGGTCTAGTTCTTCTGCCTTAGGAAGCGCAACTACAGATAAACTTAATATAAATATAGATTCAGAACATATAGCTACATTATCAGCTGGAGAATCTTGGATAATACCATTACCAGATACATCATCAACGGCTACAAATTTCAAAGCATTACGAGGTGGTTCTTCGGATATAGCTATAGAAGCTATAGGATTAGACTAATGACTGTTTTAGAAGTAATGGAAAGACTTGGAGTTAAAGAAGAAACCCTTGTTCAAGCTTGGATAAAGGATGCAATTCATTTAATACAAAGTAATACAAAAGAAAAAGTAGAAGTTTCTAAAAGAGATATAATAAAATCTGTTGGTAGTGAAGATAATATATATATATTGCCATCTGATTTAGTTTCTATAGAAAACATATCAGTAAAAGATACAAGTGATAGTAAATTTAAAAAAATTAGAAGACTTTCTACTCAACCACATTATTTAGCTGAGGATATTTCACCATGAGCTCATATGTAGATAAAGAATGGTTTTATTATTTAAGAGGCAGAGAAGTCCTTATATATAAAATACAAGGTGGCTCAAGCACTCAAAGAATTACTCAATCTGGAATATTCCAATCTTATGATAAACAATTAATATATCCAGATGAAAATATTTCTGAAGGGTTACGAATAGAATATACAAGAGTTAGTGAACCATTTGTTGCAGAATCCTTAGAAAAAACAACTGCATATGCAAGTGGTACTAATATTAGTTTTGCTCTTTCTGGCACAAGAATAACTACAGATAATACTAATAATTTTTGGGATACAACAAGTAAATTTGCAGTAGGTGATAAAATTAGAGTAAAAGGGTCTGCAAGTAATGACGCAGATTATACCATTGATAGTTTTAGCGGAAGTGGTAATTCAAATATGATTGTTTCTGGTTCTACTTTAACAGATGAAAATATTGGTGAAAGAGTTACTATAACACAAATCCCAAAAGAAGTATCTTCTCCAGATTCTACATCTCATATTAATCTTAATAAAATGTTAAGTCTTGCAGTTTTAGATTATTGTAAAGCAATGTTAGCAGAAAGAAATGGAGAGATAGATAAAAAAGAATATTTTATGAAAGAATTTTATGGTAAATTAGGCGACAACGAAAGTAACAAAAGAAACATATCAGTTGCATTTCCAGCAGGGCCTTTCGCAGTAAAATAAGAATTAATGCCTTAGTGGCGGTGGTGGTGGATAATATATAGGTAAAGTTATGGCAGATAACTTAAGAAAATACACAACGCAAGAAGTGTTAAATAAAGTATATACCAATTCTTCAGGCGATACAATAGGGCTTCAATCACAAACATCAAAAGAAACATTAAATGCAGTATTAAATACTTCTACTAATAGTTTAAATGTATCTTTATCTGGTAGCAATACTATTTCAGGTGATGTAACTATTTCAGGTGATTTAACTGTGCAAGGAGGAGGTTCA
>CENP01125605.1_pt1 | contig 14384 bp, 16 predicted proteins | sample 361281 | NCBI WGS metagenome assembly CENP01 (sample SAMEA2591122, study PRJEB7988) | marine metagenome | biome: marine biome (ENVO:00000447); feature: deep chlorophyll maximum layer (ENVO:xxxxxxxx); material: saline water (ENVO:00002010), including plankton (ENVO:xxxxxxxx) | depth 70 m
GCTCTTCGGACTGTTTTCCCACACAAAGCACTTGCGTATTTGCCAATTGGAATCCATTTTTTAATACATTTTTTACAGCATTCTTACTGCTGAAGATTACATAATCTGTAGGGGCAGGTATTTCAAAATCCACGGGTTTGACATGAATTGCATCATATTCCATATAGGCAAGACCGTTATGGACGATACGCTCACGCAACGCTACGTCTAATTTTTTGGTCGATAAGATTAAGAGCTTATCCACTTAGTAGTGCTTTTGCGCCACGGGATAAGAGCTCTTTAGCAGCGATGGACCCAATATCATGAGCGTTTTCAAGAGGCATATACTGGTCAAACACTAGTTGCTTTTTTCCTCCCCTTTGAGTGATATTTCCAACGAAATGAATTTGGTCTCCTTCCATTTTTGCCAATGCACCAATGGGCGCTGTACAACCACCTCCAAGCTCACTCAAGAATATTCGTTCTTGTGCTACACAAAGGGCTGTCTCATCATTGTTTAGCGTTGATAATTTGGCTATTAAACTCTTATTAGATTCTAACGCGGTAATCAATAATGCGCCTTGAGCTGGCGCTGGAACCATCCATTCTAAAACAGTATGTTGTTTAGGAAGTATTTCGAGTCGTTTCAGACCAGCCATGGCCATGATAGTGCCTTGGCAATCTAGTGTTTCAAATTTTTTTAGTCGTGTGGGGACATTACCTCTAATATCAATGATGCTGTGATGCGGATATCTATGCATCCATTGCGCAGAACGTCGGAGGCTACTGGTTGCGACAACACTTTTGTCGTTTTCCCACGAGTCGTTTTTGGAAATAAAAACGTCAGCTACAGGGCCACGTTTTGGGATAAAGGCAGTTGCAATGTCTTTTGGAAGTTTTGTTGGCACGTCTTTCATGCTATGAACAGCAAGATCAACCAGACCTTCTAATAATGCGCCATCCAATTCTTTGGTAAAAATCCCTTGGACCCCCATCTCATAGAGGGGCTTTTGTAGCTCTTTGTCGCCACTAGAAGAAATTGGCATTAGTTCGCTCTTAAGGCCAACGGTCCCGAGCATGTTTTGTACTTGTCGGGCTTGCCATAGCGCAAGCGCACTGCCACGCGTTCCTATGCTGACAAGTTTATTCATCAGCAGTTACGTTGAATAGTGTTTTCAATGCTCTGACACTTTCACTAGCGTTTTCGCTCGTGCGTAAATGTGTTGCCATTCGGTTGGTTAGTTTTTGGATAAGACGATCTGAAACAGCCAACGCGCTGTCAGCATCAACAGAGGGGTTCTTTTTGCGATGGGCTTCCAACTCTTGCAGTTGAATGTCTTCCATTAGTTTTTTTACAGCGACAAGTGCAGGGGTAAACTTGCGGCTTTCTATCCACTGATTAAATTCTTCTAATGATTGGGCAATGATTTTCTTAGCGTGAGGCACGTGTTTTTTTCTTTCCAACAGCGTTTTGTCTGACATTTTAGAAAGTTCGTCCAAGTGAAGCAGCGTAACGTTTGGAAGCTCAAGCACATTGGGGTTTACGTTTTTGGGCATGGACAAGTCCAGGATTAGCAACGGCTTATCGGTATGTATTAGCGACTTGGCAATGGTGGGCTTTTCGGCACCTGTTGCTACCACAAGCACATCGGTTTTGCGTATTTCAACGGGAAGTTTGGCATAATCTTTTACTTCTACATCAAATTTTCCAGCCAATTGCTCTGCACGTTCACGGGTTCTATTGATTATCGTGATACTGGTGTTTTTGGTATGCTTGACAAGATTTTCACAGGTGTTACGCCCAATTTTTCCCAAACCAAACAACACGATCTTTTTGCTATCCAAGTCGGAAATGGTATCCAGCATATAGCGTACTGAGACATAGGATAGAGAAGTTGCCCCAGAAGATAATTCTGTTTCTGTTTTAATTCGTTTGCTAGCGTTAAGCACAGCGTTAAACATACGCTCCATATAAGGGCTAAGCAGATTAATTTTTTTGGAAACCTTAAAGCTCTTTTTAAGCTGTGATATGATTTCAAAGTCACCTAATATTTGACTGTCAAGGCCCGTTCCTACGTGAAACAAATGCGAAATGGCATCGGCTCCTTCATAGGCATTTCCGAACTTATCGAAATCCTCAATTGTACCTTCAGAATGCTGACAAAGCAATTCAACCAATATCTTGTGGCTAGGGACTTGTGCATATAGCTCTGTTCTATTACATGTTGAACTCAAGACTAAAGATCTTATCCCTTTGTTTTTGGCGTCTTTCAACAAAAAGGGAATTGCTTTTGTTGTTATGCTAAAACGACCACGCAGGTTCGCATCTGCTTTTTTATAACTAACGCCAATACAATAAAAAATATCCGTTTCCGGCATAAGGGGTTTTTAGTAGCACAACAAAAATAATGCACAGCTTAGACAAAAAATACCGCTAAAAGTACTTTTTCTAACGCTATTGGGGCTTAAGTACTAACGGGATTTATACTGTTTTTTCTTTGTATGTTTGTTGTACGTTAGTAAAACAGAAAAGAAAGATGACTACAGAAAACAACGCTTTACGTCCTATAATAGACCAAACTATTGAGACTGGTTTTGACGTTCTCACTTATGAAAATATGACTGATAAAAAACAGCAAGCCATGCGCCACGTTGATGCCAGTTTAATTCAGTTTCACTTTTGTTTTCGTGGAAGCGCAACCTTTCATTTTAACGAACGCACCTACGGTTTGCCGATTTTGGATGAACATGTATTGTTGCTATACAACCCCCGGCGTGACTTGCCAATGGAGCTAGATGTTGCCATAAACACTCAGTTAGTCACAGTACTTATTTCAATTAAAAAATTTCACAGTTTGTTTTCGCAAGAAGCTGAACAAATCAGTTTCCTTTCTGATGAAAATATTGACAAAAAGTATTATAAAGACCATGTCTTTACTCCTTCAATGGCCGTTGTTCTAAGTCAGATTTTACAACACCAACCCAACACTTTGATGAGCAGACTTTATCTAAAAGGGAAAGTTTATGAGCTGTTGAGCTTATATTTTAACCCATCTGAAGCCACAGATATTGCCGAGTGCCCATTTTTGGTTGATGAGGAAAATGTGCGTAAAATTAGGAATGCTAAAAAAATCATGCTCGCTCGCATGACGGCTCCACCAAGCTTAACTGAATTAGCCGATGAAATAGGCCTAAGCTTAAAGAAATTAAAAGAAGGATTTAAGCAACTTTACGGTAGTACAGTTTATCAGTTTGTACTGGACCACAAGATGAATCACGCCCGCCAATTATTGGGAACAGGCTCCCACAATGTTAACGAAGTTGCTATTCAATTAGGGTACAGTAATTCAAGTCATTTTATTGAAGCCTTTAAAAAGAAGTTTGGCACAACGCCAAAAAAATACCTTTTGTCTGTATCTTAGTGACGAAAAATATCGCTATGAAAGGAGTGCTACTGGTAAATTTGGGCTCACCCAAAAGTCCTACACCTAAGGATGTTAAGCCCTACTTGGAAGAATTTTTAATGGATGAACGTGTGATTGACGTGCCCAAGTGGTTTCGATCATTTTTGGTCAAAGGGATTATCTTAAAAACCCGTCCTAAAAAATCGGCAAAGGCCTATCAAAAAATATGGTGGGAAGAAGGTTCTCCACTAATAGTTCTGTCAGAACGCTTACACGAAAAGGTTGTAAAAAAAACCTCTGTACCTATTTCTCTTGCCATGCGATATGGCCAGCCATCTATCGCTTTAGGATTAGAAGAACTTCATCAAAAAGAGGTTGATGAAGTATTGATTATACCGCTGTATCCTCAACATGCCATGGCTACTACAGAAACTATTTTGGTTTTGGCAGAAGAAATTAGGGCTGCGCAATACCCAAAAATGTGTTTCACACATTTGCCCGCATTTTATAATCATGCAGATTACATCCGGGTGTTGTCTCATTCCATTCAAGAATACCTTCAAGAAAAGCCTTGGGAACACTTACTATTTTCCTATCATGGAGTGCCTGAGCGACATATTCGCAAATCAGATATTACCAAATGCCATTGTAAGATTGACAATAGTTGTTGCCAAACAAAGTCTGATGCACATGCATATTGTTACCGTCATCAATGTTATGAAACCACTAGGCAGGTAGCTGAATATCTTGAGCTTCGACCGGGAAGCTTTTCAACTTCGTTTCAGTCACGTTTGGCGGGAGATAAATGGTTGCGACCCTACACGGATAAAACAGTTGAGAAGTTTGCCAAAACAGGCATTAAGAATTTGGCAGTTGTGACCCCTGCGTTTATTTCCGATTGCTTAGAAACACTAGAAGAAATAGGTATGGAAGCCAAAGAAGATTTTAAAGAAAAAGGTGGCGATGAAATGCATGTGGTTCCTTGCATCAACGATCGTGACGATTGGGTAAATGTACTCAGCCGGTGGATTGATGAATGGGCATCAGCTGTTTAGTTTTGAAAAAGGCGTACCTTTAAAACAACACATAGGCGTGGATTATTATTTATACATAAAAGCATTTCATCTAATTTTTGTGATTACCTACTTTGCTGGGTTGTTCTATATGCCAAGGCTTATGGTGTATCTTGTTGAAGCATCTGACCGTCCGCTAGCTGAATCTGATATTATCATACCACAGTTACAATTGATGATGCGTCGATTGTGGCAAATAATAACTGTTCCTTCTGCTATTTTAGGACTCATTTTTGGGCTTTGTATGCTTTGGATAAACCCCTTTTTGTTGGGAAAATCATGGATGTTGATCAAGCTGGTTTTTGTAGGACTATTGTTTTTATACCATATAAAAACCTACCGTTTTTACAAGGCATTTTTACAAGGAAATTGTCAATTAAGCGCCCGTTTTTTCCGCATTTGGAATGAAGGCGCAACACTTATTTTATTTGCTGTGATATTTTTAGCGATACTCAAAGATAGCATCCATTGGATTTTTGGCTTATTAGGTCTTTTTGGATTGGCTTTTTTACTATTGCTCGGCATTCGGCTATACAAACATAATCGTAACAAAAACGGGTAGTATATGCTGTTGCCATCTCTTCGCGCTCGGATTTTTACCGCTCTTATTTTTTTGGTGATGGTGGCCTCCTTACTAATTGCAGGCGTTACCATAGTGCAGTATAGTGAGCAGTCGAACACATATCATGAACAGCGTTTGGAGCGCAAAGAAAATCAACTTAAAAAACGGCTCAAGTACCTTTTGGAAAGCGTGCCATTTGATGTTAAAGCAGCAAATATTGCTGCCGTTTTTCAGCCGTATCTAAAGCAAACAGCAGACGTTTTAAACATTAACTTTAGGCTTTACAGCCTCTCAGGCGACTTGCTATGTTCCTCTCAATTGATGGAATTGACTCCCTCGCAAACACTTTCGGCTTCAATTTTGGGACGACTACAACCCAATTTGGGGGAAAGGCTAATAGAAATGAGTACAACCGATGGTATAACGACACGTTCCTCATTTTCTTATATATATGATTTGGATGACCAGCCATTGGCCATCGTTAATGTTCCTTATTTTGACGACGATTCGCTTAGTTCAATGGAGCTCAATGCTTTTTTGATTCGTTTGGTTCAAGTCTATGTGATCATGTTGATTATTGCCATTATTTTGGCGTTTTTTGTTTCTTCCTTCATCACTCGTCATTTGGAAACCATCAGCATTAAGCTTAATCAAACCAAACTATCTAAAATAAACTCTAAAATAGAGCTTAACAAGGCCAGCCGTGAAATTTCAGCACTTGTATCGGCGTATAATCACATGGTGGATGAGTTAGAAGCTAGCGCTGTAAAGCTCGCCAAATCCCAACGGGAAGTAGCCTGGCGTGAAATGGCAAAACAAGTTGCACATGAAATCAAAAATCCTTTGACGCCTATGCGATTAAGTATTCAGCATTTTGAACAACAAGCAGCGAAAGGTAATCTACAGTGGTATGAAAAGGTACACGAGTTTAGCCAATCACTTATTCAACAAATTGATACCATGAGCGCCATTGCGTCAACTTTTTCACAGTTTGCCACAATGCCAACAGGCCAGTCAGAACGCATCAATGTTAAAGAAGTTGTAGGGCGTGCTTTAGAGTTGTATGCAGATGCCCCCATTTCTTTTAAGTCCGTTTCCAAGGCATATGCTCATTTTGATGCTACACAATTGGTACGTATAATCAACAACCTCATTAACAACGCAATACAAGCATGTCAAGAAGTTGAACAACCCCAGATTCGTGTGACGCTTACTAAAGAAAAAAAATCAATTTTATTGGCCGTTGAAGACAATGGCAAGGGAATAATTAAAGACTTACAAGAACGGGTTTTTGAACCAACATTTACCACGAAAACTAGTGGTATGGGATTGGGCTTAAGCATGGTAAAATCTATTGTTGAAACCTATGATGGTTCTGTAGTTTTTGACTCTACTCCCGATTCACTTACGCGCTTTGAACTTCGCTTTCCGAGTATTGATTAGGAATTGATATCAGCTATAATGGTTTTTTCTAACTGTTCAAGGGTCTCTAATACTTGGTAACTCGCTAAATTCACAGGGGGATGCATTTTAATTTTTATTTTAGCCCCAATTCCCATTGGAAAATAGCCGTTGCGCGAAAGTTTCCAGGAATTGTTGATGGTGATGCCTACCAGCTTTGCCTGAGGCATGGCATTAATTAATTGTTTTATTCCACCTAATTGAAAGGCTCTGGGTTTGGCCCCATTGCTTCGCGTTCCTTCTGGAAAAATCACAACACTGCCGTTGGTTATCACTAGCCTTTCTCCAAATGCTTTGATGTCTTTTAGCGCCTCTTTTGGGTTTTTTCGATCAATGAGTACAGCACCGCCATACTTTAAATTAAACGAAATACTAGGAATTCCTTTACCCAACTCTTTTTTCCCAACAAAAACCGGAAAAGCTTTGCGTAAATACCAAATAAGAGGGGGGATATCATACGTACTTTGATGATTGGCAACAAAAATATAGGACTGGTTTTTTTCTAAATTAAAAGAGTAATCTACAACGAATCGAGTCCCTAAAATATTCAAACACCTTAACAATAAAAAGTTGAGTATAATTACGCTCTTACGGTGTGCCTTTATACCAAATATAAAATAACAAATTCGTTGAATCCCATCAAACAGTATTAGAGTAAATCCAAATAACAGGTAGTATAGAACGCTAAGCGGATATGATATTAGCCTAGCCATTGATGTGCTTTAGCAGTGCGTGTTGTACGCTTCTTTTAGGTTTTCTGCTATAATATTAGCAGAACGCCCTTCAATGTGATGTCTTTCGAGCATATGCACTAATTCTCCGTCATTAAATAGTGCAATACTTGGGGATGAAGGCGGGAAAGGAACCATAAGATTTCTTGCTTCTGCAGTAGCATCTTTGTCTACACCTGCAAACACGGTAATAAGGTGTGTAGGTGTTTTGTCATTAGCTAGTGACAAACGCACCCCTGGGCGAGCATTGGCTGCCGCACAGCCACAGACAGAGTTCACTACTACAAGCGTAGTAGCACCTTTTTTATTTATAGCCGATGCGACACTTTCTGGGGTTGTACATTGGTCAAAACCTACGGCAGTAAGTTCCTCGCGCATGGGTTTAACAATTTCAGCAGGATACATAGCGTATTATTTATTACAAAGATAAGGAAGCTGTTGGATTTTTAGTCACGTTCGCAATAAACCATATAGTAGCGGGGCGTAAAATATCGTAATAATGGTCTTAGCCCAATTTTTTTAGGGTCAGGTGAAGTCCAAATTAGATGATCTTTTACAACCCATCCACTTTTTTCAAGCAAAAAATCAAATTGCTTTTGCTCGAATTCATGATAGTGTTTGTCCCAATCGTCTTTTGAGTTCCAATATGCAGAAGCAAACCAAAGGTTAAGAGGAACAGAAGCAATGAGTTTGGGGGTTTTAAGTTGACTTAGGATATTAAATGGCGCCAACATATGTTCAAATATTTCAAAAGCAGTAACGCAATCTATTCCCGTGTCTATATATGGATGAAAGTCCGTGTCGAGATTCTCACCTCTAGTATTTTGCACTTTGTATCCTGAGGAGGCAATAAATTCAGATAATTCGTTGGGTGTACCCAGGTCTAAAATTTTAGTGCCGACCTCCAGGTGCTTTTGCACAAAAGAGCGTGTTTTTTCAAAACGTTTGGTTTCTGGATATCGCATAAGGTAAATGTAACATAATATAAGATCATAAAAATAGGCCATAGTTTTTTTTCATTTGTACTTTTGCAGTATGCGCTGGCTATTTGCATTTATAGGCTATATGATCTTTCGGTTTCCTGGAGCCTTATTGGGCTTTTTCTTGGGAAGTCTTTTTGAAACAAATACCCGCTCCAAGTTTACTACTTCTTTCCAAACCACACGTGTTTCCCAACAAGATTTTGAGTTGCGCCTATTGGCATTGGCCAGTATGGTAATTCGAGCCGACGGAAAAACAAGCCAAACGGAATTGGATTATGTAAGGGCACAGTTTGTTCAATTTTTTGGGAAGGAACGCGCCAATCAAATTTTTCGTGTATATAATGCGGAATTCAAACAAACAGGAATTTCTGCTATAGAAATCGGGCAATTTCTCACCATTAGAACGCAATATGGTGCCCGTTTACAGATGTTAGACTTTTTATTTCGTATAGCTAAAGCTGACGGGCGTGTTTCGCCACCTGAGTTAGAAAAGCTTTTGGAAATTGCTGGCTACATGCGCATAAGCACTTTAGACTTTAAAAGCATCAAAGCCATGTTTGTTGCCCAAACAGATAGCGCATATACTATATTAGAAGTGCCCAAAACGGCTACGGAAAACGACATTAAAAAGGCTTATAGAAACTTGGTTAAAAAGCACCATCCAGATAAAGTACGTAATTTAGGACAAGTTGCAGAAGAGGCCGCTAAAGAAAAGTTTCAACGCATTCAAAAAGCATATGAAGATATTAAAAACGAACGAGGATTTTAGCACATCATGAACGACTTTATATTTTATTTACGCCTGGGTTTTGAGCATATTTTAGACATCAATGCTTATGACCACTTGCTGTTTTTGATTGCCATGTCTCTACCATTTGTCTTCAAGCAAATGCGTTTATTGCTTTTGCTGGTAACGGGATTTACCATAGGCCACACCCTATCACTTTGGGCTGCATCGGCAGAAATTATCAGTTTTTCTTTAAATTGGGTTGAGTTTTTGATTCCCATTTCCATTCTACTCACTGCTTTACACGCATTGTATTGGAATAACAGCTTAGAACGCAAACCATCACTACCATTTTTTGTTCTTGCGACATTTTTTGGCATTATCCACGGACTGGGCTTTTCGGCATATTTTTCCATAGTTTTTACGCAAAAATCAATAGGCTTTCCTTTATTGTATTTTACCCTCGGCATTGAATTTGCACAGCTTGTGATTGTGACTTTAGTTATTGTTGTCAACAGCATTTTGAGTAATTTATTTAGGGTTTCAAAACGAGACCGCATTTTGGTTGGCAGTAGCATAATTATAGGTAATTTAGTTCCTGTTTTAATTACGGCAACCAAAGCACTATGAACAAAGCTGAAAAGAAACAATTGCGCTACGATAAAGCCTATATGCGTATGGCTATGGAATGGGCCAAGCTATCCCATTGTCAGCGCAAGCAAGTAGGCTCGCTAATTGTCAAAGACCGCATGATTATTTCAGACGGCTATAACGGAACTCCCACCGGATTTGAAAATGCTTGTGAAGATGAAGAACACTACACTAAATGGTATGTATTACACGCTGAGGCAAATGCCATTATGAAAGTTGCTTCCTCTACGCAATCCTGTGCTGGTGCTACTTTGTACATTACATTATCACCTTGTAAAGAATGTAGCAAGCTTATTCATCAGGCAGGGATTAAAAGAGTGGTGTATGCAACGCAATACAAAGATGTTTCTGGCATTGAATTTTTAGAACGTGCAGGCGTAGAAGTGGTTGCCTTATCTATAAATTAGCTCTTTATTTTTTCTTTGATTTTAATAGCTATTTTTAAAATAATAAGCAAGATAATGGCGCACAGACTTGCGCCAACCCCTACTACAGCAGCAAAACTTTCCCCTTCAAACGGCTCCTCAAAATCAACGTGGAATAAATTAAAAATTAGTAACCCAGCTGCCAGCCCTAAAAAAGTGTAAATAAGTATTTTCATTGAATAAATAATTGTTGAACATTTCCAGCAAATAACTTTACGGCAATTGCCATAAGTATAATACCAAATATTTTACGGATTACCCCAATGCCAGAAGGACCTAAAATTCGTTCAATGCGTTTGGAGGATTTTAATACAATATAGACAATTATTATATTGATTATAATAGCAACAATTAGATTGGGCAGGTTATATTCTGCACGTAGTGAAAGGATTGAAGTAAGGGTTCCAGCACCTGCAATAATGGGAAACGCAATGGGTACAATAGATGCTGTTTCTGAAGATTCGTCTTTGTAGAGCTGTATGCCTAAAATCATTTCCAGAGCCAAAAAGAAAATAATAAGCGCCCCAGCAACTGCAAAGGAGTTGACGTCAATCCCAATAAGACTTAGGATCTGTTCTCCTAAAAACAAAAATCCAATCATAATTAGTCCGGCAACTATGGAGGCTTTTTCGGACTGAATGTGGCCAACCTTTTTGCGCAGCCCAATAACAATGGGGATACTTCCCACAATATCAATGACTGCAAATAATACCATGGTACAGGTTACGATTTCTTTTAGGTTAAACATGTGTCAAATATACTTATTTATGTTTCAAAATTGTAGTTTAGCATCATGTTTCAATTGGGTAAAACACTGGTTTCAGAAACGCTTTTCGAGCAGGCATTTACTTGCGATTTAACAGCATGTAAAGGGGCTTGTTGTGTAGAAGGTGAAGCAGGTGCGCCACTTGAGCTGGATGAAATAAACCAGCTTAAAAAACATTGGACCATACTCAAGCCATTTCTAACAAAAGAAGGTATAAAGGCCATTGAGGTACAAGGCGTGGCCATAAAGAATGCATTTGAGGAATGGGAAACCCCATTGATTGACGGTAAGGCGTGTGCATATATTGCTTATAACAGCAAAGGTGTTGCGCAATGCGGCATTGAGCAGGCCAATAAACACCAAGCCAATAAAATTCAGAAACCCATTTCATGTCATCTCTATCCCGTCCGTGTGAAAAGCTACAGCGCATTTGTGGCAGTTAACTACCATGAATGGTCTATATGTGCGCCAGGCTGTTCCCTTGGATCAGATCTAAAACAACCTCTTTATCAATTTGTGCAAGCGGCACTTGTGCGAAAGTTTGGGCAGGCATGGTACGATGCCTTGCATGCGGCGGCGCAAGAATTTGATGCTAACAAAAATTGTTAGTCAATCCTCTTATCATACAGATACTTACAAATACTTGAAAATCAGAGTTTTAAAAAAGACTATTTTCCAAGATTTTGTAGGAAAACCCTTAATTCTTGTTAAAAACTAAAAGGCATTGTGGAAAAGTATGGCTTTTATTTGGTGATTTTTTTTGGAATATTTGTAGTGCAATTAATCACCCCTTAAACCCTCTAATTAAAAAATTATGCCAAATGCTATAGAACCAATATTGTCTGAAAACAAAAATCGTTTTGTAATTTTTCCTATTGAACACCATGATATTTGGGAATGGTATAAGAAGTCGGAAGCATGTTTTTGGACAGCTGAAGAGATTGATTTACATCAAGATTTAACAGACTGGTCTACCAAGCTGAATGATGATGAGCGTTACTTTATAAAACACATCTTGGCATTTTTTGCAGCATCGGACGGTATCGTAAATGAAAATTTGGCAGAGAACTTTGTAAATGAGGTGCAGTACAGTGAGGCAAAATTTTATTATGGGTTCCAAATCATGATGGAAAACATTCATTCTGAGACATATTCTCTTTTGATTGATACTTACGTTAAGGACGAAACTGAGAAGAATAATTTATTTCAGGCTATTGAGGTGTTTCCTGCCATCAAGAAAAAAGCAGACTGGGCGTTACGTTGGATAGATTCAGATTCATTTGCTGAGCGTCTTATTGCATTTGCAGCTGTTGAAGGAATATTTTTTTCAGGGGCTTTTTGTTCCATTTTTTGGCTTAAAAAGCGTGGACTAATGCCAGGGCTAACGTTTTCAAATGAATTAATTTCACGCGACGAGGGGATGCATTGTGACTTTGCTGTTCACTTACACAACAAACACTTGGTAAATAAAGTACCCCCAGCTCGTATACGCGAAATTATTATCGATGCTTTAAATATTGAACGGGAGTTTATTACGGAATCATTACCGATTAGTCTAATCGGAATGAATGCCAAACTGATGACCCAGTATTTGGAATTTGTTACTGATCGCCTGCTTGTTGAACTTGGTTTAGAAAAAGAATTCAATGTATCCAACCCATTTGATTTTATGGATATGATTTCGCTCCAAGGCAAAACTAATTTCTTTGAAAAGCGTGTATCGGAATACCAAAAAGCTGGGGTGATGAACCAAGAGACAGAGGAAAAAGAGAAGTATTCTTTCGGCGACGACTTTTAGTCATCCAGAAAGCAGTGCAGTATTAATATTCACCAATAATGTTGATGCTCATTAACCAATAAAAGTAAACGACATTATGTATGTAGTAAAAAGGGACGGGCGTAAAGAACCCATCATGTTTGACAAAATTACCGCCCGGGTTCGTAAACTGTGTTATGGATTTAACGAACTTGTTGACCCTGTCAAGGTGGCCATGAAAGTTATTGAAGGTCTTTATGATGGAGTTACCACATCGGAACTAGATAGCTTGGCAGCTGAAACAGCTGCTTCCATGACAACTGTTCATCCTGACTATGCCCAACTAGCCGCTCGTATTTCGGTTTCTAACCTCCACAAAAACACAAAGAAATCTTTTTCCGAAACTATGGCAGACCTCTATGAGTATGTCAACCCACGTACAGAAAAAAAATCCCCACTTCTCTCAGATGAAGTGAGTAAAGTAATACAAGACAATGCGGAGTTGCTTGACTCTACCATCATTTATAATCGTGATTTTGGTTATGATTACTTTGGCTTTAAGACCCTTGAGCGCTCATATTTACTTAAAATTAACGGCAATGTTGCTGAGCGACCACAACACATGTTGATGCGTGTTTCTGTAGGAATTCACCCAACGGACCTAGATGCCGCTATAGAGACATATCACTTGATGTCTAAAAAGTATTTCACGCACGCAACACCAACTTTATTTAACTCGGGGACACCAAAACCACAAATGTCTTCATGCTTTTTGCTATCCATGCGAGACGACAGCATTGACGGAATTTACGATACGTTAAAGCAAACGGCTAAAATATCACAGTCTGCTGGAGGTATAGGCTTGTCTATTCACAACGTCCGTGCGACAGGATCATATATTGCAGGGACAAACGGCACTTCAAATGGGATTGTGCCCATGCTGCGCGTTTATAACGATACAGCCCGCTATGTAGATCAAGGTGGTGGTAAGCGAAAAGGATCGTTTGCCATTTATGTTGAGCCATGGCATGCGGATATCTTTGACTTTTTAGAATTAAAGAAAAACCATGGCAAGGAAGAAATGCGCGCACGTGATTTGTTCTACGCCATGTGGATTCCTGATTTATTTATGAAACGCGTGGAAGAAAACACTGAATGGACACTTATGTGTCCTAATGAATGTCCAGGTCTTTACGATTGTCATAGTGAGGAATTTGAAGAGAAATACCTCAAATATGAAAATGAAAATCGTGGCCGCAAGACCATAAAAGCTCGTGATCTTTGGGAAAAAATTCTAGAATCTCAAATTGAGACAGGAACGCCTTATATGCTTTATAAAGACGCTGCCAATCGCAAGTCTAATCAAAAAAACTTAGGAACCATCCGTTCGTCAAACCTCTGTACTGAAATTATAGAATATACGTCCAAGGATGAGATTGCGGTTTGTAACTTGGCTTCTATTGCCCTCCCCATGTTTGTTGAAGACGGCAAATTCGATCACAAAGAGTTATATGACGTTACCATTCGTGTTACCAAAAATCTAAACAAAGTAATTGATCGGAACTATTATCCTGTTAAGGAGGCGGAGAACTCCAATATGCGTCACCGCCCTGTGGGATTAGGCGTTCAAGGTCTTGCGGATACGTTTATCAAACTACGCTTACCCTTTACAAGCGAAGATGCACAAACTTTGAATCAAGAGATTTTTGAAACCATTTATTTTGCTTCGTTAACCGCTTCTAAAGATTTGGCAGAAGCAGAAGGACCTTACAAAACGTACAAAGGCTCGCCAATTTCAAAAGGTGAGTTCCAACACAACATGTGGGGCATCAAAGACGACGAGCTTAGTGGCCGTTGGGATTGGGA
>CENP01026840.1_pt1 | contig 14358 bp, 10 predicted proteins | sample 361281 | NCBI WGS metagenome assembly CENP01 (sample SAMEA2591122, study PRJEB7988) | marine metagenome | biome: marine biome (ENVO:00000447); feature: deep chlorophyll maximum layer (ENVO:xxxxxxxx); material: saline water (ENVO:00002010), including plankton (ENVO:xxxxxxxx) | depth 70 m
CTTTCTTTTTGCAATTTTTATTTTATTAATTTTACCGCTAATATAATCCAAAAAATGGGCCTTTACTTTCTAGTTAATGTGAATATACCCAAAAAATTAGCTTAATTACTTGTAAATCAATTTTTTAGATTAAATTTCTTAAACTTGAGTATAGTACCTATTTAAAGAGTGTATTATTTTCAAAATAGGAAGCTATTATTTTCGTTATACAAAATGTATCATGACACTAAATAAGTACAGTAAAGCAGTTACACAAGACCCAACTCAACCTGCAGCCCAAGCCATGCTGCATGCTATTGGAATGACTGATGAGGATTTCCAAAAGCCCCTAATTGGGATTGCTTCTACTGGGTATGAAGGCAACCCCTGTAATATGCACCTCAATGACTTGGCGCTTCAGATAAAACACGGCATAAATGCGCAAGATTTAGTGGGTTTGATTTTTAATACTATTGGTGTTAGCGATGGTATTTCAATGGGCACACCAGGGATGCGTTTTTCGCTGCCTTCTCGTGATATTATTGCAGACTCGGTCGAAACAGTGGTGCAAGCCATGTCCTATGACGGTGTGGTCACCGTGGTAGGCTGTGATAAAAATATGCCAGGTGCCTTAATGGCCATGCTGCGCCTTAATCGCCCGAGTATTTTGGTGTATGGTGGAACCATTGCCCCTGGTTGTTATAAAGACAAAAAATTAGACGTTGTTTCAGCTTTTGAAGCCTGGGGTGAAAAAGTAGCTGGAACTATAGATGAAAAAGAATATAAAAGTGTAATCCGCAATGCATGTCCTGGTGCAGGAGCTTGCGGGGGAATGTATACTGCAAATACAATGGCTTCTGCCATTGAGGCCTGCGGTATGGCCTTACCTTACAATGCTTCTAATCCTGCAATCAGCCAAGACAAACAGGCAGAGTGTGATGTTTTAGGGAAACATTTACGTTTGTTGATTGAAAAAGATATCAAACCAAAAGACATTGTCACAAAACGTTCATTGGAAAATGCACTCCGCGTTATTGCTGTTTTAGGAGGATCAACCAATGCTGTTTTACACTTTTTAGCCATAGCCAAAGCGGCTGAAATTGATTTGACTCTTGATGATTTTCAACGTATTAGTGATACTACCCCTTTTCTAGCAGACCTTAAACCCAGCGGACGCTATTTGATGAACGACTTGCATGACGTGGGGGGAGTTCCAGCGGTTCTAAAGTATATGTTAGAAAAAGGAATGTTGCATGGAGACTGCCTCACTGTGACTGGAAAAACCCTAAGTGAAAATTTAGAAGAAGTAAAAGACCTCAGCCCTGGACAAAAAATTATTAAACCTTTAGAACAACCAATAAAGTCTACAGGACATTTAAGGATTTTAAAAGGGAACTTGGCCAAGGAAGGTTCTGTTGCTAAAATAACAGGGAAAGAAGGTCTTCGTTTTGAAGGCCCTGCAAGGGTTTTTGATGGAGAATACGCTGCTAATGATGGGATTAAAAATGGAGAAGTACAACCCGGTGAGGTTGTGGTTATACGTTATGAAGGACCTAAAGGCGGACCAGGAATGCCTGAGATGCTGAAGCCTACAGCTGCCATTATGGGGGCAGGTTTAGGAAAAAGTGTTGCATTAATTACTGATGGCCGTTTTTCTGGAGGCACCCATGGTTTTGTGGTTGGACACATTGTGCCCGAGGCCCAAGAAGGGGGAGTGATTGGTTTGCTTGAAGATGGAGATCTCATTACCATCGACGCTGAGAAAAATACAATTAGGGTTGCTCTTGATGATGAAACCCTCCAAGATAGGAGAAAAGCCTGGAAGCAGCCTGAGTATAAATTTCAAAGCGGAATGTTATATAAATACATAAAAAATGTCTCTACTGCCAGTGAGGGCTGTGTGACTGATGCCTAATGACTATGGAAACAAAAACAAAAAATAAACCTGCTAAAAAAATTGTAAGACCAACTCATATTTCAGGTGCAGAAGCAGTCATAAGATGTTTGCTTGCTGAAGGTGTTGATTTAATTTATGGTTATCCAGGTGGAGCCATAATGCCAGTCTATGATGAACTCTATAAATTTCAAGACCAGCTTCAACATGTGTTAACTCGTCATGAGCAAGGGGCAACTCATGCTGCTCAAGGCTATGCGCGTACTTCTGGAAAGGTGGGAGTAGCTGTTGCCACTTCTGGCCCAGGTGCAACTAATTTGGTTACTGGTATAGCTGACGCTCAAATCGATTCCACTCCTATGGTATGCATCACAGGACAAGTAGCCTCTCATCTTTTAGGTTCTGATGCATTTCAAGAAACGGACATTATAGGCATTTCTACCCCTGTTACTAAATGGAATTATCAAATTACCAAAGCCAGTGAAATTCCAGAAATCATGGCCAAAGCATTTTATATTGCTCGCTCTGGCCGACCCGGACCCGTGTTGATCGATATTACTAAAGACGCCCAATTTGAAAAATTTGAATTCACCTACGAACATTGTGTAGGAATCCGAAGTTATTTGCCCAAACCAAGCCTGCAGCTAGATCAAGTGGCTGCCGCAGTTGAGCTTATTGAACAAGCCAAAAAACCGTTTATTGTTTGGGGACAAGGAGTCATTTTAGGTCAGGCTGAAGAAGAGTTCAAAATTTTTGTAGAAAAATCTGGAATTCCTGCTGCTTGGACAATTTTAGGCCTCTCTGCTTTGCCCACATCACACCCCTCAAATAGAGGAATGGTTGGAATGCACGGCAATTATGCACCTAATTTACTGACCAATCAATGTGATTTACTCATTGCAGTTGGAATGCGTTTTGACGACCGAGTGACTGGTGATTTGAATACCTATGCCAAACAAGCGAAAATCATTCATCTTGAACTCGACCCTTCAGAAGTTAATAAAAACGTTAGGGCTGATGTAACTGTGCTAGCCGATTGCAAGGAAAGTTTGAAAGCAATCACAGAAAAAATTTCATCAAATACGTATCCAGAATGGATTGCAGAATTTGATCGCTTAGATAGCATTGAAGAAGAAAAAGTGATCTACAATGATTTGAACCCCACCCATGAAGGGTTAAGTATGGGTGAATCTATTAAAATGATAAATAAACATACCCAAGGTAATGCAGTCATAGTGACCGATGTGGGTCAGCATCAAATGGCAACATGTAGATATGCCGACTTTAATTTTTCAAAAAGCAATGTCACTTCTGGAGGGCTAGGCACCATGGGTTTTGCCTTGCCGGCTGCTATTGGAGCAAAAATGGGAGCGCCAGAAAGAGAAGTTGTTGCAGTGATTGGAGATGGCGGATATCAAATGACTATACAAGAATTGGGGACTATTTTTCAGTCTCAGGTTGCCGTAAAAATTGTTGTTTTAAACAATGATTTTTTAGGGATGGTAAGACAATGGCAACAGCTTTTTTTTGATAAAAGATATGCTTCTACAGAAATGGTTAATCCAGATTTTGTGACTATAGCCAAGGGCTTTCAAATAGACGCAGATCGGGTATCCAAAAGAGAAGATCTAGATGCTGCAGTAGCTAAAATGGTTGCCTCAGACAAACCTTATTTCCTTGAGATTTGTGTGGCCAAAGAAGAAAATGTTTTTCCAATGATTCCCACAGGAGCAAGTGTTTCTGATATACGACTTGAATAGTTATGGATAAAAAAACTTTTACTATTTCTGTTTACACCGAAAACAATGTGGGGTTATTAAACAGAATCTCAGCCATATTTTTAAAAAGACATATCAATATTGACAGTTTTTCTACCTCAGAGTCTGAAATTAAAAATGTTTTTAGATTTGTTATTGTAGTGAAAGTGAATGCTGAGAAAATTAGAAAAATTGTGCAACAAATCGAAAAGCAAATAGATGTAATCAAAGCTTTTTATCACACCGATGAGGAAACTATCTTTCAAGAATCTGCTCTTTACAAAGTACGTTCAAGCGCATTGTTTGAAGAACGTCACATTCAAAATATAATCAAAGAGAGTCATGCAAACATTGTAACCGTTTCACCCGATTTTTTTGTGATTGAAAAAACTGGATTTAGAGAGGAAACAGAACAATTAAGAAAAGATTTGGAACCCTATGGGCTATTACAATTTGTGAGATCTGGACGCATCTCAGTGACCAAAGCCAAAATGGGTATCTCAGAAATATTGCATACTTTTAAAACTAAATAAGACAAACTAAATATGGCGAATTATTTCAATCAATTATCACTACGTGAACAGCTGCGACAACTAGCACAATGCCGCTTTATGGAAAACTCTGAGTTTGACCAAGGCATTGCAGCTTTGGACGGGAAGAAAATTGTAATTGTAGGATGTGGAGCTCAAGGTTTAAACCAAGGACTCAACATGCGCGATTCAGGTTTAGATATTTCTTATGCCCTTCGATCAGCAGCAATTGAACAAAAAAGAGCTTCTTATGTAAATGCCACTGAAAATAATTTTAAGGTAGGTACGTTTGATGAATTAATTCCAACAGCCGACGTGGTCATAAACTTAACCCCAGATAAAAATCACACAGCAGCCGTTAATACGGTGATGCCTTTGATGAAAAAGGGGGCAACCTTATCCTATTCTCACGGTTTTAATATTGTTGAAGAAGGGATGGAGATTAGAAAAGACCTTACTGTCATTATGGTCGCACCAAAATGTCCTGGTTCTGAGGTGCGTGAAGAATACAAACGTGGTTTTGGAGTACCAACACTTATTGCTGTGCATCCAGAAAATGACCCTGAAGGTAAAGGATTAGAACAAGCTAAAGCCTACGCCTTTGGGACAGGTGGGCATCGAGCAGGTGTTTTAGAATCTTCATTTGTGGCAGAAGTAAAATCAGATTTGATGGGTGAGCAAACCATTTTATGTGGGGTTTTACAAACGGGCTCTATTTTATGTTTCGATAAAATGATAGAAAAAGGAATTGACCCTGGCTATGCATCAAAATTGATTCAATACGGGTGGGAAACCATTACAGAAGCCTTAAAGCACGGAGGAATAACCAATATGATGGATCGGCTATCCAATCCGGCCAAAATAAAAGCCTTTGAACTTTCAGAACAATTAAAAGAAATTTTAACCCCATTGTTTCAAAAGCATATGGATGATATTATGTCTGGACACTTTTCAAAAACCATGATGGAAGATTGGGCTAATGATGATAAAAATCTACTAACCTGGCGCGCTGCTACTGGTGAAACAGCTTTTGAAAAAACAGAAAATACTTCACAAAATATCAACGAGCAAGAATATTTTGACCATGGTGTGTTGATGATTGCTTTTGTTCGTGCAGGGGTGGAATTAGCTTATGACACTATGGTTGCTGCTGGAATAAAAGAAGAATCTGCCTATTATGAGTCGTTACATGAAACGCCTTTGATAGCCAATACCATTGCTCGAAAAAAGTTATTTGAAATGAATCGAGTCATTTCCGATACGGCAGAATATGGCTGTTACTTGTTTGACCATGCTGCTAAGCCACTTCTAAAAGATTTTATGAAAAATGTTGAGGTTGACGTAATTGGAAAAGCATATGCTGAAGGAGAAAACGGTGTAGACAATAAAAAACTTATTGACATCAATGAAATTATTCGTTATCATCCTATTGAGACAATAGGCTATGAGCTTCGTGCCTCTATGACAGCGATGACAAAAATCATCTAGTTTAAGAGATTATTATATCAAAAATAACTTGTTGTTAATATTGGGGACCTAAAAATGAATTCTTGGTCATTCCAATGATAAATTGTAATTTTATAATTGAAAACAAAGAGAATTAGATCCTTTTGTTATTCAGTGCTAAAGAAAAAGAAATTTTATGACCACACTTAGTTTGGAAATTCCAAAGGAATTCCATGTAACACCATTCGATTGTAATCAATATTTAGTAAACGGCGAATTGCGCACTTGGACAGGCGGTCGCTCTAATGTTTATTCATCCATTAAAACCATTAACGAACAGGGAGAAATGGGACCGACTTTGTTAGGATCTATTCCTGATATGGAAAGCGAAACGGCCCTTGAAGCCCTTGAGGCAGCGGATAAAGCCTACCAAAGAGGACAAGGTTTATGGCCAACCATGAAAGTGTCAGAACGTTTGAAATGCATGCACAATTTCGTTGAGAAAATGAAATTGCATCGTGAGGAAGTTGTCAAACTTCTAATGTGGGAAATTTGTAAAAACAAATCTGATGCCTATAAAGAATTTGATCGAACTGTAGATTATATATATGACACTATAGAGGCTTATAAAACTCTTGATAGAAAGGGAGCGAAATTTGCAAAACAAGGAAATATTCATGCTCATATTCGTCGTGGACCATTAGGTGTTGTTCTTTGTTTGGGGCCTTATAATTATCCCCTTAATGAGACTTTTTGCTTATTGATCCCGGCTATTATAATGGGTAACACCGCTATTTTTAAACCAGCTAAGCATGGGGTACTTCTCATTGCTCCTTTGTTGCAAGCTTTTCAAGAAAGTTTTCCTCCAGGAGTAGTGAATATCCTTTTTGGTCGCGGAAGAAAAATAGCAACACCTATCATGCAAACCGGTAAAATTGATGTACTTGCTTTGATTGGTCACAGTTCGTCTGCTGTATCTCTCCAAGATGAGCATCCGAACAAAAACAGACTGCGGCTAGTATTGGGATTGGAGGCCAAAAATCCAGGAATTATTTTGCCAGATGCAGATCTTGAATTAACCATTAAAGAATGTATTTCAGGAACATTATCCTACAATGGTCAGCGCTGTACGGCACTTAAGGTACTGTATGTTCATGAGTCACTTATCGATGAATTTAATCAACGTTTTTCAGAGGCTGTAGATAAATTAAAATTTGGTTTGCCATGGGAAGAAGACAGTTTCTTAACACCTCTCCCAGAACCTAATAAGCCAGCCTATATCCAAGAACTCATTAAAGATGCTGTGGAAAAAGGGGGTAAGGTAATCAACAAAAGGGGTGGAGAATTGAGTGATAATTATTCTTTCCCTGCTGTAATTTATCCAGTGAATGACTCTATGAAATTATATCACGAAGAACAATTTGGACCGATTATACCAGTTATCGCTTATAAAAATATTGAAGAACCTCTATCTGCCATGGCAGCATCAGACTACGGGCAGCAGGTGAGTTTGTTTGGACGAGACGTAAGAAAAATTGGACCACTAATTGATGCTTTAGCCAATTTAGTGTGCAGGGTAAATCTTAATTCGGCCTGTCAACGTGGACCAGATGTATATCCTTTTACTGGAAGGAAAAACTCTGCGGTGAGTACTCTTAGTGTTTATGATGCGTTACGATCTTTTTCGATACGTACTTTTGTAGCTTCTAAAGACAATCCATATAACAACGAGATTTTGGAAACCCTTCTAAATTCTCAGGAATCAAATTTTGTAACTACAGAATACTTACTGTAAGTTCAATTTTTTGTTTTTAAATATTAGCGGCAAGAAAATCTCCTACTTCTGAGGTCTTGTAGGTTTTTCCTTCATTGGCTAAGTCTTCAGTAACTATTCCCTTTGATAAAGAGAGATCAACTACGTTACGAATACAGTCAGCCTCTTCTTTAAAGCCAAAGGCCATTTCAAAAAGCATTGCAGCAGATAACACAGTAGCTAAAGGATTTGCAATGTCTTTTCCAGCTGCCTGAGGAAAAGAGCCGTGAATAGGTTCAAACAGACTTGTTTGCTCACCCACAGATGCAGAGGGCATCAATCCCATTGATCCAGAGATCACAGAGGCTTCATCGGTAAGGATATCTCCAAAAAGATTTTCGGTGATCAGCACATCATAACTATTAGGCCATTGCACTAGCCGCATGGCCACAGCATCTACAAATTCATAAGATACTTCAACATCTGGATAGTCTTTTTCCATGGCTTGTACTGTTTCTCGCCATAATCTAGAGCTTTCTAACACATTAGCTTTGTCCACACAACATAATTTTTTTGAGCGCGTAAGGGCTAGTTCAAACCCTTTTTTTGCCAGCCTTTTGATTTCGTCTCGAGTGTATGTACACGTATCAAAGGCGGTATTTCCATTGTCTTTTCTACCTCTTTCTCCGAAATATATGCCGCCCGTAAGTTCTCTTAAAAAAACTAAATCTGTGCCTTCGATTCTTTCTTTTTTTAATGGAGATTTATCTAATAAAGAAGGAAATGTAAATGTGGGTCTCACATTTGCAAAGAGTCCTAACTTTTGTCGCATCTTTAATAAGCCTTGTTCCGGCCTAATTTTAGCAGAGGGGTCATTATCAAATCGAGGATGACCAATTGCACCAAATAAAACAGCATCTGCATTGAGGCATATTTGGTGTGTTTCTTCAGGGTAGGGATCACCCACTGCATCAATGGCTGCAGCGCCTGTGAGAGCCGGTATCCAACTAATTTCGTGGTCAAATTTTTTTGCTACAGCATCGCAAACTTTTACAGCTTGTTCAATAACTTCGGGGCCAATACCATCCCCGGCCAGTAGGGCAATCGATTTTTTCATAAGGTTTAATTCGCAATGATGTTTAACATTTTTTCGGTGGCTTTGATAGCCGAAACTGTTTGATCTGAATCTAATCCACGGGTGATGAATTCAGCACCTCCGTTTTTCCAAGTAATGCTTGTTTCGCAGAGGGCATCTGAGCTACTCCCTGGAGGAATTCGAACAGCATAGTCAACTAGATCTGGTAATGTGTTAGGCTGGGTAGAATATATTTTTTGTAAAGCATTCCAGAAGGCATCATATTGTCCATCACCAGATGCATTTTCTTCATAAGATTTGCCGTTAATAGAAATAGCAATGGCAGTGGTAGGTCGAAGTCCTTTTGAATGAGTGAGGACATAAGACCTGATAATCACTTTAGGTTGAATAACACTTCCCAAAACATCTGAAATGATAAAAGGTAGGTCTTCTGCAGTCACCTTTTCCTTCTTATCTCCAAGGGCAATAATTCGTTGTGTAACCTGTTTAAGCTCTTGGTCATTGAGGGAAATTCCTAATTCCTGAAGATTTTTCTGGATATTAGCTTTCCCTGACGTTTTTCCTAATGCATATTTTCTCTTTCTTCCAAAACGTTCAGGCAATAAATTATTGAAGTATAGATTCTTTTTGTGGTCTCCATCAGCATGAATTCCAGCAGTTTGTGTAAATACGTTTCCACCCACAATAGGTTTATTAGCTGGAATCGGAAAGCCTGTTAGAGTGGCTACTAATTTACTAACCTTGAATAAGGCATCTTCATTAATATTTATTTTTACTTCAGGCAAGAAATCATTAACAACAGCTACAACACTTGCCAAGGGAGCGTTACCAGCTCGTTCTCCCATGCCATTCACCGTCAAATGAATGCCATTGATGTTTTTTTTGACAGCTTCAAAGGCATTGGCTACACTTAGGTCATAGTCATTATGACCATGAAAATCGAAGCGAGTGGTTGGATAGCGATCAATTAAGACTGTCAGAAATGACTTTACTTCTTCTGGTGTGAGTACTCCAAGGGTATCTGGTAATAATATTCGTTCAATCTTTTGAGTAACCAAAAAGTCGATGTAATGCATCACATAATCTGACGAATTACGCATACCATTACTCCAATCTTCAAGATAAATATTTGTTTTTATTCCATGCTTAGCAGCATTTTCAATAGCCTTTCCTACAGCTCCAAAGTGCTCTTCGGGAGATTGCTTGAGTTGATGTTCCAAATGATTTATTGACCCCTTTGTAAGAAGGTTTTGCACTTTGGCTCCTGCCTCAAGCATCCAATCAAGAGAGATTCCGTTGTCAATAAAGGTTAAAATTTCGACGCGCTCCAAGTATCCCTTGTCAGCTGCCCAAGTAGTGATGTCTTTGACCGCTTCAAACTCTCCTTTAGAAACACGTGCTGAGGCCACTTCAATTCTGTCAATGTTTAATTCTTCCAATAGAAGTTTTGAAAGTGTGAGCTTCTCAGCAGCTGAAAAAGAAACCCCTGAAGTTTGTTCTCCATCTCTTAGGGTAGTATCCATAATTTCGAGGAAACGTTGAGCCATGTGGAGTGGTTTTACACCTTAAAATTAAAGCGGAAGGTTTTCAGCAAACTGATCTATTGTATTTCTCAAATTGTATAGATAGTCAATGTCGTCATAGCCATTAGAAAGATTATCTTTTTTATAGGCATTAATTTGAAAGGTTTCTTTCTTGTTGATTCCAGAGAGGGTGAGTGTTTGTAGAGGTAAATTTACCTCTAAGTTTGTTTTTGGATCAGAAGCGATGGCATCAAAAATTTCAGCTAAAAAGGCCTCACTGATTTGAACAGGTAAAACACCAATATTTAAACAGTTGTTTTTAAAAATGTCAGCAAAAAAACTAGAAACAACACATCTAAATCCGTAGTCATAAATAGCCCAAGCAGCGTGTTCTCGAGAGGATCCAGAGCCAAAATTTTTACCTCCTACTAAAATCTTACCAGAATAAGTAGAATCATTTAAGACGAAAGATTTTTTTGGTGTTCCGTCCTGATGATAGCGCCAATCTCTAAATAGATTATCTCCAAATCCTTTTCTTTCGGTCGCTTTCAGAAAACGAGCCGGAATGATTTGATCGGTATCGACATTTTCAATAGGTAGTGGAACAGCACTACTCTTTAATGTTTTTAAGGGTTCGTAAGCCATATAATTATAAAAAGGTTCTAGGATCAGTTACTCTTCCCGTAATAGCTGCAGCAGCTGCTACTATTGGGCTTGCCAAAAGCGTTCTTGCGCCAGGGCCTTGCCTCCCTTCAAAATTTCTATTGGAGGTACTCACTGCATATTTGCCAGCTGGAATTTTATCATCATTCATAGCTAAACAAGCAGAGCAACCTGGTTCTCTCAATTCAAAACCAGATTCTTGCAAAATTTGTAGTAATCCTTCTTTCTTAATAGAATTGAGGACATTGTGCGACCCAGGGACTAACCATGCGGTCACATTTTTTGCTTTTTTTCTTCCTTTCACAATGGCTGTAAAGGCTCTAAAATCTTCTATACGTCCATTTGTACAACTGCCTAGAAAAACAAAATCAATGGGTTTGCCAAGCATTTGGTCACCTTCAGAATAGCCCATATAGTCAAGAGATTTTTTATAAGTGGCACTGCTGTTGGCATCATCATTTGCAGTCGGTATAACATTTGAAATACTCATACCCATTCCTGGATTAGTTCCATAGGTAATCATAGGCTCAATGGTTGAACCGTCGAAATGATATTCTTTATCAAACGAAGCTCCTTCGTCAGTAGTAAGGGTTTTCCAATAGTCCATTGCTTTCTCCCAGTCTTTTCCTTTTGGAGTAAATTCTCTGTCTTTTAAATAAGCAAACGTTTTTTCATCTGGTGCCACCAGTCCGCCTCTAGCTCCCATTTCAATACTCAGATTGCACACTGTCATTCGGCCTTCCATACTTAAATTTTGGAAAATCTCCCCGGCATATTCCACAAAATATCCTGTGGCTCCCGAGGTTGAAAGTTGTGATATAATAAATAATGCAACATCTTTTGGTGTTACACCAAAATTTAGTGAACCATCAATGGTGATACGCATTTTTTTGGGTTTGGGTTGCAAAATACATTGTGTGGCTAAAACCATTTCAACTTCTGAAGTACCTATACCAAAAGCGATAGCACCAAAAGCTCCATGAGTAGAAGTATGTGAATCACCACATACTATTGTTGCACCAGGTTGAGTAATTCCATATTCTGGTCCTACTACATGAACAATCCCATTTTTTTTATGCCCCAACCCCCAAAAAGAAATGTCATTGGCTTTAGCATTTTCTTCGAGTGCAGCCAATTGTTTAGCTGACAAGGGGTCAGCCACGGGTAGGTGTTGATTGATAGTTGGTGTGTTGTGGTCTGCTGTAGCAAAAGTTCGTTCAGGATAGCGAACTTTTATTCCTCTATTCTTTAATCCTAAAAAGGCAACTGGACTCGTCACTTCATGCACCATGTGTCGATCTATGAAGAGGACGTCTGGTCCATTTTCTATAGATTCTACAACATGCGAGTCCCATACTTTATCAAAAAGTGTTTTTTTCATGCTATTATTAAGTTGCGCATTAAATTTTGCTTAATTCTATAATTTTTGGAAGGTCATCATCTCCAACTTCTTTTTGCTTGTCTGCAACGATTAAGAACTGCTCATAGACTTTATCTAACTGCAATTTATCCAATTCAAACCCAATATTTTTTGCTCTATAAGCCAAAGCTGCTCTGCCACTTCTAGCGGTTAAAACGATGGCAGATTTATTGACACCCACCTCATGGGGATCAATTATCTCGTAGGTTTCTCTTTTCTTTATGACTCCGTCTTGATGAATGCCTGAGCTATGGGCAAAAGCATTAGCACCCACAATGGCTTTGTTGGGTTGCACTGGCATACCCATACTATGAGAAACCAAGTCACTTAAACTGTGGAGCATTTTGGCATTAATTCTAGTGTCTAAGTCAAGATAGGCGTGTTGCCTTAAAATCATCACCACTTCTTCTAGCGCTGTGTTACCAGCCCGTTCTCCAATGCCATTGATTGTACATTCTATTTGTCTAGCGCCGTTTTGAACACCTGCTATGGAGTTGGCTGTAGCCATGCCCAAGTCATTGTGACAATGACAAGATAATCGCGCTTTGTAAATCCCCTTTACGTTTTCTTTGAGATATTTTATTTTCGACCCATATTCTTCTGGAAGACAATAACCTGTAGTATCTGGTATATTTAAAACAGTGGCACCAGCTTTAACAACAGCCTCACATACTTGAGATAAAAAAACATTAGAAGTTCTACCAGCATCCTCTGCATAAAACTCAACATCTTCTACATAAGATTTGGCGTGTTTTACCGCTGCTACAGCTCGTTCTAGTATTTTTTCAGGTGTAGAATTGAATTTGTATTTGATATGACTTTCTGAAGTTCCAATACCAGTATGAATACGCGCTTTTTTGGCATGCTTGAGGGCTTCAGCTGCTACATCGATATCTTTTTTTACAGCACGAGTTAGCCCACAAACGGTTGCATTTTTAATCAATCTTGATATGGCTTCAACCGATTTGAAATCTCCAGGGCTTGAAATGGGAAAACCCGCTTCTAAAACATCAACACCCAAAAGGTCTAATTGTTCAGCAATGACTAATTTAGTCTTAGAATCAAGTTTGCATCCTGGAACTTGTTCACCGTCTCTAAGGGTAGTATCAAATATTTCTACAAATTCCATTAATTATGACTAGTAGTCTCTATGAGTTATAACACAGCTAAATTAAAGAATAGTTTAAATTCTAGAAAAATTGTATCTTTGAATTACAATATTCTTTACAACACAAGCAATATTAAATATTTCATTGCCAGTGATTTAATCTAATTTTTTTTACAATGACAAATGTCCCTAAAGATAATTTATTTGTACTAATTAAATCGCTGACAAAATCAGAAAAAAGACAATTTAAGCTTTATGTTGGACGAATGGGGTCTAACGAAGACTCAAAGTTTTTGAGTTTGTTCAATGTTATGGACAAAATGCTTCGTTATCAAGAGAAAATTATTCTCGAAAAAGGGATAGTTACTAAACAACAACTTTCCAATCTAAAGGCGCATCTCTACAAACAAATATTGATTAGTTTGAGAATGAATCCGGTGCACAAAAACATTAGAATATTGATTCGTGAACAATTAGATTTTGCCACTATTCTTTATCAAAAAGGACTTTATAAACAGAGTTTGAAATTATTAGAAAAAGCAAAACTTTTAGCCCTTAAGCACGAAGAAAAATATATTGCATATGATATCGTCGAATTAGAAAAAATTATAGAATCTCAATATATCACTAGAAGTTTAAGTAATCGCGCTGATCATCTTATCACAGAAGCAGAGTATTTAAGTAGACAAAATAATCTTACAACCCAACTTTCCAATTTATCATTGCAGCTCTACCAAAGATTGATAAAAGCAGGCTACGCAAAAAACGATGGTGAATATAAGGAAATCACTCATTTTTTTTATAAAAACATTCCAGATGTAGAATTAGAAAAACTAGGTTTCCGTGAAAAATTGTGGTACTATAAAGCCCATGTTTGGTATGGTTTTCTCACACAAGACTTTTTAGCAACCTACCGCTATGCAGCCAAGTGGGTAGAAATGTTTGAAGAAAACCCACAAATGATTCCATTGCATCCTGTGTTTTATTTAAAAGGTAATAATTATTTAATGGAAAGTTTGAGCCTTATCAAATATCCTGCAAAATTCAAATCAGTCCTAAACTTAATGTACCAGAGGACAGAGTCGAATGAGTTTCCTGTGAATGACAATTTAAAAGCACTCAATTTCCAGTTTTATTTTAGCAATAGACTCAACTTATGCTTTATGGAAGGAGTTTTTGAGGAAGGTGT
>CENP01062055.1_pt1 | contig 14320 bp, 14 predicted proteins | sample 361281 | NCBI WGS metagenome assembly CENP01 (sample SAMEA2591122, study PRJEB7988) | marine metagenome | biome: marine biome (ENVO:00000447); feature: deep chlorophyll maximum layer (ENVO:xxxxxxxx); material: saline water (ENVO:00002010), including plankton (ENVO:xxxxxxxx) | depth 70 m
AGAGAAATCTCTAAAGTGACAAGAAAAGTAGTTAAAAAGGTTGTTAATAATGAAGAAACAAAAGTCGAAATTAATGAAAATAATTTGTCTGATTACTTAGGTGTTAAAAAATTCAAATTTGGTGAATTAGAGATCGAAGACAAAATTGGAATAGTTACCGGATTAGCTTGGACTGAGTTTGGTGGTGAGATATTAAAGATAGAAACTGTAAACATGCCAGGTAAGGGTAGAATGCAAATAACAGGTAAACTAGGAGATGTGATGCAGGAGTCTGTTAAAGCAGCTAAGTCATTTGTTAGATCTAAGAGTTTGGAATATGGGATTATTCCACCTACATTTGAAAAAAAAGATTTTCATATTCACGTGCCAGAAGGAGCAACACCTAAAGATGGACCTTCAGCAGGTATAGCAATGGTCACTTCAATTGTTTCATCAATAACAAAAATTCCTGTAAATAGAAAAATTGCAATGACTGGAGAGGTTACAATTACCGGTCAAGTTTTACCAATAGGTGGTTTAAAAGAAAAACTCCTAGCAGCACATAGAGCAGGTATTGAACAAGTGCTGATACCAAAAGATAATGAGAAAGATCTAGTGGACTTACCAAAAAAGGTTAGAGAAGATATAAAAATAACTCCAGTAAGTTTAGTTGATGAGGTTCTTAAAATTTCTTTAACAAAAGATTTCAAGAGGGTCGAATGGGTAGAGGTAGAAAATTTATCTAAATCAGAAAAACAAGACGAAAGTAAAGTATTAACTAATTAAAATTTTCTAATATTTTTCTCTTTAATTTTAATTTTGTCATTACTTTAATATTTTCAGCTGCTTTTTTCCCATATTTTTTAAACACTTTATCTATAAATTTTTTATTTGAATGATAAATATTAAAAGCATCATCTCGAAATTTTAACATTTCTGCTGCTGATAAATTTTCATTTGGCAAGGGTAGTGCATCATATGAATGAAAAGAATATCCTTCATAATTATTTGGTAATTCGTAACCTTTTTCTACTGCTATCTTGTATAATTCACTACCAGGAAGTGGTGTAGATGCATGAGCGTTCCAACCCATTGTATTTAACTCAATACTCAAATCTAATGTTTTTTTCATACTTTCTTTGGTATCTCCTGGCAAACCAAATATATAGTTACCCATTACCTCAATATCAGACTCATGAACTTGTTGTATCACTTTACTTACATCTACATCTTCAAATTTTCCTTTTGAAACTTCTAATCTAACATTTTTATCAGCACTTTCGATACCTAGCGCTAACCATTTTATCCCAGCTTTTCTTACTAGTTTCAAAATCTCTTTTCTTTTAACTGTATCTATCCTTGAGTAAGCCCACATCTTTAAACTATCATCTTTATTTCTATCAGCTAGCATCTGACAAAGTGGTCTATAATATTTTGGATTTAGCAAAAACATTTCATCTGTTATTTTTATTGTTTTCACTCCATAATTTAAAAGTTTATCGAACTCTTTAATTATAAATTCTGGTGACCAATATCTCATATTACTATAAGTATTTGCTACACCTATTTCTTCGTTATTATTTCTATTAATTATATTAATCATGCAAAAACTACATTTAAACTGACAACCTAATGATGTTTGTATAGCAGCGTATGGAGACCTGTTATCATCAAGATATTCTGCATGCCACATTGGAGACCTGTATAAATCAAAAGGTTTTTTTTTATAAGGTAATAACTCCCAAGCATAACCTGGCAAATGCTCATCCATTTTATCATTTGGTACTACGATTTCAGTTTTATTAAAAATTATATTATTTTTTAAATTCCTGTAAGCTATTCCTCTAATATCTTTTATATTTTCTAAAGTAATTTTTTTTAGACCTAAAATATTCCATAAAGCATAAACACCTTCATTTGTGAAAACAAAATCGATACTTTTTTCGTTTTTTAATGTTTCTATTGGCAGCGCTTGAACATGCGATCCAACATAGCTAACTAAACAATCAATTCTTTTTTCTTTTAAATACTTAGATAACAGGGTTGATCCAGTCATACTTGTAGTTCCAGCATTTACATTTTGGCCATAAACAACAAAACAAACCAGTCTAGGATTAATTTTTTTTATCCTTTCGTAAATTTCTTCATGATTTAAATTTTCAGCGTTGCAATCCATTATTTGAACTTTAAACCCTTTAGACATACAGCTTTTAGCAAGTAATAAGGACCAAGTAGGTGGTTCAATTGCTGTATATTTTGTAGATAAACTTTGATAAATTTTTTCTGATGTATTAGGGTTTAAAAATAAAACATCAGTCATTAATTTTACTTAATTCACGTTCAATAAAATTAAAAAAATTCTTTGGCTTAACATAATTATTATATAAGATACTACATAATCTTAATTTTTCACTGGCATAATTGCTATTGAGAGATCTGATAATTTTAATCGCTTCATCTGCGTTTTCAACTATAACAATACCTTCTAATTCATTTCTGGCAATGCTATCGAAAGGAAGACTGTTTGGGTCATTTTCTGTATTATCATGTTCATATCGACTAAATTTATTTGAAAAAAAAATTTTTTCTTTCAACTTAGTAAAAATTCCATTCTTTTTTGGCTGCCAATACATAGGTATACAACCACAAGATAACGCCTCACTAATTCTTGATGCAAATCTGCCATCGTGAAAAGTGGTTTTAAAAGGATTATTTGAATAGGTTTCGTAAAATGAAGCCCTTGTGCATAAATAGAATTTACATTCCGTTAAAAATTTATGACAGTCCTCAGTATTTTTTAGTTTTTCCGAAGTTCTAAATGAACTAATTATTAATGAGGAAATTTTATTACCTCCTCTTTTTAATAGAGAAGATATAAAATTTACTCTAAATATTTTATTCGATCCAATATATCCAAAGTCAAAAGGTCTTTTCATAAAATCATCTACGTTATTGTCTACAAATTTTTTCATTGGGAGTGTTGGGAAATGACAAAACTTCTGGGTATTATATTTTTTATTTGCCCAATCTACGCCACTTTTGGAAAAGCCAATAATAAAATTAGATAAATTAATCCATGGTTCATAATTAATTTTCTCTATTAAATCTGGACAAAAACATATAACTTTACATTTTAAATATTTTAAAACATCAATCATTTCAGAAGGATAAATTTTATCAGACTCTCCAGGGGTATAATTAATATCTATTAAAACCAAATCATCACTCTTAAGTTTATTTTTTAAATCATCTACATCAAGCGAAATTTTTCCATCCTTAATTATAAATTTTGCACAAACGTAGTTTTCATCACTACATTTTAAGGACTCATTAAAGTGATAAAATATCTCAGACTCCCCCTCTATTACATTTCCTCTATCATGTCTTCTCGTAGGAGCTATTAAAAAAATTCTATTTTTCATTTTGACTTTAGTAAAAAAACCACCATAATCATATTTCTTATTAACGGCGATGAATATTTTTTCATAATTTAATAAAAGTTGTTTATGACTTCATATTCCTATTGTATATATTAATAATCATCTCAAATGTATAAAAAAAAACTAATTAATTTTGAAAACAAAATTGCATCTCTATTTAACAATGCAAAAATTAAAGCTCCAATACACCTTTACAGCAATAACGAAGATATAATGATCAAAATATTTAAAAAAATAAAAAAAAATGATTGGGTATTTTGTTCATGGAGATCTCATTATCAGTGTTTACTTAAAGGTGTACCTGAAAAAAAAGTTGAAAAAGAAATTTTAGACGGAAAATCTATTTCATTATGCTTTCCAGAATATAATATTTATTCTTCTGCAATTGTAGGTGGGGTAATACCAATAGCTACTGGTGTTGCACTAAATAACAAACTTCATAAAATAAAATCAAAAGTTTATTGCTTCGTGGGAGATATGACAGCAGAAACAGGAATAATGCATGAATGTTTAAAATTTTCAATTAGTAAAAACCTTCCCATACATTTTATTGTAGAAGATAACGGAAAATCTGTTTGCACTAATACACGTAAAACTTGGTCAAAAAATAAACTTACTTTTGAAGGTAAAAAAAATAAATATATTACATATTATAAATATAAACTTAAATATCCTCATGCAGGAGCTGGTAAAAGAGTTCAGTTTTGATGAGAAAAAAAAAGAACGTTCTTATTTTAGGAGCAACTGGTTTTATAGGAAAAAATTTAATTGAACATTTTCAAAAAAAAAAAAAATTTAATATCGTTGCTACGTACCATACAAAAAAAAAAATTAATAAATATAAAGTAAAATGGAAAAAGGTGGATCTTTGTAATCCAAACCAAGTAAATAAAATTTTGAAAAATATTGATGTATTAATTCAAGGGGCAGCAGCAACATCAGGGGCAAAAGAAATCGTTAATAATCCACAAAAACATGTCACGGATAACGCTATAATGAATTCATATATCATGAAGTCCGCATACGAGAATAATGTAAAACATGTAATCTTTTTTAGTTGCACAGTAATGTATCCTTCAAGCAAATATCCTTTAAAAGAAAATTCAATAGAACTTAACAAAAAAATTGATAAGAAGTACTTTGGGGTTGGTCATACAAAATTATATATTGAGAAAATTTGTGAATTTTTTAGTCGATTAGGAATTACAAAATATACATGTATAAGACATTCAAATGTGTATGGTCCAAATGATAAATTTAGTTTGGATAAAGGACATTTTTTTGCGTCAAATTTATTAAAAATATCGAGAACAAGAAATAATCAAATTACTATTTGGGGAAAGGGTAATGAAAAGAGAGACTTATTGTATATCACAGATTTAAATAATTTTGTTGATAAAGTGATCAAATATCAAAAAAATAATTTTGAAATTTTTAATTGTACATATGGAAAATCTTTTAAAGTAATTGATGTTATAAAAAAAATGATTAAGCACACAAAAAAAAATATTAAAGTAAATTACGATTTATCAAAACCTTCAATACCTATAAATATTCTTGTAAGCTCAAATAAAGCAAAAAAAATTTTGGGCTGGAAAAGAAAAATCTCATTAGATGATGGAATTAAGAAAACTACTCAATGGCTAGAGAAAAATATATAAATTTTTTTAAAAATAAAAGAGTGCTTGTCACTGGAGGAACGGGGCTGATTGGAATGCCTTTGTCTCAAATGCTTTTAGATTTAAAAGCAAATTTAACTATAGTATCTCTTGATTCAAAACCTAGTTTAAATGGAAAATTTAAATTTTTAAGAAGAGATTTAAGAAATTTTACAAATTGTTTAGAGGTATGTAAAAATAAGGACTTTGTTTTTCATTTAGCGGGTGTAAAAGGTTCTCCTTTAATGACAATGAAAAAACCTGCAAGTTTTCTAGTACCTACAGTAACATTTTCATTTAATATGATGGAGGCAGCTAGAAGAAATAAAGTTAAAAGATTTTTATTGACCAGTTCAATAGGAGTCTACGCAAAAGCAAAAAAATTTAATGAAGATGATGTATGGAAAACTTTTCCTTCAAGTAATGATAAGTTTGCTGGTTGGGCTAAAAGATTATGCGAACTCCAGGCTGATGCATATCGTATTCAATATGGATGGAATGCTATCTCAATAATAAGACCTGCAAATGTATATGGACCTTTTGATAATTTTGATAGCAAAAATGCCATGGTTATACCTAGTTTGATTAAAAAAATTTTTAAATCAAAAAAAAAATTAGATGTGTGGGGAGATGGTTCGCCAATAAGAGATTTTATTTACTCAGAAGATGTTGCAAGGGCTATGTTGTTTGCGGTTTATAAAAAAATTAATTATCCAATAAATGTAGGTTCAGGAAAGGGAGTTTCAATAAAGCAAGTAGTAAGTTCAATTGTTAAAGCTGTGAACAAAAAATATCTAAAAATAAACTGGCAATTAAATAAACCTATTGGTGATAAAATTAGATTAATGAATGTAGCAAAACTAGAAAAAAAAGGTTTTAAGAACATAACCTCTTTAGACGAAGGTATAAAAAAAACAGTTCAATGGTTCTTTAAAAATAAAAATTTTAAAGGTAGATATAATTCATTTACGGAAAAAATATAAAGAAGTGAAAACAAATATAATAATAACTGGTGGTTCAAGTGGAATTGGCCTGGAACTAGTTAAGCATTTTTTAAAAAAAAAATTTATTATTTATACAAGTTACAATAAGTCTGAAAAAAATCTTTACCAACTAAAAAAAAAATTTAAAGATAGCTTGTACTATCAAAGATTAAACTTGCAAAACCCAAAAAATGTAAAAGATTTTATATTTAAATTAAAAAAACTTCCAGTCACATTTGATATTTTGATTTTAAATGCATTATTTAATAACAAACGAAAAGAATTTAAAAAAATAAGTTTAGTTAAGTTTAATAAAATATTTATGTCAAATTTTTTATCTAATGTATTTTTAATAAAAAGCTTTATTAAAAATTCAAAAAGAAAAAAATTTAAAATAATTCATATAAGTAGTTTAGTCTCTAAAAAAGGGTCATGGGGACTGAGTTTTTATGGTCCAATAAAAGCAGCCATTGATAATCTGTTTAAATGCTTGAATTATGAATATAAGGGTTATGCAAAATTTGTTTCAATATACTTGGAAGCTGTAAATACAAGCGGATATAGATTCACTAATACAAATAAGAAGAATAAAAATATTATAAGTGTCAAAAAAGCTGGACTTAAAATTCTTAAAAAATTATAAAAACACTATGAAGTATTTTGAAGAATTAAAAAAATCAATGGAATACATAGCAAAGTCAGATAAATCAATTTTTATTGGTCAAGCAGTTGAAGTTGCTGGTACAGCTATGTCAAACACACTAAAAAATATAGATAAAAAAAAACGGATAGAATTACCAGTTGCAGAGGAAATGCAAATGGGTATGACAGTTGGACTGCTAATGGCTGGAAAAATTCCAATTAGTATTTATCCAAGATGGAATTTTTTGCTGTTAGCAATAAACCAGTTGGTAAATCATTTAGATAAATTAAATATCATGACATATAACAAATATAAATCTAAAGCTATTATAAGAACTAGTATAGGATCTGTAAGACCTCTACACCCGCAGTTTCAACATGTTGGAGATTTTACAAATCCAATAAAAAAAATGTGTAAAAATATTAACATCGTAAAGCTTTCTGAACCAAAAAACATTTTTAAAGAATATAAAAAAGCGTTTTTAAGAAAAGATGGTGTTAGCACAATTTTAGTTGAGTATGGAGATTACTACAACGAAAAATAAAAATGATAATTACAAAAACTCCATATAGAATCTCTTTTTTTGGTGGTGGGTCAGACTATCCAGAATGGTTTAATAAATTTTATGGAGAAGTCATATCCTCAACTATAAATAAGTATCTTTATATATCTTGTAGAGAATTACCTCATTTTTTTAAACATAAATATAGAATTGTTTATTCTTCGATTGAAAATGTAAATGAAATAAAAAAAATAAAACATAATGCTGTAAAGCAATTACTATTTTATTCTAAAATAAAAAAAGGGTTAGAAATTCATTATGATGGAGATTTACCATCAAGAAGTGGAATGGGATCAAGTTCATGTTTTGTTGTAGGACTTTTAAAAGCCCTAAAGTATATGGATAATAAAAAAATTTCACAAAAAGAACTTGCAAAAATAAGTATATTTTTGGAAAGAAATGTAATGTTAGAAAATGTAGGTTATCAAGATCAAATTGCAGCCTCTTATGGAGGTTTTAACAATATTAAATTTTCAAAAAATAATTTTAAAATTAATAAAATATTATGTTCAAAAAATTTTAAAAAAAAAATGAATGAAAATCTTTATTTAGTTTATACAGGAAAAGCAAGAACCGCCGAAAAAATTGTAAAAACATTTGTAAACAGCTTAAGCACAAAAAGAAAAAAAAATATCAATCAAATATTAAATTATGTTAACCAAGCAAAAAAAATAATTCGAAACAATAATGCTGATGATTTTGGTCACCTTTTAAATGAGACTTGGTTACAAAAAAGAGAATTAAGTAAAAGTATAAGCACTAACAAAATTGATTTAATTTATGAACAAGGAATTAATAATGGGGCACTAGGTGGAAAGCTTTTAGGAGCAGGTGGAGGAGGCTTTATTATGTTTTATGTCAATAAAGTTAATAAAGACAAATTTATAAAAAGTTTAAATAAAAATGTAGTAGTTCCTATTAAATTATCAACAACTGGTTCAGAGGTTATATTTAATGAAAAATAAATTTAATCACCCATTAATGTATAATAATATAAATCTCTCAGACCGAAAAGTAGCTGCAAATTTTATTCGCAATAGTGAAATTTTTACAGCATCAAAAAAAGTAAAAGAGTTTGAAGAAAAGTGGTCAAAGTGGCTTGGTGTAAAATATAGCGTTTTTGTAAACTCTGGTTCATCTGCTAATTTTTTAACTTTCTTGGCAATTAAAATACTTTATGGAACAGGAGAGGTTATAGTTCCCCCGCTTACATGGAATTCAGATATAATTGCACTAATTAAAAATGATTTTAAACCTAAATTTGTTGATATCAATTTGAATACATTATCAATGAACAACGAATTGATTATTAAATCCCTTAGTAAAAAAACAAAAGCAGTATTTATTACACATGCTCAAGGTTTTAATGGGCTTACTAAAAAACTGTTAAATGAAATTAAAAAAAGAAAAATTTTACTTGTCGAAGATGTATGCGAGTCTCATGGTGCAAAATTTTTAAACAAAAAACTTGGAACTTTTGGAAAAATTTCAAATTTTTCTTTTTATTATGCTCATCATTTATCAACAATAGAGGGTGGAATGGTATGTACAAATGACAAGAAAATATATGAAACTTTAAGAGTTTTAAGAGGTCATGGTTTATTAAGAGAATCTGGAAATAAGAAATTTGAAAATAGAATTAAAAAAAAGTTTAGTAAATTATCTCCAAATTTTATTTTTCTTTATCCGGGATTTAATATGAGAAATAATGAAATACAAGCTGTTATTGGCTTAAATCAATTAAAGAGGTTAGATAAAAATAACAAAATTAGATCATCAAATTTTGAATATTTTATTCAAAAATTAGATAAAAAAAAATTTTTTAATGATTTTTATCTTAAAGGAAATTCAAATTATGCTTTCCCTGTTTTATTGAATAAACCAAACTTAAAAAAAAGAGATAAATTTGAAAAATATATGCACAAAAATAAAATTGAGTTTCGAAGAGGTAATGCAGGTGGTGGTAACCAACTCAGACAACCATACTTAAAAAAATATGTTAAGAATATAAATTTAAATAAATTTAAAAATGTGGAGCTAGTTCATAATTATGGATATTATATAGGTAATTTTCCATCACTTACAAAAAGTAAAATAGATCAAATAATTAATATATTAAATAAATTTTAATAATGGAAAATCTTAAAGTTTTTAAATCAACAATTTTCAAAGATTTTAGAGGATCATACTGGACCACTTGGAAAAAAGGAAAAATAAAATTAAATTTTAACCATGATAAATTCTCAATTTCAAAAAAAAATACTCTAAGAGGTTTGCATGGTGATAAAAAAACATGGAAACTGGTCAGTTGTGTATTCGGTAAAGTTTTTTTAGTAATTGTAAATTATGATAAAAAATCAAAAAATTATCTTAAAGTTAAGAAATTTATACTTCAAGATAAAATAAATAAGCAAATCTTAATACCTCCACTTTATTTAAATGGTTTTTTATGTTTATCGAAAAAATGTGTTTTTCATTATAAGCTAAGTTACAAAGGAAAATATTCAGATGTAAAAGATCAATTATCAATTAAATGGAATGATAAAAGACTCAAAATCAACTGGCCAATACAAAAGAATTTAATGTTAAGTAAAAGAGATAAATGAGAAATTTTAAGAAATGTTATATAACAGGTATAACTGGTTCTGGAGGTAGTTATTTAGCAGAACATATTAATAAAAATAATAAAAAAATCCAAATTTTAGGAACTTATAGATCGCAGGGTTATTTAGAATTATTAAAAAAAAAAATAAAAAATATAAATTTACTAAAACTTGATCTAAATGATTTTAAGAAAACCAAAAACTATATAAAGAAGCATAAGCCAGATCTTATTTTTCATTTTGCATCGTCAGCTCACGTTAGAAAATCTTTTGATCATCCATACGAATTTATTAAAAATAACAATATGATTACATTAAATCTTTTAGAGTCAATTAGAATAGCTAATTACAAACCATTGATAATAGTATGTAGCTCATCGGAAGTTTATGGACAAGTAAAGTCTTCCGAATTACCAATTAAAGAAAAACAAAAAATATTACCTATTAATCCATATGCTGTAAGCAAGTCATTTCAAGATATTTTATCCCAGGTATACATAAAATGTTATAAATTAAAAATTATTATAACCAGAATGTTCTCATATACTAACGCCAGAAGATCTGATTTGTTTCAGGCATCATTTGCAAACCAAATAATAGATATTAAGAACGGTAAAAAGAAAATCTTAGAACATGGAAATTTAAAAAGCAAAAGATCATTCATTGATATTGATGATGCTATGGAAGCTTATTGGACGGTTGCTTTAAAAGGAAAAATAGGCGAAATATACAATATCTCTGGTGATAATGTAGTATCCGTAAAATCATTTCTAAATAAATTAATTAAATTTAGCAAAATAAATATTAAGACAAAGTTAAATAAAAAATTGTTAAGAAAAACAGATATTAAAATTCAAGTTCCTTCTTCAAAAAAATTCCATTATGATACAGGGTGGAGACCAAAAGTTTCGTTGGATAAATCAATTATCAATTTATTAAAGGCGTGTGAAGAATTAAAGAGAAAAAAAAATAAGTATAAGTAAAATTACTAGAGAAAAAATTGAAAGTAGAAAAAATAGATTTAGTTTTTTTGGTTGGTGGTTATGGTACCAGAATTAAAAAATATCTTAAGGGAAAACCTAAGCCAATTTTAAAATTTAAAAATTATGTATTTCTGGATCTTTTGATCAGAAATTTCTGTCGTTATGATATAAATAAAATTTATATTTTGGCAGGATACAAAGGAGATATAATTAAAAAAAAATACCATAAAAAGAAAATTAATTTAGTTGACATAGAGTGTATTGTAGAAAAAAAACCATTGGGAACAGCAGGATCTTTATCTCAGCTCAAAAATAAAATAACGAATGATTTTATTGTAATTAATGGTGATACATATTTTGATATTGATTTATCAAAAGTAATAAAATTTCCTTTAAAAAAAAATCAGATATTCATGAGTTTGGTGAATAACACTAATTACAAATCCAACTCAAAATTGAAAAGTCTTTCATTGAAAAATAAAACAGTTAGATACAATATGAATTCAAATTTAATTAATGCAGGAATTTATAAATTTAAAAAAAGTTTTTTAAACATTATAAAAAGGAAAAATATATCGTTAGAAACAGATTTATTGCCGAAGTATATTAAAAAAAGAATAGTCAAAGGAATATTTTTTAAAAATTTCTTTTTAGATATAGGCACACCAAAAAATTATTTTTCAGCTCAGAGAAACTTAATTAAGTATATGACAAAACCAGCTATATTTTTGGATAGAGATGGTACAATTAACAGGGATAAAGGGTATACTTATAAGACTAAAGATTTAAAATTCTTAAAAGGTGTTATTAAGGGGCTTCAATTAATAACTAAAAAAAATTTTTATATTTTCATTGTTACTAACCAGGCAGGTATAGCTAAAGGTTATTTTACAATAAAGCAATTTGAAAATTTTCAAAAATTTATGAAAAGAAAACTAATCAATCAAAAAATTTTTATAAATGATATTGAATATTCTCCTTATCATCCATATGGAAAATTAAAAAGATTTAAGAAAAGAAGTAACTTAAGAAAACCAGGAAATCTAATGATTAAAAAATTGATGACTAGATGGCCTATAGATTTTGACAAATCACTTATGATAGGTGATAAAAAAACAGATGAATTATGTGCAAAAAAAAGTGGACTGAATTTTTTCTATACAAAAAACAATTTCTTCAGTTTAATTAGAAAAAAAATTAATAGTTATTAATAAATTCTTTATGAGCTTTGTATACATTTATAAGCTCTAATATACCTTCATCTATATCAATTTTTGCTTTAAATCCTTTTTTTTCTATTTTATTATTGCTAACAAAGTAATCTCTTTTATCAGGGTCTTTTTTATTATGAATTTTTCTTATTTTTAAATTTTTAATATATTTTTTAATTTTATTTACCATTTCATTTTTAGTAATATTCGCTTTTGACATTCCTAGATTGTAAATATTTGATTTAAGTTTATTAAAATTATAAATTGCAAATACAATTCCATCACAAACATCATTTACATGAATGAAGTTTCTTCTAAAATTAGACTCAAATATATCTAGCTTTTTATCTCTCATAGACAAAAGAACCAGATTATTAAGCAAAAGATCTGTTCTCATTCTATAAGAATATCCAAAAACAGTAGCCAGTCTGAAGCTTACTGAATTACCAAATTTCATAACCTCTTTTTCTGCGTCAACTTTTGTTTTTCCATAAAGAGATATTGGATTTAATGGTGAATTTTCGTCACAGAATTTAGTTTTACTTCCAATGCCATAACCAGAATTGGAGTTTGTAAATATTATTTTCTGTTTTTTAGATAAAAATGAAATTAAATTTTTAACAGCTTTTAAATTTATTTCTTTAGCATCTTTTTTCCTTTTTTCACAAAGTGGTGCACCTACTAGACCGGCAAGAGGAATTACAAAATCAAATTTTTTAACAATTTTTTTTAAAAAACTCTTATCTCTCACATCTTTTTTATAAAAGGTAAAATTCTTATTTAAATACAAATGATTTAAAGATCTAGTGTCGTATTCAAGTATATCTAATACAGTAACCTTATTACCAAGGTTAATTAATTTTGTTGATAACATCGAACCTATATAACCTGCACCACCAGTGATTAAAATTTTATATTTTTTTTTCATAATTTTATTTATTAAATTTATTTTTAATTGTTTTCATTTGTAAATACATTAGATGAAAAAAAGCTTCTACCAGTAATAGTGGAAATGTAAATCCACTATATTTTATAAAATTTGATATATTTTCGAAGAATTGCTTATAAAGAACTTTTAAGCTATTTTTATTTGCAATTAATCTCAGAGATTTGATAAAGAAACATCTTAAGTACCAATAAGGAAGTTTTTTAACAAATAGTTTATTATTAGAATTACTCAATTCAGAAAAAATCTTCGGAAAATTAATTTTATCAATGTATGGTTTACAACTATCTGCAAAATTTTTTGTTTTATCTTTTAATAACTTGTCGTCACCTAGATATTTGTTTATCTCATTTATCATTTCATCAGAGTTTTTAAATGTTGGAGCATGATTTCCAAATATTATTTTTTGTGATGGTGAATATTCTGAAAGACACAGTGTTCCACAGAAACCTGCCATGAAAATTTTTCCTTTAAGTTGTAGATAATTAAAAGGGTAAGTTCTGTGGGAATAAAATTTTTTTTTTGGACCTGTTTTAGAAAAATTTACAACTATTTTACTTCTACAGATATACTTAACTAATTCATTATAAGGCAAATAGTTATCTTTTGCCTGAATTATTTTAATTTTTTTATTTTGATTTTCTAAATCTTTTAAAAATTTTATTCTATCAGCTTTAAAAGCACCAAAAAAAAGAATATCAATATCTTTTTTTAAATTATGGTTCTTAAATAATTCACAATCACTCTCAACCACATAAAAAGAAGCATTTAAATTTTTTTCATTATATTTTAATTGTGATATTGGGCACACTGTCATTATACCATCGCAAGCTAATGCAGTTTGAGAGTTTATCTCGTGTGCATCAAAATCATCTGTAAGAAAAAAATATTTTTTTTTAAAATTAGTTTGTTTTATAAAATCATAATTTATAAGTGAAATATAGCACCCCTGAAAAAAGCATGTTGAAATATTTTCTTTCAAAATTAAATCATTTATATGTCTTATTATTTCATTGGTAGTTTTATCGAGGTTTTCATCGATAATATAAATTTGAGTTTCAAATACATGGGCTACTTGTTTTTTTATAAAATTAGATAATATATACGAGTTTGTATTTAAGATGATAAGAGCTTTTTCCACAATATTTCAATTTATTAAAACTATTCTTTTTACTATTAATTCTACATATGTTTCAAGAATTTAAGGCTGCTTTATGGTTTTAAAACTATTTGATTTATAATAATTCTTGTTATAAACAACGTTATTGTTTTGGGCGGTTAGCTCAGTTGGTAGAGCATCTCGTTTACACCG
>CENP01112975.1_pt1 | contig 14318 bp, 11 predicted proteins | sample 361281 | NCBI WGS metagenome assembly CENP01 (sample SAMEA2591122, study PRJEB7988) | marine metagenome | biome: marine biome (ENVO:00000447); feature: deep chlorophyll maximum layer (ENVO:xxxxxxxx); material: saline water (ENVO:00002010), including plankton (ENVO:xxxxxxxx) | depth 70 m
ATTAAATCAACCGATTCTAGTTGATATGATGATTCCAATATAGTGACTGCTCCAAGATCGATTTGTAAATTGGTATTTGCAATAGTGATATTCTCCACCGTTTTTTCTTCAAAACCTAAAGCTGAAAACTTAATGGTATAAGTTCCATTGGGAATGTCCTTGATGAGAAAAAAACCATTTTGATCGGAGAGAGCCCCTACTCCAATATAATTACCATTTGAGTGGTAAACTAAAGCATTTATGAAGGCTAAAGGCTCTTTATTACTATCTATTAAATTACCTGATATGGAAGTTATTTGGGCTTGGACAAATGAATTAAAAAATAAAAAATAGAACAAAAAGTTAAAGTAATTATAACTCATAGTTAGTTGTATTATACTACTAAACTATTAACCTTTTTTTGAGCTAACGTTAATTTATAATTAATAAAATTAAAAATTATTTAGCTGTTAAAGAAAATTAACATTATTTGAATTTTTTATAGAAAAAGCTAATACAAATGAAAAAATATAAATTATATCTTTTTTTATTTAACGAAAAACTAAATTATTACGAGAAATTTTTTAATAATTTTATTTTTTAATTAAATATATTTTGATAAATAGAAAGGGTTTATCAATACCCCTATTATAGAATATTCGACGCACCTGCTCTTCCTAACTCTGGAGCACTTGATTTCCCTTTATCTAAAAGATACACTTATCCTCAATCAGAAGCTATAATTTATGGAGCAAACGTGAAAGCTGCAAATGGTGGTGCTGATAAACAACAGTCTCCAATATTCTTGGGTAATTAAAAGTTTATGTATTTAAGTAATCAATTTATAAAGATTGATTTGTTTCTTATTAATTACTAAACTTTTTGTGACCCTAAGTTTAGATGAAAAAAAGGAGATATTAATATTTCTTTTTTTTCTATATTACAACCATTCTACTTCTCCTGAGGCAAGTTTATAAACGCCTCCCTTGATTTGAATCTCACCCTTATCCTCCAATTCACTTAATATAGGGCTTAAATATCTGATTTGATCAACCGTTTGATTTACATTTTCTTCAATAGCCGCATTTACAAAAGGAGTGTTACTGCTATCATGTGGCACAGAAGCAGATTCTTTAACAGTTTCCACAGCAGGCATTATATTAGTTAACAAAGAGGTTATATTGCCCAACTCAACTTTATCACAGGCAGCTTTGACTGCACCACAGGCTTCATGACCCAATACTACAATAAGTTTGCTGCCAGCAACTCCACATGCATATTCCATACTGGCTACAATGTCAGTATTGACAAAATTCCCAGCGACCCTAGCAACAAAAATATCCCCTAAAGCTTGATCAAAAACCTGCTCCACTACTACTCTAGAATCAATACATGATAGTACAATTGAATGTGGATTTTGACCACTTACAGAATCATTGCGTAAAGAGCTTATATCAATAGCCTCAGATTGAGAACCCACATATCTCATATTACCCTCAACTAAAAGTCTGTAGGCATCCATTGGACTAATTGAGTTTTGGGCTTCCTTGGATAAAATTTTATTTTTATTCATAATAAATTTTTTAAAAATTCTTTTTTATTCGCTCGACACATATTTTGTAATCATCAAAAACTTTATTAACGTTAATATTTGAATCAAAAAGTCCCATTTTATCCAACATTAATTTCGGTTGGCTTTGAAGACCTGTATAGTAAATTTCTTTATTAGAGCTCATTAGACTTCTAATAATGTCATCGAAAACATATGTGCCAGATTGATCAATATAGTTCATTGAATCTAATTTAAAAATAATTATTGATGCACTATCTGGTATATCTGATATCATTTTTTGAAAGAAGTCGGATGAGCCAAAAAATAACGGTCCCACAATTTGTTTTACCGCTATATCTGTAATCCCGTCTCCATCAATATCTAATAACTCCATTTTGTTATTGATTTTTTCTTTGGAAACATATTTAGCTAAAGAAAGTTCTGACATTGAATCTCCAGATTTTTTCATAAAGAAAATACATGCTATTAAAAGTCCAATACCAACTGCATAAACTAAATTCCAAAATGTTGCTAATATCATCACAGAAAGCATAATAATAACCTCAGAGCTAATTCCAAATCCTTTAAATTTGATGTCTTTAGGTAGAATCGCAATTGCTTTCAATCCCTTATAATCCATTACACTTATACCAACTGTTACTAGAATCCCTGCCAAAACAGCTGCGGGAATTTTAGATGCTACAGAACTAAATATTAGAATAATAAATAATAGGACCATACTAGAGATCATTCCAGAAATTCTGGTTACTCCTCCGGAGTTTATATTCACAACTGTTCTAATTGTAGCACCTGCTCCAGGTAATCCTCCAAAAATTGATGATATACTGTTTCCTATACCTTGTCCAATTAATTCCTTGTTAGGCTTATGTCTTGTTTTGGTTAAATTATCAGCAACAACACTCGTCAAAAGCGAGTCGATTGTACCCAACAACGATAAAGTTAAAGCTGTGAAAAAATATGGTATCAAATCTACAATACTAATCTCAGTGAAAATTCCCCACTGTGGCATTGGAAAACCCCCTGGGATTTCAGTAATTGGTCTATAGCCTGGGGTGAAGAAAATTGCAACCAAGGTCATTATAATTAACCCAACTAATGTACTTGGAATAAGTGTTGTGATTCTTTTAAAACCATATATGATTAATATAGTACCGAGGGCCAAAAGGAGTTCAATAAAATCGATATTTTGTATTGCCCTTGGTAATACTTTTAGAGAACCTATGACGCCCGAGGCAAACTTTGATGCTTGGACTTTTGACTCATTTTGAATATCAATTTCAGTAATAGACTCTGAATTCATAGCAGCCTCTGAAAAACTTTTCTTATCAATTAGATCGTTGTTTGAATTTTCCTCAAGTGACTTAATAAGGATTGCATTTTCAGCCTCTTTTTCAAAAGATTTAACTAGCTCAGTATCCTCCTTTGGATAGTATCCAAGCACTGGCAAAGTCTGAGTAGTTAAAATTATTAATCCAATAGCAGTCATAAAACCTGAAACAACTGGATAAGGAATATATTTTATATAAACTCCTAGCCCCAAAAGACCTTGAAATATTTGAAGCAATCCAGACAAAAGAAAAACTCCGAGAACTAATGGCAAAGCTTTTGAAACATCCCCGTCGTTCATAATCACTATTGAAGAAATAATTACCATACTCAAGGCAGTCATAGGAGCAGTTGGTCCAGATATTTGTGTATTGGTCCCACCTAAAAGGGCGGCAAAAAAACTCAAAAATAAAGCTCCATAAAGTCCTGCTGAGGCTCCTAGACCGGACGAAACCCCAAATGCTAATGCTAAGGGAAGTGCTACTATTCCAGCTGTTAAGCCACCAAAAAAATCTCCTCTAATATTTTTAAAAATATTTTTCATTTTTTTTAAATTCATATATGATTAGCATCTAAAGAAACTAATTATTAATTGTTCATTTAAAATTCTATTAATTAATTTAATATAATGTTAGAACTCTAGCTTTAATAATTTAATTGAATATTAAATTAAATATATTTGACTAACAAAAATATATAAAAATTAAAAATTCCCAATATCACCTTTAAACTTCAATACAAATATTTGAAAATCAATTATGAGCTGATACCAAAATCAATTAAAGAGTTTTAATTGAAAAAATCATAAATCATTTATTTTAAAAATTTCATTTCGATTCAAGAATTACCTTTTATAATAATTTTAAAAAATTTACTGAAATCAACGCATCAAAATTAGGCAAAATGTAATCTTATAAATCTCAAAAACAGTATTCGTCTCCGATGGCGTATTCATCATACACTTCTTTAGACACTTTTCCAGAAGCGTATTCGCTATTTAGACCCACTCCACTTACAAAATTTAACTGTGAATTGGTCCGGTAATTAGGCCTAAAATAGAAATAATAATTTCCCCCTGATTCCTCTTTAATTTCGATGTTAAGGCATTCCTTTTCTTTACTACAGGAAATCAAAAAAATAAAAATGAAAATGATTCTATTCATCAACTAGTCATTTCATAGGCTTTTATGAATGATTTATAAAACTCTGTACTTTTACAAAGTTAATGAATTCGTCCATCTTCGTACCTTTATAAACAAATCAGCGAAATAAAAAAATGAAGAGCATATCAACCGATAGTATTCAATTTGGTGAAGGTAATTTCTTGAGGGGTTTTGTTGACTATTGTATTCAGACCCTAAATGAAAAAACATCCTTCCATGGAAAAGTAGATGTAATTCAACCTTTACCCAATGGAATGATAGAACAACTAAAAAATCAAACAGGGAAGTACCATCTTTTCCAAGAAGGTGTGATTGCAGGGAAAAATATCCGAGAAAAGCAACAAATCAATTGTATTGATCAAATGGTAAATCCCTATAAAGAATTCGATCATTACCTGGGACTCGCAGAAAACGAAAATTTAAGTTTTGTTTTTTCCAATACTACTGAGGCTGGAATTGCTAGAGAACCTTCAGATATTTTTGAAGCAAGACCTCCTCAATCTTTTCCTGGTAAACTCACACGCTTACTTTATCATAGATATCAAAAATTTGAAGGGGACCCTTCAAAAGTTTTACATATCATTCCTTGCGAACTAATTGATAAAAATGGCAGTAAACTCCGAGAGATAATACTCGAACTTTGTGACATTTGGGAATTAGAAGAAGGCTTCAAGTCATGGATTCTAAAAAATTATTTTTATAATACCCTGGTAGATAGGATTGTCCCGGGCTTCCCTAAAAAAGACCTAGAATTTTACAATAAAGATTTACCTTTTGATGATAAACTCATCGTCACCTGTGAACCCTTTTTCCTATGGGTAATTGAAGGAAGCACAGATTTATTAAAAATATTCCCTGTTGATCAATTGGAGAATATCAATGTAAGAGTGGTTCCTGATATAGGCATCTACAGAACCCGAAAGGTAAGGATACTCAACGGGAGTCACACGACCATAGTACCTGTCGGTCTGCTTCACGGCACCCATACCGTTACAGAAACACTAAAAGATGATTTTCTTAAAAATTTCCTCAGTCAAACCTTATTTGAAGAGATCATTCCAAGCATAGCCTTTGATAAGAAAGAATTGGAAAATTATGCCAAGTCTGTTTTAGAGCGTTTTTCCAACCCTTTTATTATCCATCAATTGGAATCCATCTCCCTCAATTCAATTTCCAAATTCAAAGTAAGGGTTCTGCCTAGTTTACTTTCTTTCTACCATAAAGAAGGAAAAGTCCCAAAAAATTTAACTTTTGCTTTTGGAGCGCTAATCTACTTCTATGGAAAAAAGGTGTCCAAACACCCCTATCCAATTCAAGAAGATCCACAAAATATCTCTTTATTTGAAGAGATTTGGAAAGAAAATGATATTGAAAAAGTAGTGGAAAAAACCTTATCAAATAGGGGATTGTGGGACCAAAACTTGGCTGAAATTACTCCGCTGAAAAAAACGCTTAATCAAGCACTCAACTCCATTGCCTCAAATAAGAAAATTAGTGAATCCTATTATGTTTACCAACGATTATTGTCATGAATAAAGTCATTAAAATAAACCCAAACGATAACCTTGTTGTTGCCCTTGAAAATCTTAAAATGGGGGAAACTGTATCAGTAGAGGGTCACAAAATCATCCTTTGCGAGGAAGTAAAACAGAAACATAAATTCACCTCACAAGTTTTGAAAAAGGGAGAACCTTTATTCATGTATGGGGTCAAAGTGGGCATTGCCAATAAAGATATTCCCAAAGGAGCGGCCGTATCAACAGAAAATATGGACAATGCATTCAATGAAAACATCAGCTTTGAAAATGTGGGGAAAAAAGGAACCCTGAGCCCACCAAAAAAAGAAAGATATTTTATGGGATACCCTCGTAAGGACGGATCAACAGGTACCCAAAACATATGGCTTTTTTTTCCTTTGGTTTTTTGTGAAAATAGAAATGTGGAAATCCTCAAAACCGTATTCGAAAGAGAATTCTATCCAGATAAATTATATAAACACCAACATTTTCTAAGAACTTTAGTACAAGGAAAAACTGAAACTGAAAAAACGGTGAAAACTGTCAATCCCTTTCCTAATGTTGAAATAAGATTCATCACTCATCATTCTGGATGTGGAGAGACAAGATCCGATTCGACAACTTTAGGTAGACTATTAGCGGGTTATGTAAACAATCCCAATGTAGTTGGAGCCACTGTATTGAGCTTGGGCTGCCAAAACCTCCAAGTCGACCTTTTCTTAGATCAGCTAAAATGTATAAACAAAAACTTTGACAAACCCTTACTGATATTTGATCAGCAAATGGTAGGAAACGGTGGAAATCTGATTCAAAAAATCATCAAAGAATCAGTGGTTGAGATTATTAAAGCCAATCAAATCAAAAGACAAAAAACACCCCTATCTAAGCTCAACATAGGTTTGGAATGCGGCGGTTCTGATGGTTTTTCTGGTATTTCTGCCAACCCTACTCTGGGGGCTTCGATAGACAAACTAGTTGCACAGGGTGGAAGTGCCCTTCTTTCAGAGTTTCCCGAACTAAGGGGAGTAGAGCAGGAGTTAGTGGACCGCTGTGTTGATAAAGCAAAGGCTAAAAAATTTATCCATCTTATGGAAGCTTATGAAAGTAAAGTCATGGGCTCTGGAACAGACTTTAGTACCAATCCCTCCCCAGGTAATATCAAGGACGGACTCATTACCGATGCTATGAAATCCGCTGGTGCTGCCAAAAAAGGGGGAGGCTCACCCATTGTAGACGTGCTGGACTACGGGGAGTTCATCAAAAAAGAAGGGTTAAATTTACTTTGTACACCTGGAAATGATGTTGAGAGCACAACCGCTATGGCAGGGTCAGGTGCCAACCTCATCATTTTTACTACTGGACTTGGAACTCCTACGGGTAATCCCGTTGCCCCGGTAATCAAAGTTTCTTCAAATACTGCGGTTTATAAAAAAATGAAAGACATCATTGATTTCAATACTGGTACTATTATAGAGGGGGAGCAAACCTTAGAGGAATTATCTGACAATATGCTTGAATTTATCATACAAGTTGCAAGTGGTGAGAAAACCACTAAAGCTTCAAAAAACAGACAATTTGATTTCCTCCCATGGAAAAGGGACATTTCTCTTTGATAAAAACAATTGCTATTGGTAATATAAAATTATAATTATTAAAGATTTGAATTTTATTTAGTATATCTAAACTCCCAATCCATATGATTCTTGTATGTAATTCATATAAAGTCATAAATTTGAATATCAATAAATTTTAAATAAAAAAACTTAACTATTTTTATAAAAAAACCAAACACTTAAATATGAACAGAAAAGAATCCAAATCACGTAGAAATTTCATCAAGAAAACTGGAGTAATGGGAACTGGAGTATTCATTGTTCCTCGCAATGTTTTGGGTGGAGTAGGTTTCACTGCTCCCAGCGATCAACTGGCTTTAGCAGCAGTAGGTTCAGGAGGGAAAGGAACTTCTGATATCAGTAATGCCTACCAAAGTGGTAAAAATAAGGTAGTTGCCCTTTGCGATGTAGATCCCGATGTCGCTAAAAGCTCATATGAGGCTCACATTAGCGCCAACAAGTATGTTGACTACAGAGAAATGTTAGACAAAGAAAAAGACATTGATGCCCTCACCATTTCTACCCCCGACCACAACCATGCCAAAATAGCTTATGATTGTATGAACAGAGGGATACATGTTTATGTACAAAAACCTCTCACACATACAATCGCTGAGGCAAGACTTTTGGCACAAACTGCGGAGAAAAATAAAATTGTTACCCAAATGGGTAATCAAGGGGGTTCCAGTATTGGAGTGCCCAAAATTAAAGAGTGGGTCGATCAAAACAAAATCGGAAAAGTCCATACCATTTACGCTTGGACAAATCGACCAGTATGGCCTCAAGGAATAAATCACCCTGGGCCAAATACAACCAAAAAGCCCAAAAATTTGAATTGGGATCTATGGTTGGGAACTGCTAAGTCTAAACCCTATTCCCCTGGACTTCATACCTTCGACTGGAGAGGTTTTTGGGAATACGGAACAGGTGCTTTAGGAGACATTGGGTGTCATACACTTGATGCTCCATACAAGGTGCTTAAATTAGGATACCCAAGTAGTGTAGAGTGTACCGCAACAAATGTATTTAAGAAAATGTGGACTCCTGAGTACACACCGGAGGGATGTCCAATTTCATCAATGGTAACATTGGACTACAAAAATTCTCCACATAACAAAAACGGTATCAAATTAATCTGGATGGATGGAGGACTTACTCCAACAATTCCAGAAGAAATCCATGACGAATTCATCATGGATTTTGATATGGGTAATTCCAGTGGAATTATGATGCTGGGTACTAAAGGGGTTATTACAGCAGAAATTTATGCCAACAATCCTACCCTATACATTAAAGGAGAGGAGCCTGTGGTATATGACACCAGTAATCAACCCAATGTAAATGATGTACACGCCTCGACTTGGACTGAAGCCTGTAAAGCTGGATTTGGAAGTACCGAACATAAAAACCTAACCTCCTCCTTCGACTATTCTGGACCTTTTACAGAAACGGTAATCATGGGGAACCTTGCGCTTAGAAGTCGTGATTTTAGAAAGGAAGTGGGAACCAGAGGAAACGGAAGAAAAATAATGAAGTACTTCGGGAGAAAGAAACTACTGTGGGATGGCCCAAATATGAAAATTACGAACTTAGAAGAGGCCAACGCATTTGTAAGTAAAGAATACCGCCAGGGTTGGGGACTTCCGATTTAATAATCTATTATAACTTTTACTACACCAGGAACAGTATCTATTAATACTGTTCCTGTTTTATATTTATACCATGAATCAATCAGAAAAATACATTCAAGTAAAAGAAGAAATTGAATCCTTTGGTTACAGAATCACAAATTATGATTTTGATAGGCCCTGGGGAGGATTCTTGGTTATTCAGGAAAAACAAGCCCAGAAATTTTCCGATCAGTTTTTTGAAGGTATTGCAATTGACAAACTAAAAATTGGAGGAAAGCTCAGTCCCAAAATCCTAGTTGTGAATCCCAAGGCAAGATTATCGTGGCAATACCACCACCGCCGAGCAGAAATATGGCGTGTTTACAAAGGAACGGTAGGCATTATCAGATCCAATGACGATGATCAAAAACCATTCACTGCACTTAATGAGGGAGATCAAGTAAGACTCAAACAAGGTGAACGTCACAGATTGATAGGACTTGAAAAACAAGCATTAGTCGCAGAAATTTGGCAACATACAGACCCGAAAAACCCATCCAATGAAGAAGACATCGTTAGGCTTCAAGATGATTTTGGCCGTTAATAACCCGCTCTATTATTGACAATAAATCATAAAGTTTATATTCATTTTATTTTTAGTGAACTATTTTTATATTGATTTGGTTAAAAATAAAAAACTGAAAATTGATATCGATTATTCCAAGGTTTGTTAAGTCAACAAAGCCGGCATTCTAAAAAAGATTGAGTATCTTTTAAATTAAGTATTTGAGAGTTATTGTAAAAAAAAGAAAATTACTGATTCTTTTTCATAAGAAATGTAAGACGACTACAAAGAGGTTATAGCCACTTCAATGCAAACACCCCATAATGTTTTAACAACTAGTAAAACAATTTTATGATTAAAAAAACTGAAAAAGCGATCCCTCTATTTTTTTCGCTACTATCCGTCTTTGCTTTTGCTCAGGAAAAACCTTTTTTTGTTGCCCCTCAGGGGCAAATCATTCTTAGCACAGACCTTCATATCCATACCGTCTTTTCAGATGGTTCCGTTTGGCCCAATATCAGGGTAGAAGAAGCTCTAAGAGAAGGATTAGACCTAATTTCTATTACCGATCATTTGGAATATCAGCCCCATCGTTCCGATCTCCCAAATCCTGACAGGAATCGTTCTTTCGACATTGCTGAGGGAACCGCTAACAATTCAAAACTTACTGTAATCCGAGGGGCAGAAATTACCAGATCCATGCCCCCTGGACACCTCAATGCAGTTTTTATTCAGGATGCCAATAAACTTCTTTTTCCCGACGATTCTTTAGCAGGAATTGTGGAAGCCAACCGTCAAAATGGATTTGTTTTTTGGAATCACCCCAATTGGGAGGCTCAAGGCAAAGATGGGATCTCAAGGCTCGATCAAATACATTTAGAACTAATTGAAAGAAAACTCCTTCATGGGATTGAAGTGGTCAACTTCAGTACGTTCTCAGAGGAAGCCATCGAAATCGCACTAGAAAATAAGCTCACAATGTTAGGAACCTCAGATATTCACAAATTAACCACTTGGGATTTTAACATACCTCAAGGAGGGCATAGACCCATGACCTTTGTGTTGTCTAAAAACAATAGCGAAGAAGAAGTCAAAAAAGCACTATTTGAAGGCAAAACAATGGTATGGTTTAAGGAGCTGATGATCGGCGAGGAGGAACACCTCTCAAGCATCGTTAAGGCCAATCTAACTGCCTCTACACCCAACTACAAAAACGATGAGTTGATCGCTAAAGTCACCTTGAAAAATCATTCTGCAAATACACTACATCTTAAATATACTGGCCCTTACACCTTCCATCAAGACAGTACCATTTTCAAAATTGATCCTTATAGCGAGCGAACCATAGACATCAAAACCTTGGAAGTGAAAAAATCAATTGATCTTCCATTTGATTTGCTAAATGGTATTATTGGACGCAAAAAATATCTTAACTTTAAAATAGAAACTGAATAGTATTTTTTGAAATCATTCTTTTGCACTTTTATCCTCCTATTATTGAGTTATTTTTCAATTAATGTATCAAAGCTATTGGCGCAAACCGTAATATTCGAAACTCCACTACCAAAAGAAATTAACGAAACTTCCGGTCTAGAATTTTTTAATGAAGATTTTCTCACCTTTAATGACTCAGGGGGGGAACCTGCTCTTTACCAATTTTCTGTTCATGGTGATCTTTTGTTAAAATACCCAATTGAAGGTGCCGAAAATAATGACTGGGAAGACATTGCTCAAGATGAGAATTATATTTTCATCTCTGACAGTGGAAACAACAAAGGAAATAGAAAAAATCTTAACATTCTAATTTTAGACCCCGAGGATAATTTCAAAAAAATTGAAGAAATTTCATTCAATTATGGGAATCAACAAAATTTTAAAAAAAGAAATAAACACCCCTATGATGCTGAGGCTTTGGTTGCTACCGAAGAAAATTTAATCCTATTTTCAAAAAATAGAAAGGACTTTACCAGCGAAGTATTTCTTTTACCAAAAACGGTTGGAAAGTATACACTAATTCCAGAAATATCTCTTGACGTCCAATCGCTGATAACAGGGGCGGATTATCATCACAAAATTAGACTCCTGGCGTTGGTTGGTTATATGAAGTCGGGTGAGCAATTTCTTTACACACTGAATTCATTTGACGTGAAAAACTTGGATCTAATGAAATTGAAAAAATACAAATTACCATTGGACGGAAAACAAATTGAAGCCATCAAAATTATTGATCAAAAAACCTTCTGGATAACTAGTGAAAATGAAGGTATTGGCTTTCCCACCATGTATAAAATTCAACTTTAGCATCCTCCCAACAAATACCCCTCAATCCTTTCGAAAACTTGAGTAGATTCGAAATTATTAATTACAAAGTTTTTACCCGCCTTCCCCATCGCTTTTCTTTCCTCAGGGTTGCGGTATAAGTAAGTAATTTTATCACAAAATGCCAAAACATCATGTGCAGCTGTCAAAAAGCCCGTGGCCTCAGTAATCACCTCACTGTTGCTACTGATATCAAAGGCGATAACAGGAAGCTCACTTAGTGAGGCTTCTACAATCACATAGCCAAATCCCTCCCATAAAGAAGGTAAAAGAAAAATATCAGATGACATAAACAAGTCCTTAGGATTTTCTAGAAAGCCCAAAAATTGAAAATTATTCCTCAATCCATTCTCCTCTACTGCCCTTTTAAGCATAGACTCCTGAGAGCCTTTACCACCAATCAACAAATCGAAATATACTCCCCTTTTTTTTAATTCCAAGGCTACAGGAATCAAAAACTCAAAATTCTTTTGAGATTCCAAACGCCCCAAAGCTCCCAAAATAATTGGTGATTTTTTGTTTCTTTTAAAAGCCTCAAATGGCATATCCAAAAAACTTTGAGTATCAATCCCGTTGGGAATTACTTTGATTTTATCTGGGTTTACCAAGGAGACTCCCTTGGACAATATTGCGCTCTTTGTAGCTTTAGAATTGGTTAGGATTCCAGTCACCACTTTTTGGTAAAGGAAACGGTTGATAAAGTAATTCCTAACACTTCGATCACTACCCCTTCTAAAAATAATATTTTTTACCCCTGCCATTTTTGCAGAAATACCTCCACATTTTAGATCTCGAGACAAATTCAAAACTACCGTATCTATGGCATGGGTTCGGTAAACATTGGCTAACTTTAATAGAACAAAAGGATTCAAAACACTCAAGTTTTTCAAAACAATAGTAAATACACTGATCCCCTCCTTTTTGACACGTTCCCCCAAGACTGCTCCAGGCTGGGTGATTACCATTACCCTATGACCCTTAGATCTTAGATAAAGCGCCATATCATAATGCCAGCGCTCTCCACCACCCCATTCGCCGACCGTGTTAAAAAAACAATATGAATTTAACATCCATAAATATAGTAAGTTAACACAAAGAAAATGTTGTAGTATAGGGAGTTTAATTTTTGATTTTTATTATTAAAGAACAAATAAAAAAATTCAATGCATAACAAAGTCCTACAACTAAGACCATTACACTCAAAATTAAGCCCAAAGGCAAAAGACAAAAAATGGAGAAAATAAATATAATTTTGAATATCTAGAGATCTTAATCTAACTAATAACAGAGTTAAAGGAAATTTTATGGTTATTGAACCCTTCAGAATTAGTTCTTAGATAATAGAATCGGTAAAATTTATGTTACAACTGTAATAAATGATCTAATGATTTTTCAGCCCAAAATAGATGGGTTCAACTTTTACAATTAAAGTTTTTTATCTAAAACCCTACCTTTGGTTTTAATATATTTAATATGCGAAAAAATTAATAGTATGAGCTTAAAAAAAGTTTTTTTAAAAAATAAATGGTAAAAGTATTGGTCATTCAGCAAAAAATGATTGGAGATGTACTTTTTAGTTCATTGATATGTAAAAATTTGAAACTTTGGAATCCAAATGTCCAAATTGATTTTGTTGCGAACCGGCATACCTTAGATGTCATTCGCAATAATCCCTACATTGATAATTTGGTCATTTTCGAAGACCATTTCAAAAAAAACAAATGGGGACTAATTAGGTTTTTATTGAAAATACGTAAAAAAAAATACAATTACATTATCGATGCCTATGGAAAAATAGAAAGTCTTTTGATCTGTTTGTTCACACCAGCAATAAAAAAAATAGGATTCAGAAAAATCTATTCCTCATGGGTTTACAACGAATTGGTTGATAAAATAAAATATCGAGAAGGCGAGCTTCAGTTGTCCATTAAGAATCGATTTCAATTATTAGAGCCGATTATAGGTGATTTTCCAAAAAGTAGCGAAATCGAAATCCATCTCACCCGTGAGGAAATATCGGCCAGTAGAGAAAAATTTGATCAAATCCTAGGAAAGGGAAAACAAGCAATTATGGTCTCTGCTCTAGGGAGCAATAATAAAAAAACCTATCCCTTAAATTATTTATCTCAACTAATGGATATCGCTTTTGAAACGACAAAACTTCCCTTGATTCTCAATTACCATCCTGATCAAAAAAAAGAGATTGACAAATTAATTGATCATCTTAAACCAACCACTCAAAAAGCAGTAATTAAATCTTTGACGCCGAATTCTCTCAGAGACTATATGGCTTCAGTGTATCATTGTACCGTCGCTGTGGGTAATGAGGGTGGTGCCCTCAACATCGCTAAGGGCCTAAACATACCTACTTTTGCTATTTTCTCCCCTTTGATTGATCCATCTGGTTGGCATACAGAAATTCACAACAGGTTTATGGCAGTTGATCTTAAATCATTCTTTCCAAATATCATAGAATATAGTGACCACCGAAAGATTGGAAAAGATCCAAAAAAGGTAACAGAATTATACAAAATGTTAAAGCCTGAGCTTTTTAAACTAAAATGGATTAATTTTTTGAGAAATTGGACAAATTCTTCTTAATATCTATTAAATAAATTGGTAATTTTTTGATATTATCTTTTTTAAAAAAAAA
>CENP01109316.1_pt1 | contig 14317 bp, 10 predicted proteins | sample 361281 | NCBI WGS metagenome assembly CENP01 (sample SAMEA2591122, study PRJEB7988) | marine metagenome | biome: marine biome (ENVO:00000447); feature: deep chlorophyll maximum layer (ENVO:xxxxxxxx); material: saline water (ENVO:00002010), including plankton (ENVO:xxxxxxxx) | depth 70 m
CGTGTCTGCGAAATTTGTACTACATGTTATCCCAACAGAAAGAAACCTGTTCAAACAAAAAAGCCATAAGCCTGTTGCTCAAGTAAACAGTATTTTTGATTTACTATAGGATGATATTAATCATTGTGATCATCAAAACTTCCCCCACGACCACGTCCTGACGCAAAGCGTTCGGCACCTGCAAATGCCTCCCGTTCTAAAATCGAATGGGCAGCTTTCCCTTCAATCTGCAGTGCCTCTTCCATCGAAAAGGCCCATTGATTTATGGTTGAATGCCGATCTGCCTTCATACATTCCTGAGGGAATGCCGCAATTTCACGAGCCAAACGCTCTGCTTCTAAACGTGATGTCCCCGCCTTCACGACCCGACTGGCCAATCCAATTGCGAGTGCTTCATCAGCATTTACCGGCCTCCCAGTTAAAATCATATCCATTGCCCGGCCATGGCCTATCAGACGAGGTAGACGAACCGTACCGCCATCAATTAATGGCACCCCCCATCGCCGACAATAAACACCAAAAACCGCATTATCTTCAGCCACACGGAGATCACACCACAACGCAAGTTCAAGTCCACCTGCGACAGCATAGCCGCTTACAGCAGCGATAACTGGTTTACTAATCGGAGTTCGTGTTGGTCCCATTGGCCCAGGCCCTTTGCCTTCAGGGTCTATTATTTTCCGTCGACTAGGATCACTCATAGCTTTCAGATCCGCACCAGAGCAAAAATGTCCGCCTTTACCCCAAAGCACCGCTACTCGCGCGTTTGCATCACTATCAAATTCATCGAAGGCGCTTTGCAGTAACTCCCTCGTTGGTTGGTCCACGGCATTACGGACTTCAGGACGATGCAATACGATCGTCCAAATATCATCATTTTTCTCTATTCCTACAGCCATTATTTCTCCTCTTTCAAAATGATTCTTTGTAAAGCCTTAACCAAGCCTTTTTAAATACAATCAAGCAGTTGTCAGTTTTAAATATTTCAACCAACTATGTTCTACAATAAAACCGCAGTTCAAGATGGAATAAGTCTACCGGTAGTGATTATCCAATAGTTTCTCTAGAAAATTGATCTGAGTTTAGTATTATCAAACTAAATTATTTCTAAGTCGATTGAGTACCCCTAAAATTTGGTGGAAAAGCGTCGATATAATATAACAGTCTCATAACCTTACTCATATTCAGTGATCTCAAAGAAGCGCAAGAGGTTTTTCTATCATGGCGAATACAAAATATTCCGATCCCAAATATAATCCAGCCAAGAGGCCAGGCTTAAATGATAGTGATAATATTCCACCAGATTGTGCCGGCCAAAATTTTTTCCTAATTGACCACCAATTTCAAAGTCTTTTGCCCTTGTACACCACAAAGGATGAATATGAACATTTTGAACCACACCTTGAGCGTCTAGGAAAGGTTGCTGGTGGACGCCTAAATGACTTGGCTATGCAGGCTGATAAAAACATCCCCGTATTACATCCACGGGATCGATTTGGCCGTGATATTGACTGGATTGAATATCATCCTGCCTACAAGGAAATGGAGCAGATAGCCTGGGATGATTTTAAAATGGCTGCTATGTCTCATCGGCCCGGAGCCCTCGGCTGGAACCAAGTTGTTTCTCCTCCCATTAAATATGCATTTCAATATCTATTTTCCCAAGCCGAATTTGGAATCTTATGCCCATTGTCCGTATCCGAAACATCAGCCTACCATTTCGAATGGGCCAAGGACCCAAAACTTAAAAAATTATTCTGGGAAGGATTAACCAGTCTTGACTTTAGTCAGAGATTAACAGGGACGCAGTTTATGACGGAAAAGGCTGCAGGATCTGATGTTGGCAACGGAACATTGACTGCAGTACCCGATGGCGACAACTGGAAACTCTACGGTGAGAAATGGTTTTGTTCACATGCGGATGCAGATGTCGCCCTGCTACTAGCGAGACCCGATGGAGCACCTGCCGGTACAAAGGGATTGGGGTTATTCGCTATGCCTAGACATCTGGAAGACGGGTCACGAAACAGCTACCGTATCGTTCGACTGAAAGATAAACTGGGCACTAAAAGCATGGCGTCTGGAGAAATAATTTTCGAAGGTGCAAAAGCATATGCGGTTGGGGATGTGTCCCAAGGAATAAAACAAATGTTAGGCCAAGTGAATTTATCACGACTTTCGCATGGCGTTCGGGCCGCAGGAATGATGCGTCGCTGCCTAAATGAGGCGCTAAGCGCTGCCCGTTTTCGACAACAATTCGGGGAACCTGTAATAAACAAACCGTTAATGCGTAGCCAATTACTCGATATCATTATTCCAGCCGAACAAGCTTTGAGTGCTATGATGTACACCTCGCACTGCATGCAAGAATCGGAGAACGGCGACACAAGAAGTGAGAAGCTTCTTCGCTTAACAACCCCATTACTTAAGATGATGGCATGCAGAGATAACGTTCCCGTCGCAACTGCATCTATGGAGACACGCGGCGGCCTCGGCTATATAGAAGAATGGGTTAATCCTCGATTGGTTAGAGACGCACAAATCGGGCTTCTCTGGGAAGGCACGACTAATATTAATGCCCTAGACGTTATCACACGGGCGATAAAAAAAGAAAATTGTGGTGAAGTATTAAGAGAAGATATGAATCTACTATTAGATAACGCGTCCAGTTGCCCTGGCCAGTTAAAAACGGTCCTCAAAAACAAAGTCAGTCGCGCAATTGAATTTGCCAGTCATGTAGCCGACAATCCTGATAATGAGTCCGAATGTAGACGAGCCGCTGGTGGTCTTTATCATGCCAAAACTGCCACACTTTTGGCCTCTGAAGGTAGCAAACTCGGTGCTGAGGGCGGTGATGCACGACGCCTTATTCTAGCCCGCCTAGTTGTCGACACTCGACTCTCTCCGCGAGACCCATTAGCGGTCGATGAGAGTCCATTTCAAACTGAAGCGTCAAAGCTCCTGATAGATGAAGCGGCCGTTAGTCTCGATAGAGCACTAGAAATAATATCACTATAGAACGGTTTATTACTGCGGCGGATTAATTATCAAGCGCTTTAGTTCCTCTATTTCTCTCCGTATTGTTCGTAATTCCTCCTTGTGTTCCTCACTTGTATATCTTTTATTCACTTCCGTTTCACTTGTCTCACCCGTTTGTTTACCCTCATTTAACGTCTGCATAGAATCTATTATGATAGCGATAAACAAATTTAATACGGTAAAACTCGATAAAATTATAAAAGCTACAAATAAAATCCAAGCCCACGGATAAATTTCCATTACGGGTCGGACAATACCCATGGACCAGCTTTCTAATGTCATAATTTGGAAAAGTGTAAACATTGAGTCACCCAGGGTACCAAACCAGTCCGGGAAATTTTGTCCAAATATTTTTGTCGTAATCACCGAAAACACATAAAACACCAGTAAAAGCAATACTATTATGGCTCCCACACCAGGAACGGCATGCAAAAGAGCCACAACGATTCTGCGCAACCGCGGCACAGTTGAAACCAATCGAAATACTCTCAGCACTCTTAAAGCCCTGAGAACCATCAATGCCTCATTAGATGGAACTAATGTTATAGCTACCACTATAAAATCAAAAATCCCCCAGGGGTCTCGAAAAAATTCACGTCCCTTCGCAAAAATTCGAAGCCCTAGCTCTATACAGAAAACTATAATGACTCCTTGATCAAACAGCACCAATTCCCGGCCAATAAGCTCCATCACTTTTGGCGATGTTTCTAAACCGAGTATCAGGGCGTTCACTATGATCAGACCCATTATGAAATTTTTGAAGAAGGGGTGATCAACGAGTAGATTTACTTTGTATCGCAATGTTAGTTGTTCCGTCGTATCAGTTGTTTTTAATCTGTCAAAAAAGAAGGAAAATTAAACCCCAATATCTTTATTGCGTGCTGCGAAGCTACGGCTCGGGATATCTAGGATTGTTTCTATCTTTTTTGCTGTTGTTAATATTAGGTCAGTATCGAGTCCTGTGTCTAATTCAGACCTATTTAACATATTTACAATATCTTCAGTGGGTAGATTTCCGATATCTCCCATGCCACCCGGCATCGCAATACCGCCTCCGATACCACAAATTGAGCCCTCTACTGATTTCGCTCCTGCGTTTAGTGCCGCAAACATATTTGCGGCAGCCATACCTGTCCTCTCATGCATATGAAATCCTAATTCTAAGTCAGGCCAACGGTCGCGTACAGCGGTAAAAATTCTGCTAATATGTATTGGGTTTTCCATTCCCGTACTCGCAGCCAGATACAGGCGTCGGATACCCTTTTTATGAAGTTTGTTTACAACGTTGAAAATCGCTTCATCAGCTATTATTCCCTGATAGGGACAGAAAAAAGTTACCCCCATCGCCATTATGAATTTTATTCCCGCTTTTTCCGCTAATTCAAAACAATCTCCCGCCGCATTTATTGCGTCATCCAGTGTCATATTCTGATTTTTTTTTAGGTATGTTTCACTGACCGTCAGCAGACCAAGGATCTCGTCGACGAGACCTGACTCGATCGCTCGGATCGCACCTTTCTTATTTGGAACTAACGCACGGTAGACCGTTCCCGGGCGCCGTTTTATTTGCTCTAAAACAGCTTCGGCATCAATTAACATGGGAACAACTTTTGGATGTGCAAAACTAGTTACTTCTATTATCGGCAAGCCAGCATCTGAGAGTAAATCGACGATCCTCACTTTATCTTCTGTTGATATCCATCGAGGAAAAGATTGAAGTCCATCCCGCGGTCCAACTTCTGCTACAACGACCTTTTGATTTTTTTTAATCATAGTTCTCTTTCTGGGTTTTTTTAGCCTATTTCATAACCTTCATTCTCTAGCATGTCTGGATCAAAACCGAGCATATCTATCAATACTTCCCTATTATGTTCTCCAAGTTTGGGGCCTGCATGTTTAATTTCACCAGGGGTACGCGAGAAATTTCCAACAACATTTTGCATCTTTAAGGGGCCTTTCAACTCTTTATCTTCAACAGCCACAATATTACCCCGAGCATTAAAGTGCGGATCTTCAAATATCTCAGCTATATTATTACAAGCTGCAACGGCTGCTCCAAATTCATCGAACAGTTCAATTAAAGTGTCTCTATCAAAGGCCAGGATTGCATTTTGTAAAGCATCATCTAATGCCTCTGCATTTTGAATTCTCAATCTATTATCCAAAAATCTTGGATCATTAATGAGATCAGGTACATGCAATGCCTCACACATACGTTCAAAAGTCGATTGGGCACTTCCAGAAATTGAAACCCATTTATCATCCTTAGTTCGGTATGTATTGCGGGGTGCGGTGAATGGAAGACGACTTCCATTCCGTTCCTGTATTATCCCTAATTGATCATAATCAACAACCTGAGGACCAAGTAATGTAAATAACGGCTCATAAATTCCAAATTCTACAATTTGCCCTCTTCCGCTATTTTGATCTCTCTCTCGTAACGCCGCCAGTGCTAAATAAGCTCCCATCAAACCAGATGTTTCATCCGCAAGACCAAAACCGGGAAGTAAGGGTGGTCGATCAGGGTATCCGGTGATCGATGCGAAACCCGCATATCCCTCCGCCAACGTGCCAAACCCTGGCCGATGGCTATTCGGTCCGGTTTGGCCAAATCCCGTTATTCTTACCATTATAAGACCCGGGTTTATTTTACTGAGGGCTTCATAATCGAGCCCCCACTTTTCAAGCGTTCCCTTGCGATAGTTCTCTATAATTATATCCGCATCTTTGACTAAAGCCTTAACGATTTGAACTCCTAGTGGGGTACGCAAATCTGCGGTAACTGACCGTTTATTGCGATTGACTAATTTGTACATCAAACCAACGCCGTCTTTATTATTACCCCAATACCGAATTTCGTCTCCGGTACCCGGTCTTTCGACTTTGATAACATCGGCCCCAAAATCACCAAGAAACATAGAGGATATAGGCCCTGCCAAGAAATTTGAGATATCGATAACCCGGACCCCACTCAAGGCGCCACTCATAGGGGCCTTAATATTGTCTTTATCCACTTCCGCTTCCTTTGATAAAAATTGATAATTAACACTAGATAGCAAGTGTTGGCACGTTCTGTAAACTTTACTTCCTATAAAGTTGTTAAGTTTAAGGATAGCCGCTATATGCTTGATTTAATCTGAAACAGCACTTCCTGATACTAAATAAATGGTAATCATAGTTTTATATCAATGTGTTTCACAACTTCATCGGAGATTAGGATGACTAAAGGCCCGAAAAAGAGCGCCGCAGCTAAAGTAGGATTTATTGGTGTAGGATTAATGGGTAGCGGTATGGTCAGTTGTTTACAGATGGCCGGACATGAAACACATCTGCTCATACATAAAAATCGATCTCCAATCGAAAAAGCCTGTAAAAATGGCGCGATCTCCTATGATAATATTTGTGATTTAGCCGATAATGTGGAAATTCTTTTTTTATGTCTGCCTTCAAGTGAGGAAGTCGTTGAAATAGCCAGGAAACTTACAACGGCTCCATCTAAAATCACCTTTGTTATCGACTGTACCACCAATTCTCCAGACTCAGTTGTCAACATCAATAAAATCTTTTCAAATGGAAACATAGAGTATCTTGAGGCCCCTCTTACCGGAGGCGTTACTCAGGCTGCGGAAGGACAACTTGGTGCGATATTAGGCGGGACAGAAGATGCTGTAAAAAAAGCACTTCCATTGCTCCGTAGTTGCTGTTCTCAGATGTCTCATGTAGGCCCAATTGGTATGGGCGCAAAAACCAAATTAGTCAGTAATTTTTTGGCGTTGGGAACAGCGACCTTAGTTGTTGAAGCTTTTCACATTGCGAGAAAAGTCGGGATAGATTGGCAATCTTTTTACGATCTAGCTTGCCAAGGCTCCGGTCATTCGATGAGCCTCGATCGAATAGCACCCAGGGCAATTGAAGGAAACTATGAAGGTTATGTGTTCAGCATTTCTAACACCGCTAAGGATTTTCGATATATACATAAATTATTTTTGGAGGAAGATCTGGAACTAGCCAATTTGTCCAAGTGGATACTGACACAATACGAAAGCGCAGAGGAAAAAGGACTTGGTAATTCTCTATTAAGTCAACGATTAGATCCCCGGATTCTGGAGAGATAAACCAATTTCATTCTCCCTTGATTTTATTGGTCGCGGCGCTCATTCCAGCTATATACCCCCAGGTCAAACAGGGTCCAAGGGTTGTTCCAGCTCCTACCCCTTTGGATCCAAAGCAATTCGCCATCACATTTCCGGCAGCGTACAAACCTTCGATTATACTCCCATCTGGTCTCAAAACCTGGGCTGTTTCGTCAGTGCGCGGCCCGCCTTTCGTTCCAAGAAAACTTGCCTTAAAGGGCATCGCAAAAAAAGGAGCTTGATCTATGGGGCCCAAGGTTGGATTCGGTTTATTGTTAGGGTCGCTCCCTCTATTGTTATCCCAAATCGACTTGCCACGGCCAAAATCTTCATCTTCTCCGCGTCTAGCAAACTCGGTGAACCTGGAGGCCGTATCAGCTAAATTTTCCGAATCCACGCCTATTAATTTGCCTAACTCTTGTAACGAACCAGCCTGGTAAAAATTATTTTTTATTTTTTTGTTAGGGAGGGCATGTGGATACTTTTTTGCAAACTGACTATCGTATATACGCCAGGCAGGTAAATTAACAGGAATACCCGTTTCTTTGTCTCGCTCGTTAAAAGCTAGCCCAATATTCATCTGTTTTTCATTAACGAAACGTCGGCCATCCCGATTAACAATCATGGAGTGGGGCAGAAAATAATCTGCTGCTGGCTGCCCTTGTAATTTCCCTTCATACTTGACAGGTGTAGTCCCCATTATAAGTGCCTGATCCATTCTATCTAGGTGCGCCCCAGCTTCTAAGGCCATTTTTTGACCGTCTCCTGTATTCGTCGATGGACTGGCTGTCCACTCAACAGGACCAGGAAAATATCGTGCCATCATCTCTGGATCCCATTCGAATCCCCCGCTAGCTAGAACGACACCGCTCGTGACAATTACTCGCTCTGGGATTCCATCCCTTTCTATTTCAATTCCGGTAACACTCCCATCAGTTAAAATTAACTTTCTGGCAGGTGATTTAATTCGAACCTCAATACCAGCATCTAAACATCCTTTTAGAAGCCCAATAGTAAGGGAATTACCGCGCGTGCGAATTTTACGAAGACTTCTCCAAAATAATCGTGGAGCATACTTTAATGCCCATTTTTTTGGGTTTGAGAAAAAATGATTGTCAATTATTTCCTCATAGGTCAGCCAGATAGATGAGGTTGGTTTTCTAACTAAATCCGCCCATCCGCCAAGGATATTTAAAGGCAAGGGCCTAGCAGACACATTTCGCCCTTTTGCCATTCCCCCAATGCTTTCAGCGTAGGGATCAGGGTCATTATTTGGGATAAATCTCAAGGGACTAAATTCCTCTAAGAAATGCAAGACCTTCGGCACTGTATCTACAAAAGCGGTCCAAAGCGCTTCATCAGTATTATGCCAGCCCTCAGGAGACACACTCCTAATATACTGCAAAACGCTTTCACGATTGTCAGTAACACCCTGTTGCGCGATGTAATGATGGCCAGGAGCCCATATACATCCTCCTGACATGGCTGTTGTACCACCCAGAACTTCCGCTTTCTCGATAACCAATACTCGGGCACCGGCCGACCTTGCAGCCAAGGCAGAGCTGAGACCAGCTGCCCCAGAGCCAACAACAACTACGTCATACTCTGCTTTATTCATGATTCACGAAATAAATTTCTATGAGACACATCATTTTATTTCTCAGTTGACTGTCAGTAGTATAAGAGTATTAACCGATAGATTTTAGTCATCTTAGTAAGTTCTGTAGTTCATTACTAGCTGGTTATAAGCGACACTCGAGGATCTTAAATGCAAAATATGAAGTGGTTCACAAAATTAATAATTGTCATTGCCCTTCTTATATTTATTTATCTGGTAGGCTTACGAGCGGTAGCGTTTTTGGGTTGATAAATCCGTCTTAATCCGGTCACAACGATCATAAACTCGTCTTGGTGTCTCTTGAATTCAGAGTCTGAATTGTTTTTGCAATAAAACAGGCGCGTTCAGACAGACTTTTCAATTCCATCCACTCATCCGGACGATGATAATTGCCGCCTATCGGACCCACACCACAAATTACCGGTGTTCCCGCTGCTGCAATAAAGCCACTATCTGCGCATCCCCCAGAATGTTCACCTTCTATTTTTACACCATCCTCTGCTGCGGCCTCACAATAAATATCAAATAACTCCATGGATTCTGTTGATGGGTTTAACGGATGAAACTCTCCTTTCACTCTGAGAGAAGAACTTGTGCCATCGACCGTCGTTATCTCACAAATCTTTTTTACATTATCAATTATTTCGTCTCTATCCTCTTCAGCGCGGTAACGGATATCAATATCACAATTGGCCTCAGCCGCGACCGTGTTAACAGATTGACCTCCGGAGATTAAACCTACATTTATTGTAATTCCTCTGTCTAATTCCGTGAGGCCATGTAAGGATTGAATTTTTCTTGCTAATTCTTCAATCGCGCTTCTGCCTTCCTCAAAAGCACCTCCTGAATGCGCTGCGACCCCAGAAACCGAACAATGACAGAAAATACCACCTTTACGCTTGGTGACAATATTTCCACTCGGTCGCCCAGGCTCACTATTGAATGCAAGACGCGCCTTTTTTGCTTCGGCAACAATTATATCTTGTGATGCTGGAGATCCTATCTCTTCATCGCCAGTAAAAAGACCAACCATAGGGTTTGGCTGCCCCCCAAACTTTGAGAATGCAGCCAAAATGAATGCATTCATGACAAGACCAGGTTTCATATCGGCAACGCCCGGACCAAAAGCTCTACCATTCTTTATTTCAAATGGACGTTTCTCGACTTCTCCAGTAGGAAACACGGTATCTCTGTGACCGCACAGAAGTAGAGGACGATTACCGTCACCCCCTGAAACAATTACACGAAGGACATCTCCTTGATCCTTCAGAGCCATGGTTTCATGTGTCACTGAATGTGCATCAAAAAATTGTCTGAGCCTTTCCGCCACTTTATCGACACCCTGCTTATCGAAACTATTACTGTCAATATTCACTAGATCCGCCAGGAGCTTGACCATATTTTCTTGCTGTGAATTCAGCCATTCGGTTACAGGATTACTCATTGTATCTCTCCTCTAAACAGACAGGGTATGCTGGCGCACACCAAAAGTCTTGAATAAAAAATCTAATTCACAGAGTGAATTAAGCAATTACTGGTAGGTTTAGTATCACTCCCAAGCAGATGCATGGCATGAATATTTCCATTTTTTGTGTTTGCCCACAGAAATAAGGTATCATCCCAAAACATCGGTCTCCGAAACCAAATCTCCATATCAAAACATTCTCGATTATCCATATATTTAGCTATTATCTCCCGATAGAAATGTACCCCCATCAGTCCAGCCGCGATAGGTGCTCTAAAACCATGCTTTTGTGCCACTTGGGGATCAGAATGAATCAGATTACCGGCCTCTTTACTAAACGCGGCTACTTTGCTCGGTTCTAGTGTTTTCTGACAAATTTTGACAAAACCATCCAAATCTTCTTTGGGACGGAAAATACCATTAGAAGGTTTCTTATCTCCTAGCGGAATTATTCCCGATCGGGTCGCTTTAACGCAGATTTTATCTTCTTCATTCGCATATTTAAATTCGCAACCAAGAATAGAACCGCGTGGATGAGGTTTGATACCGATGATTTTGCCAGAAATACGGATATTTTCGTCCAGCCTAAGGGGATGCAGTTGCTGGAATCTTTGGGACAAATGCACTGCCCCCAGAATGGGTATGCCACTATCCATTAACACTTGTAATGTTGGTAAACCGAGCATTGCAACGTCAACAAAATTACCGTACGCATTAGGCTCGATATCGCAACATTCTAGTTTAGCTTTTTGATCGTCAGAAGATATTATGAATGTTTGCGGAGAAAACTCCAGACCAACCTTAAGATCAATTTTTAGTTTCATATGTCTGAGATATCCAAAATATTTCAATTCAACTAGTTCACTTAAAAGAATATTATTTACGTCAAATTAGCCTCATAAACCACTTTTTCGATAGCTCTACTCAACCCATCTAATGCCTGATTTATTTCCTCTTCTTTTGCTATGAATGGTGGCGCCAATAGCACGTGGTCACCATTTTTTCCATCACGTGTTCCAGGCATTGGATAGCAAATTAAACCTTCCGCGAATGCTGCTTTTTTTAACTTGGCCGCCAATCCAATACTTGAATTGAAAGGTAATTTTTTTTCGCGATCCCGAACAAATTCAAGGCCCCAGAAAAAACCTCTTCCTCTTATATCACCGACATGGGGGTTTTGCTCAAACCGGGAACGTAGCTGATATTCCAGATATTTCGACTTATCCTGTACCTTTTGAACCAGATCTTGTGCAATAATTTCTTGGACCACAGCTAATCCCGCTGCTGCTGCGACGGGGTGCCCTAAATATGTATGCCCATGCTGGAAAAATCCTGAACCTTCAGAAATTGTTTCATAAATATTTTTAGTACAAAGCATTCCCCCGATTGGCTGATAACCGGATCCTAGGCCTTTTGCTATACATAGGATATCGGGTGCTATGGCCTCTGCATCATATGCGAAAAGATGTCCCGTACGGCCCATACCACACATGACCTCGTCAAGTATTAGAAGAATACCATATTTATCGCATATTTCCCTAATCCTCTTAAAATATCCATCAACAGGTGGCACCGCACCAAGGGTTGCGCCAACAACTGGTTCCGCTAGAAACGCCATAACAGTATCCGGGCCTAATCTCTGAACTTCTTCTTCTAATTCATTAGCAACGCGTTGACCGTAATCAGCCAAACTCTCACTTTCTTCCCTCTCAGCGTATTCATAACACGGAGCGATATGGTGCATTTCTGCAAGAAGCGGAGCAAACTGCTTACGACGCCATGCATTTCCACCTGCAGCCAGTGCTCCAAGCGTATTACCGTGATAGCTTTGGCGACGAGCAATTAAATGACGTCGTTGAGGTTGGCCAAGTTCAATAAAATATTGTCGTGCTAGTTTAATGGCACTTTCAACCGCCTCAGAACCTCCTGACACTAGATATACCCGATCCAAATCACCCGGGGCATGGTTGACTAACAATTCAGCCAATTGCTCGGCTGGTTCATTAGTAAAAAAGCCGCTGTGAGCAAATGCTAATTTATCTACTTGCTCTTTAATTGCCCGCACGACATTTTCATTAGAGTGTCCCAAGCAGGATACCGCAGCACCACCGCTTCCGTCGAAATAACGTTTGCCGCTTTTATCAATTAGAAAACAGCCTTCACCCGCCACTGCCATAGGCGGGGTAATTCTACAATTTCGCGGAAATATGTTACTCATAAAACACCTCAGGCTAAAAATTGAGAGAATAGATTAAAGTTAATTTTTCATCCTTAGTCCGTCCGCATCAAACAGAGGGCCAGTTGAAACTGTAGCACTATATAATTGTCGCGCAATATCGACATAAACATTTGAGTTATCTGAAACCTTTTCTTTTAAATACCCCAATGCAATCGGCTTCCCAATACGAAAACCAAACGCACAAGAAGTTGTTTGACCAATAATTTGATCGTCTAAATATATTGGTTCTCCCCCGATGGGAACCGCTGTTTCATCTCCCAAGGTTAACGAAATTAATTTGTTTTCCGCACCCTCTTCTCTCTTCTTTTCCATGGCTGCATATCCCACGAACCCACCTGTCCTTCGTGTAAACATATCTAATCCAACCTCTATTGGTCCTATATCGCCGTCCAGCTCGTGGCCAAGCGCACAAAAGCCCTTCTCTATTCTCATCGAGGTTTGAGCAAAAAGACCAGCAGGCATTGCGCCTGCATCTATCAAAGATCTATAAATTTCACGAAGATCATCGGTTTTGCAGGTTATTTCCCACCCCAGCTCTCCCACATATGATATCCTAGCTGCACGGATGGACTTTCCCGCTAATTTGAACTCACCTGTTTTGAAATAACCAAGACCAGATAGATCTGAAGCTCCGCACTTTGTAACGACTTCAACGGCTTTGGGCCCCATCAAACTAAGGACCCCATAGTTAATAGTTGTATTCTCTATCTTAACATTAAACCCATGTGCCATAGCATTGAACCAGGAATAATCCCGCTTTATTGTATTTGTTCCTACAAAAAGACGATAATGATCCCGTGTTATTCTCTGGGCGGTTATATCACTTTCATACGTTCCCCTCTCATTTAAAACGGCACTATATACGACAGATCCCGGTGGCCTTTGCATATAACCAGCACATGTCTTCAGCAGAAACTGTTCCGCATCTGGACCAGTGATATCTATCTTCCCAAAACAGGACATATCAAATACCGCAGCAGCTTTATGCGCAAACCAAACCTCTTCACCAACATTATTAAACCAATCTGGTTTACCAAATGTCAGGTTTGGTTCTTTTATCTTATTGAAATAAAGTGGTCTTTCCCATCCAAAAACCTGCCCCATATGGGCGTTTTTATCAATGTACTCCTGATGCAACGGTAACTTATAAAGATTACGAGAGGTTTTTAACTGACGTCCTGGATAGGCTATCTCATAATGCGTTCCAAGAATTTCTGGAGCTCTTTCCATTAGATGTTTTATATTATTAAATATCGGCGCAAAACGTTTAGCATCCGCTTCGCTTAGGTCATAAGCGGTATGCCCTTTCACAATAGCGTGAGCTAAATTCATTCCAGCGCCACCGCCCGATGCAATGCCAACAGAATTTAACCCACAACCAAGAAAAAGGCCTCTGGTCTCAGCCGTTTCTCCTAACATAAACGTGCCATCGGGGGTAAAGCTCTCTGGGCCGTTGAGAAGCATTTTGACTTCCGCTGTTTCAAGAGAGGGCAATCTATGCATGGCTAATTCCATCATAGGTTCAAAATGTTCCCAATCTTCAGGTAAGAGTCCAAATTCAAACGTTTCGGTTAACGTACCTGGAGCAATTGGTTTACCCATTGGCTCAAAGCAACCAACCAATAGGCCACCAGAGTCATCACGGATATAAAGATGACTGTCATGATCACTTAAAGTTGGTGTATTTCCCTGAATACCATCGATCGGTTTAGTTAAAAGATAAAAATGCTCACACGCAAGAACAGGTATTTCTGCCCCTGCCATAGCGCCAATCTCTCTCGACCATAATCCACTACACACTGCTATAGCATTGCACATGACGA